>Ga0307510_10011998_pt1 | contig 10269 bp, 8 predicted proteins | sample 12_EM_MG_FD_207224 | JGI IMG/M metagenome (GOLD analysis project Ga0307510, IMG submission 207224) | Populus trichocarpa ectomycorrhiza microbial communities from riparian zone in the Pacific Northwest, United States - 12_EM | ecosystem: Host-associated > Plants > Roots > Unclassified | place...
TTGCCATCTTGGTGCTAAATTTAAGGCCTACGAATAAGCAAACAAAGAACAGTATGAGATTGTTCGTGATGAACCAGGGCTCGTAGTGGGTTTATATAGATGGATATACTGTAGGAGAGATCTCCCTGTGATTTGAGACAGATGGTTGGTTTAGTATAGAAAGCAGGACAATCATTTTGAGTTTTGTTAATGGTAGGTCACCTTCTTAACCATCTTCCATTGAAAACAATACCATGTCTTCGTTTTCTTGTTGCTGTGATTAAGACTATTATGATTTTTCTCCCTCTCCATTTTTCCTGAAATTAGATGGAGCAGGACTCAAACTTGCATTTGTTGACCAATCAAACTATTGAGCTAAGTTAATTAGTTGTATATAGTTATCAGACTGGCTTGAGATCTGACTTTTAATTTTGTAAAATTAATATTTTATCATTTTGAACATTGCTTTCCTTTTTTGTCATATCAAACTTTTATTTTTTTAAAAAAAAAATTGTCATTTGATTTGATGTTACAATATCATCTTCTTTTTCGTTTACATTTCTCTCAATTTGCATTATCTCTCATTTGCTTAGTTTTTAGGGATATCCGAGATGAATTAGATTAAGAACGGGGACTGGATTTGACAAGGAAAAATACACGAGCCACTTTTAGATTTTGATATGGGAAAATTCAGTTCAATTCCTCAAATTTCAGATTTTTTTATCATTCTGTCGCTATTATTTTGGAAATTCAAGTTACAATATCAAATTTTATTTTTTTTACATTTTAGTTATTGAATGTTGAGAAAGAAGAGAAAATGTTGTCAAAAATTTTAAAAGAAAAAGGAAATTATTAGATAATCAAAAACTGTCTAGCAAATGACAGGTCGCCTAGGCAATTTGTAGCATGGTTATTAAAAAAAATGGAGCAGACGACTCCTGATAAAAAAAAAAAAAAAATGTTAGGTAGCTAGGCATGCCCAAGCTTTTTTTGTGGACTTAGCCTATCCGATTCATCAGCACCTAACGTTTTTTTTTCTTTGCATTAAGCTTTTTCTATTTAAATATTAATTAATTTCCTATGTCTGGTGTTTTGGTTAAGCTTCGTTTTATGGTAATGAATTTATGAGGGGTGCGCATCGTTAAAACATTTTAAATTGGATAAAAAATCCAACCAAATTGAACGAAAGACCAAATTAATTAGTTCAGTTCAATTCATTTCATTTTTATTAAAATCAAATAAGTTCAAATGGTCCAAACAATAAAAAAAAAATGTTAGAAAATAATATAAATTATATTTTGAAACTTTACCTAACAGCTTAAGTTATTGGATTGAAATAGTTTTTTGACATGGATATTAGAGACTTGATGATCAAGTAGTTACGTGTTTAAATTTCATCATCCTTATTTATTTGATAAAAATTAAGCATAAGTTAAAGTGAGTTTATGTAAGTTTCAAACCCAAATGACTTTCACTTGATAAGGTGTGTTAGAGAATAATACAAATCATATCTTGAAGCCTCACCTAACAGCTTAAACTATTAGATTGAGATGATTATTTGACAAGGAGTTTTTTCTTCAAAATTTTTATTTTTTCAGTTTAATTATATATAGTCAGGTTTTTTTTTGCTTCAGTGTTCTTTGCTTCTAATTCAGTTATTTTGTTCTTCCCTAACGGTTATATTGTTAATCTCTTGTTGTTTTTTCTTTTTTTCTTTCCTTCTTGGTACCAACATTTTTTGTCCGAGATGATGTTAAAGCTTAAAATTAAGTTGTCACATAGGCCTTAACAGCAAATCTAATTTGTCTATCATCTTCGATGGACCTTGAAATTAACTTTATTAATTCAGACAAGAAAACAGATCAAGAAGTTCTCTGCTGCCAAATATATATATGATGATTCATTATTGTTCAAATCTACGAGCCTTTGGAAAGAAAAATTAAAAGAAAACTAAGAACGAAGTAATCAAATTAATGTCTAAACCATTAATCATAACTGTATATATGATACAATGACAATAAAAATAGGAACCAACAATGCTAAAATACATGAAGTAAACCAGAAACAAACAAATGATTCTCTCACAGGACGCTTGATAAACCAGCATAACCTCCACAGCGAGTCACATGGCTTAGTTTCCAGGTGGTGGGGAGAGGAAGGGGATAGGAATTATAGTAGGGATAGTGGGGATTGAAGGCATATGGCCTGGCAGTGGCGGCAGAGCGCGCTTAGGCAAAGAAGGTTGAGTTGTTGGCAAGGTTGGCAATGTGGGCTGCGGCAGTGTTGGTATAGAAGGCAATGGTGGTATTGCATGTTTGGGTGCGTGGTTATGATTATTTTTTAAAATAATTTTTATTTTGAAATATATTAAAATAATTTTTTTTTATTTTTAAAAAATTATTTTTAAGATAAATATATAAAAACTATCTAAATAATAAAAAAAATTAATTTTTTTAAAAACACGGGTTGGCCGCGTTTCCAAATAATAAATTCAAGAATGAAGGTAGAGATGGAAATTGCAGGAGATTACGAGCTGCTTGGCCTCCTGAAACTAGCAAAGCAATGAAGAGAGTTAAGATGAAAAAACAGTTGAATCCTGCCATATTATTAAACTTCAAGGGCTTAGAAGACAATGATCTAGACAAATATGCAAGCTAATTAAGAATTTTATGAGATTGTTGTTGTGACAAATCAGGGCTAGTGTTGTGTTGGGTAAGTAGGAGAGATCTAACCTGTAATGTGGGGTTGGTGTAGTTCAGAAAACAGGACGGACACTTAGAGCTTTGTTACTGTTAGAGTTAGTTCAACTTCTTATGCATCTTCCATTGATGGACCAGATGTTCGTGGAAATTGTTGTTGACCAATTATATCTGTTCTCTCTCTCCCTTCCTCTGTGTTTGTTTCCCGGGGTGAAGGGTTTGCAAGCTCAAAGCCTAATTTGTCCTTTTTCTTGAGCGAAAAACAAAAAATCAAACATGGTTTCATCCTATTTGAGAAAAAAAAAAAATACTATTATCTAAGTAAGGAGAAGTTTAACCTGTAATGTCGGGCTTACAACACAAGGAGGAGTTTTCAAGTTGAAAAGTTCAAAGAAACTAAGTGATGGAAACTTTGGAAAGAAAATAGTTCAAAACTATAAAATCTCGAACAATAAAGAAACTAGTACTATTTATTTGATAAATTGGAAATTCCATAAACAAAACATTCAATGGAAAAACTAGTAGCTAATCACTAGCAAAATCCTACACCTAACAAAATCTTATTTGGACAGAAAAAGAAATTATATCATCTCCAAGCATAATAGTGTGTCCACCAGAAGGCAAAACACTGTAGGCGTTGAAGTCTACAACCTGTAAACTCTTGCTAGCATTGAACTCAAATTTCACCTTCTCACTGCCTCCAGCGGGAACAAATACCCTCTTGAAACCGATAACTTGCTTGATGTAGGTGGCGTCAATTCCTTCTGGTGGCTTTGCATAGACAATGACCACTTCACTCCCATCTTTAGCGCCTGCGTTCAGGACTTCAACTTCAAATTCAAACTGATCATTATACTGAGAATCATCAACTCGAATTGCAGGACAAGAAGGCTTGAACGAGTCATTCTTGTATCCCAAATCATGACAGTATTGATACTTATCCAATTTGATGTCGAGTGATCTTATCGTAGATGTCAACTTATAAGTGAATTGAGTATAACTCAGTCCATGTCCAAATGGATAAACAGTAGATCCATTAAAGAACTTGTAAGTACGACCTGGGTAGCCTAGGCTATCAATTGGTCTCAAAGGCATAGACGTCATTGGGAGCATATCCACGTAATCAGCTTCATGCCATGTGAGTGGTAATCTTCCTCCTGCGTTCATGTATCATATCATCTTTCTTTGTTGTATAAAAAAGATACACAGACATGATCATTTTCATGAATATTCAAGAAATCTAATCTGAAAAACACTAATTACCTGGATTATATTTGCCAAAAATAACATCTGCGATAGCATTTCCTCCCTCTTCTCCAGGGTATCCAACCCACAAAATAGATTTGATATCTCCATTACTCTTGGCAAAAGAGATATCCACACCTCCAGCAGACATGAGTACAAGAACAACCGGACCATTAGAAACACTAGCAACTTGATTGATAAGTTGAGTTTGGTAGCCTGGAAGGAGAAGGTCATCCCTATCAAGACTTTCAGCCTCGATAGACAAATCTATGCCAGCTAAAATAATGGTGGCATCGGCTTTCTTTGCAGATTCCATTGCTGGGAATATAAAGCTCTCATCCTTGCATGCAATATCACTGCATCCCATTTGATAATCCACTTTCGCATATTTTGATAACCCTTCAATAGGAGTAATGATTTGGCATGGAATACCTACAACAAGATAGATGAACAAAGCTATATTAGAGCAAAAATGTGCATAATAAACTATAAATTTATATTGTCTTTAAAATTAATATATATGTAAATATAATTTTTTGTTTAAAATTAACTACCAGCATAGTTTCCAATCATAGCTGAGGTAGCATTAGAATGAGGTCCAATCACGGCTAAGGTTTTAACTTTTTCAATGCTCAAAGGTAGACTATCATTTTCATTTTTTAGAAGAACAGCCCCCTCCCTTGCAGCTTCGGTTGCTAACTCAATATTTTCCTTCGAGCACACATCATTCTTGCCAAAAGAGTTGTATTGGGGGATTCCATCAAAAAACCCTAATCTCATTAGAACCACATAAAGGAAATTCAGGGACTTGTCTATGTCTGCCTCCCTGACTTTTCCTTGTCTAACTGCAGCTTCAACATTCTCCGTGTAGTAAGCTCCACAATCCAAATCCAAACCTAAAAATAATAATATTATTATTAATTTGATAGTGCAAACATTTATATTCAAAATCTGATAATCCACAAACATTAATTATCCTCGCCTGCTTTAAGAGCTTGTGCAACTGCATCCTCTTTGGTATCACCAAGCCATTTATGATTTTCAACCATTACTTGTAAGGAATCACAATCAGAAACTATGTATCTGCCAAATCAATAATATTAAAATATATAATTAAATGATTAAATATTTATTTAAACACTTGAGGTAAGAGCTAAAGGTTGAACTTAAGAGAGAAACCAGTGTGGCTATTTAATTTGTATGTATAGCTAGTATCAAAGGGTACAAGATGCTTGCAATTCTTAATAATCAGTATTGGCAGAATATATATATATAATTTACATTCAAATGACAAGAAAAAAATAAATAAAAGAAAATACAATGATATTGGATTTTAAAGTTGTACCCGTGTAGATCCCAATCTCCTCTAATAGTTTGATTTAAAAGCTTCGGATCAGCACAAGTAGGTATGCCATTAACACGATTGTAAGAACACATAACACTGCTAACATCACCATCCTTGACACACATTTGAAAAGGTCGAAGGAATGTCTCCACCATATCTTGTTCTGACACCTTCAGAACACAAAAGGAGAGAAAAAGTTCACTTGCAATATTTTTGTACGAGAAAAAACCTTAAAATAAGTGTTGCAAGGTTAAGAATAGTAACTCTAGCATCAAAAGTGTAACGTTCAACTCCTTTCCAATTATCAACATCATAAGCAGCATAGTGCTTGCAACATGAGGATACTTTGAGGGGTCTAGAATTAGGATCCGTGTAATTCTCTGATCCCTCAACATCTTGTAAGCCTCTCACATAATTAACAGCATATCTGCCAACAAGGTAAGGATCTTCTCCTGGTGTCTCCATGGCTCTTCCCCATCGAGGATCCCTCACTACATTAATATTTGGACTCCAATAAGTTAATCCAGCCCGACCTAGATTATACATAGCTCTTGCTTCTGTTGAAACGGCCTACAAAGAATAACAAAATGGATTAAAAATATAAAAGGCTGACATAAAAAAACTAACAGAACCAAATGGATTAAGCAACTGGTTAATCAAGCGTTTTCAAGGAGATTGGAACTACAAAAAGAGTCTAACAATGATAATTTCTCTATAAGAAAGTAATACTGTAAACGTAAAAATCACAGGATGATGAGTTTTTTTCCCATTTAATTAATAGGATTGTTTAAAGGAAAAATTAAGTTAAGCTTAGCATATTTAATTACCTGCCCAATAGCTTTCCATAGTGACTCGTTGAATGCTGCTGCAGTGGTTATCACCGTAGGGAAACTTGTTGAACCAGGAATCAAATCATCAAAGAAGGTTCCTGGACCGACATTTGACACTCCATGGAGAGCCTCTGACCACCACTGATATTCAGCAAGCCCTAACCTAGGCACCCCATAAGCTTTGTTTCCAAGTTGCAGAACTTTTTCATTCAAGGTCATTTGATTGACTAAATCCATTGCCCTAACTTCATAAGACAATGAAGTGTCACAAAATGCAAAGTTTGAGACATCTAAACCCAAACTAGCATATCTGGCGGGGTCACAAACAAAGGTAAAGTTTGAGCCAGTAGGGGTAGCATCATCATGATCCAAAGTAGAAGATGATAGGATTCTATGATTAACTCTAGCACCAGTAGAAAGAACAAAGCAAGCACAAAGAAAAATAAACGAACAAAGGATTTTCGCCATTTTTCTTTTAACTGATCAGTGCATGTGAAAAAGACTTGGTTATTTATAAAGAAATCTAATTAAGATGACAACAAACTCATCAAAAGATAGATATTTAAGTGATGTGATTACATTAGAAATCTTAATCTACAGAATAAAATCGTAATCCGGTGGTTTTGATTCGGATTAAGATTTAATATTTGTGTTGTTTAGATTCGATATATTATTAATTAAATCAGTCATATTTATCCATATGAGATTCTATTTTTTTTTATTTTTTTGATGAAAGATCTTACTAAGATTCTTTCAAGAAGGAGAAAACGGAAGAAGAATGGACATACATAATTAGCCAACTCCAATATTCAAGTATCTTCAACATGGAAATTTGATCTCTCGACTTGCTATTAACCATAGCTTAATTACCTTGTATTTCTTATAATTTGACAAAAACATTATTTACAACTTGGTCCCTTTATGTGCTTAAAGATAAAAATGGTCCCTTTATGTGAGAATAGTTTTTAAGGGCACATTAAGTTAAACAACTAAAAGGTGATCAAAACAATATGTCTGATCTCTTCATCTTATGGCCCCTCTTATTTCTTCATCCTGTTTCAGTTTCCTCACTAACCCTTTTTCTCCTGAAAACAAAATAATGTGTTAAACTTAGCTCGGCTCAACCCTACAACCTAAGATCTCACTCAAGTTGGGTTTTGTGTTGAATTAAATTGAGAGTTAACTCGTTTTAACCAGTTTGATCTAACAGAACAATTTATAATCCGATCAACAAATCAAGATTCAAGTGATATTTATTTTGACTTTAAAAAGAAAATTCAAAATAATATGTTTTAAATATTTTTAAATAAATTTTTGAAACGATGTTATCTTGTATTTACCGTTTCTTGTATAGAGTTTTATAACTTTACTTAAGAATGAGACGAAGGAGAATTATAATATTCAAAATTTGTCAAAAAAAATAAGAAGAAGAAGAAGAAAATATATAAAAAGGAAAACTAGAATAAAACTTGAAAAAAAAAGGAAGAAGAAAAAGGGTGCATCGAGCGAGGGCCAGGTAGTCAGCGTAAGGAACAGGCTCACATTCGGGATCATTACACGGCTTGGCAAGACCAACCCAAGTGTCATCGTAAAAGGATAGTGCTTTACAAACCAAAAATAAATTCTTAGAAGAATAATCCTGAAACATTAACGAAAAAAATAACAAAAACCAATACACACAGGATCATAGATTAGATAGAATTTATCGTCGAAGCTTATATTAAAATCATGATTCCTGTGCTTTCTTTGTTCTTTTTTGTTGCATATAATTAATTTAGCCCTCCATCTCATGTATTTTTATTTTTAACCTTGTTTGCTTCTTCTTTTTTTCTCACTTGTTGTTTTAATATATTCCTTCGGCTTATATAGTAATCAATTTGCATATCATTTTCTTCATAAAAGAAAGAAAAAACTCGACCAACAACGGGCAATATTGTTTAATTTTCAGAAGAGGAGGAATGGCAATTTGCAAGGATATATGTAACATTAAAATAGTAGAAAAGGGACTGCAGAAAACACAAATTTTAGTACAACAAACTCTCAACAGCGTAAAATAATATGTGTGTAATACAATAACAAACACTCAGACGAAAGTCCTATCCACATATTAAAGTTATTTCACGACACATGTGTCTAATACATAGAAATATGAAATGGTATGGCCATTTAAGGACTAGTAGTAGACTGAGGTGGCTTGATATCCTTGGGAAGAGCTGGTATGGTAGGTAATGTGGTCTTTGGAAGCTCAGGGAAATGGGGGAAAGATGGTAATTCAGGCAATTTGGGAACTTCAGGTTTTGGCAGCTCAGGGAGTTCAGGTTTCGGTATTGTTGGAAGTTCAACCTTAGGCAACGGTGGCATCTCAGGCAATTCAGGCTTGGGGAGCTCAGGAACCATAGGCAATGTTGTCTCCAAAATCCTGCGCGCTTCTGTCCTGCTTGTGTTGTCCACCATTGACAAAGTGATCAGCAAGAGTGGTGAAAGAAATGTCAAGAAACGAAGAGAAGCCATGATTTTGGAGATGGAAATCAGGAGGACTTGGATCAAAAGTAATTAAATAGAGTCGTATACTAATTGCAAAGTGTGCAAGCTTCTCCAATCACTTTGGTGTACTGATTTCACTTTGAATTGGGGTTTTATAGATGTGGGATGTGGAGGATAGGGCAGTTTCAAGGGAGATAATTAATTTGGTGGGAAAGCTTGAGTCGTCTTGGTAGCTCAACTTCTGGGACGTCGAGAATAGGGCAGTTTCAAGGGAGATAATTAATTTGGTGGGAAAGCTTGAGTCGTCTTGGTAGCTCAACTTCTGGGACGTCGAGAATAGGGCATTTTCAAGAGTGATTTTGTACAGGTGAGTCTTGGTAGCTCACCTATACAAGTCTTGGTTGATCATCGTATATATGATGCATTATCCGTTTAAAGTTACTCCGATTTTGCGTTTTCAAATTTTCTTGTTGGGTGCAACCAAATTAAGAAGCACTAGACACGTCTTGCTAGATTTTATGAATGGTGAAATTAAATTATAATGAGAAGGATAATATGATAAAAAATCAATCGAAATAAATTATAAAATTTAATTATTAATTAATTTAATATTAAATAAAAAAATTTAAAAAATTGAATCAACCGAGTTAACATGTCAAACTCGTGACACGAGTCATGAGACTAAGATAATCATATAGAAAGTAAACCACAATATTAAATTATGACCTTCAATTTCTAATAAACCAAATATTAAAGGATAAAATTAGAGAAAAAAACATAGATTTCAAAAACAGAAAAAGTAAAAAAAAAAAAAAACATTATTGTAATGAATAGTATTTTATGAGGTGGTGCATAGTAAAGCACCATCATTTTTAGTCTTGTTAACTAGTTATGTGACCTGCGTTCCGTTGTGGGTCAAATATTTTAATTTCTTATAAATAAAATTGTATATACATGTTTTTTCAACGCATTTCTGCAGTTTAAAAGATTTTAGTGCAAATCAAAAAGTTATGTATACATGTAATCAAATAAATCAAGAACTATATGTGCTGATAAATAAATAAAAAGACATTAACAATACCTAAAAATAAAACTTGAAAAATTAAGAGACGGGTATAGATCAAGATATTTAATCTCGCAAGACGGGATATTTACCCGTTATGTTTGCCAAATTTTGGTTATTACAATATTATTTTACTTCATCAATAATAGAAATAAACAAAAACATCAAATTGATTGAATAAAAAAAAAGAAAAAATATTAAGGCTACACATATTAGAAATATCATCTGAAAATAAATGTTTTTTTATTTTCTAAGATATAATTCATCTATACAAAAAATTAAAAAAATATAGATGAATCAGAAAAATCTCTTCAAAAATTAAACGCGTAACCAAAAAATAACTATAATTTAAAATAGGCTCTTTAAACAAAATAAAACAGAAAATGAGTATTAATCTTAATAAAAATATATTTTTTGAAAAACAAATCGTATAAAAAAGCTAGGCCTTGACCCATTTTGTTAGGGCCTGTGAGATTGGGCCCTTATTATTTTTTGTTGGATATGGGGCGGACAACCAAATCTTTTTTGAAAAAAAAAAGACAATCAAACGACGCGTTGTCTGATTTTGCCTAAATTTCAGCTACTATGGTAGTCAAAAAATCAGAACTTAAGGTTTTTTACTCA
>Ga0307510_10011999_pt1 | contig 10269 bp, 12 predicted proteins | sample 12_EM_MG_FD_207224 | JGI IMG/M metagenome (GOLD analysis project Ga0307510, IMG submission 207224) | Populus trichocarpa ectomycorrhiza microbial communities from riparian zone in the Pacific Northwest, United States - 12_EM | ecosystem: Host-associated > Plants > Roots > Unclassified | place...
GCGTGGAGATCGTCGACATGAGCAACGTTCATGCGATGGACTGGATGGCCCCGGAGAGCCTGAAGGTGGAGAGTGCGCGCGACGAGACGAAGAAGAAAGTCGTAAAGGTCAAGAAAGAGGGAGAAGTACGGGCGAAGGTCAAGGGGAAAGGTGCGCTTTTTTTTCTGGTTGTCAGAATATATATTTCGAGGCGGTATTGACTCCCATTTCACGATTGAAAAAAAAAGTTGAGCAGGACGCCGTGGCAGTGGATGTGCCACCAGCTGTGGATGACGTAGGGGACATCGACCTTGCCAACGCCCTGGACCTCAGCGAAAGCGAAGAGGAAGAAGAGGCGGAAGATATCATTGACGACTTCTCACGGGGGAGGGAAGAAGTGAATCGGTGTCCGCTCGCTACACTATCATATGAACTGACGCATACTTGCCCAGGATCAAGGCTTGAGACAAGAGCGCCTGTACTTCTTCCAGTTCCCCACACCCTTCCCCACCTTCGTCTCCCCAACATCGACGCATTCCGAGCCAAGCGAAGCAGTCGATGCCCCCAAGAGCGAGGAGGTCAAACGCGTCTCGTTTTCAGCAGATACAAAACCTCCTGCACCCGCGCCCGTGCCCGAGGACGTGGACAAGGAGAAGCCACCAGCACACGTCGATGGCGTGATCGGCGACCTTGAGATATACCAGAGCGGCGCAGTAAAAATGCGACTTGCGAATGGCATCCTTCTGGACGTAAGTGGCGCTTTCGGTACGCGACGTCGTAGTCTTTTTTGTTTCTTTGACGCGTTCTGCACAGGTGACTGCCGCAACGCAGCCGTCGTTCTTGCAGCAAGCCGTCCATGTTGATCGTTCGACGAAAGACCTGCGTGTGCTTGGCGAGGTCAGCAGACGGTTTGTCGTCACTCCCGACATCGATTCTTTGCTCGTAGCTGTGGCTCAGGCAGATGAGACAGCAGCTGCCACAAAGCCTGAGATGGATGGATTACTGTCAATGGATACAACGTAAAATACGACTACGAAAAGCAGCAGTATGTACAGCGTCGCGACTATCGGGTGTCACTGAGTACCCGATGTCGTGTATTAATAGAGCAAAACGTACAAGTACACCCAGATCTGGATCACCTCCCAAACGAGCACAAAGACCAATACAACATCGGGGACAGACAGCCAATGGTAAGACAAGAAACGTAGACATCAACTAGATTGGGCTATATCCTCTGAATCCCCAAGTCATCGACAAACTTCCACCACACATCATCCATCGGGATTTGAGCAGGCTGTCCAACACTAGGGTCACCACCCATGAAGACGTCCTGGAATTGTTGCAGCTGCGGATACTGGTTGTACCGCATCGGCTGCTGCTGCGGGACCGGGGGCAACCCGAGCGCTTCAAAATCGAAGTCCAAGATTCCCTCCTCGACCGGCATGGACGCCAACGGGTTCTGCTGGTGTGTGCCCTCCTGAGCAGTAGGATGGAACTGCACAGTCTCCTGGGATACCGAATACCCAGTTTCGAAAGAGGGAAGCAGGGACTGATCCTGTGGTACGAACATCGATGGCTGGAAATCTGGCGCCCTTTGGGTTGGCGTCGTGTCCTGATCGGCGGGATACGGCAGTCCAAACTGCGGCTGCTGAATTGGCCTCGGGATGGATCCATACGAGATCTGCGTCATTACCTGGCCGTCCGGTTGGTGTAACGGAGAGGACCCGCTGCTCGAATAGGTGAGGGGAGAGTGGCACGGCAAAGACGCCGGGGAGTGCGAAGAGTGCTGCGGGTATGCAGAGTTTGCTGGAATATCGCCCGATGCGGCCGATGGACACGAGCCGGGGGACGGTGCCCCGCTTCCCGGAGGACTGCTCGAAGGCGACTTACTGATGACGCTACCTTTTGTGCCACCAAATGCCGAAAGGTCGTGGATATCATCGGGGTGTGTGGGCGGAAGCGGTATCTGAGATCCCCCACTGATGTTGGAACAAAACGTGGAATATGTATAGTGGGCGCGATTACGAAGCCTTTGCAACATTGACTGCGAACGGTGTTGTATATTAGCGAAAGTGAAGGACCCTCGGGTGAAAAATATATGTTAGTACATACCACAGTTGCGGGTGGGCGACACAGTGCCGACCCTTCCTCGTAGAGCGTAAAGGACTGATCGAGCAGTGCTAAAGCGCTTTGCGCGAGCTTGCAGCCAGGGCTCTTCACCACGATTGCCCCAAGTAAGACCTTGATATCCTGTAAACAGGAACCTACAAGCCAGGCAGCAACATGCGTACCGACGACGTGTAGATATTGGACCAAAAGAACCAGACGCGGCCAGCTGCGTTGGGGTGCGTGCTCGTGAGGCTCGTCATGCCATTGATCAAGGTATTCGCGCTGCGGTAAACCGTAACGACGGATTGGCCGTACTCGTGCTGCAGTGGATCTGGCGAGTCTCGCAGCGCCTCTGCGAACCAGGATCTGTGGATGTATATAAGGTCTATGCATCGACGTTATTGATGTTAGTTTTTCCAAGGAAAACGGAGAAGACTAGAAAGGCACCCACTAGACTCGCGATCGCATGCGGCAAAGAATTGACGCATGGCAGTGGACGGGTTAGCATCCCAGTCTCGGCCCCCTGTCTCGTGTGCAGGGGAAAGAAGGTGAGAAGGGATGGGGAACGTCCTAATACGCTTGTCTAGTTCTAGAATGGATGAATAGCTCTCGCGGTACACGGAAAATGTGTGCTGTACTGATGCCGAAAGGCAAACAGCAGAGTAGCGGAACTTCCACGAATGAACTGGCGAAAATATCGGGCTAAGGACACGAAGAGGATTATGATTGGCACCAAAAGCAGCTGCTTACAGCCAAGCTCCGAGGTTCCAGACGGCAACTGGTACGGGTCGAGATCGCGGGGAAATCGACAATCGGAGTGTGCGAGATTTATGGTGAAGGGGCGCCCATGTATAACGCACTGCAATCCCCGAATTTTCAGGACAATACTCCGGCACGTTGCATAGCACTTACAGCCCAGCACTCCCAAGTAAAGAACTCCCAAAAGATGGTGCGACGCCGCTGGTTTTCTTCCTCGTTGAGATTCCAGCCGGCACTGTCGCGCTCTAAACGGAGATGAGGTTCGGAGTTGCGACGGAACAATTTACGGATGATCCTTACGCAACCCTAACTAACGACAGCAGGGGCGATCAGATCTCATCGGAGGATAAGGTCGAGACTGGCTCACCATGTGTATAACCTTGGTACACAGCCCGCTGAGAAGCCACCTACGCTCATTACCTGACCGATCCGTTGAAAACAGGAAGTGTTCCATCATGAGCAATGCCTGAATCGAGGCACAGGTCGCCCCGCCCACGATAGACTCCAACGAGAAAGTTGCACACGCAAATGCATGGTACCGCTCGGCTGTTATTCTCGCGTCCGGATGAGGGTCAAAGAGGGCGCCAATTCCGAGGACCATGAAGAACACCGAGAGTCGATGAGGCTCGAAGTGCACGAAGGTGACAGGATCGTTGACAGACGAGTAGAGTGGCTCAAGGATATTATGTTCAAAGTCGCTGCGGGTAATTGGATCGAATCTAGGCCCGTTTCGTTCGTCAAAGCCGACGATCACAACGGGAAAGAAAAACTCACATCCATGCTGCGTGTGTATAGTACAGCTCGGCCAATCCAACAGCCCGTTCACGGCAGGGGATGTACTTGATAAAGTCGGCAATAATATGCGCACGATCAGGAAACCCAAACGGAAACGCATAGACAAGCTCTAGAACTTCAGAAGGCAAGCCCAGATACTTTGGTTCTTGTATTGTGGATGTGTTTCCAACTTCGACTCCCTACCGGAAAACGTGTTAGGATGAATCGAGCGAGACTAAACAAAGGGCGACAAACCAACGGCATGAGGTGTTGTAGATACTGTGATTTGCGAAAGACGAGACATCAGCACCATAGCTCGGAGAGAGAAAAAGAGGAACGAAACCGCACCTCGGCGCCCGCTGTCTCGCCGTAATACTGGGCTTTCCCTTCCCCATCGATGGCAAGAGAACCCAACCCCTTAGACATATTGTCCATGTCTCCTTCATGCTTGACATCGATCCATTCGCCATCTTGCGACGAGCGTCGGGAAACTGCCGGTTCGTCCCCGAGAGCGGCAAAAGGTAGAGGCCCGATTTGCGCATCCGCCAGGGAAGCCTCGAGCTGCTTTATTCGAGCAGACATGGCCTTCACCTGCTCGGTGAGCCTCTGGGCGTGAGCCATCAACACCCTTCGAAGTGGTATCGACACAATGAGTTAGTTAGGTGTGACGTGGATGTGAGATGCGTGGCCCACTTGTTTCCTTTCGTTGCGGCCAGAGTTCCTGCATGGCGGATTGAGATGGGAGATGACTCAACCCAGGAAAGGGAGACACTGACCATCAGGGCATATGGCGGCACAACCTCTTCTAATGCACGACTGACAAGGGAAGATCCTTCGTTCAAGTTCAGCTGCGACTCGTCTTCTACGACCGCCCAACTCAAGAGCGCGCACCTATCACATTTGAGCTTCGACCTGGGGATTCGGCAGGTTGATTGGGATGGCGTTCGAGCTCGTGGTGAGCCAGGTCCTCCATAGGAGATTAGGTGTGAACGACGGACCTCCTACACTCCGCGCACGATAAACCAGGTTTCCCCTTGCGGGACTCTGCTTGAGAAGTGGACGGCACAGAAGCACTCATGCTCCCCTCAGAGGGCGTTTAGTAGGGATGGAGATGAGGCAACGGAAAGGCGCTTAGTGCCGTACAACGGGACAGAGACGATGGATTGTTCGGGTTCGAGCCAATCAGTCGAAGTTTGAAAGCGGGGCAGGGTGGAAAACGAGACGGACAAAAGAGCTTGCAGTAGAGGGCGATTTTCGAGTGCGGGGTGAAAGGAGAGATTCCGAGGAAAGGCGATTCCACAACATTTCCGAGGTCCAAATATCTTTGAGCATCGCCAATTCCAAAGTACTAAATTGATTCCGCAGATAGGTTGGAGAGTAGATAGGCGGCGTAATCAGACAGACCTCGACCTTCGGTTAATCTCGGAACCCCTTTAGGAAAGTGGGTGGCAATGTGCTCAGATTGCTCCGTCTCAGCCATCACATATCTCAGGTTCTCGGCCATGTCAAACCAAATTATAAAACACCCGATATCAATACATCGCTATAAATCCCAGATAGATATAAGTAAACAATACATCAATCGGTCAACGTATCAGCAAATCGTGCACTTGTTGTCGATCACCACTCTCCCCGACTTGGCATCCCCATTGACCTGCATCTTCCCCATAAGTACCTCGTTTCGCATCCTCAGATCCTCAACCTCCTTCTCGATGTCCTGTCTGTGCTCCTTCTCCTCTTTACGCAACTGCAAAAGCAGCGGCAAGGTCTTCGCGACTTCGTTCCATCTACGACAGCGTGTTCGAACCGCGGCAGAATATTCGCTCGATTCTTCAAAGAGCTCGTTGTTCCATGAAACTCCCGACTGGATGACCACCCTCTCATTTTCCGAGAGAAGGTGCGACAAGAACAGGGCGACTGGTATGTGGTCGGATCCGATGGCAGAGACACCCACATTAAGTGTCCGAAGATATGGGAACATCCGCGTCCTCGAAACAGAAGGCGCGGGCGGCGTTGTGTCTTCTTGGGCGTCCAAGTATAAGCCAAGGTGGAATAGATTGGGAAAGTTCTCGGCGACGGACAACAAGGAGCGGAGGGTGAATCTTGACCTTGTGAGTAGTAGGGGTTCTGGGTTCAGGACGAGAGATTCGATGGATGGGAGCGCCGCACCCAACTCCGTGAGATCGGTCTCGGAGATCTGGAGGGGCAGATTATGACGCAACTCGAGGCGAACAAGTTGATGGAGTGATGAAAGGAGTGGGCAGAAATGTTCCGCCATTAATGGTTCGCAGAAATCTTGCTCTCCAATGCCGACTATTACGTCCACTGAAACCGTTTCCAAACCGGGGTAGCACCGGGTCACTTCGACCAAAAATTGCTGTACCGTTTGTGCGGGCTCCAGGTACACGCTTTCCACAGAGAGGTTCTTGAGCCGCGGAAGCAAGGCGCCCCCGGTAAGGTAACGGCGCATATCGTCCAGGGCAGAATCAAGGCAAAGGTCGTACAGCGCGGGAAAGGCACCATCCTGGAGCGTGGTTCCTATAGTGGGGGTGATACGACCTGGTAATCCGCCCAAGGTATCAAATTGTATGACCCTAAGTTCGGGTAGTAATGACAACGTCTTCAAAAACCGGTCATCAAGAAGGTTCTTAGGCAGAGTTACCTTCCGTAACTTCTGCAATTCCGACAAGAGCTTCAGAAACGGTTGGTCGTTACTTGGATCGTAAAGATGAAATGAACCCGTGCACGTCAAGGATGTGAGAGAGGGCATGCGCCCGACCATGTCCGTGGTCAGTAAAACTGGGTCATTGTAGTCAAGGCAAGATGTGAATTCCTCTATTTTGTCGTGCATGAAGGGGATCGCGTGCGGCGCTTTCCCAAAAGAATAGGACGTGTCCCAACAAAGTCGTCGGAGATTCGGGAGAACCTCGAGGGAGGTTCGCGTGCGCGCCAGATCGTCAAAGACGCTGTTCGCGAGCCAATTGGCGTTCTCCTTGGGGTTGGTACCGAATTTGAGAGAACGCACGCGTCGAGCATAAGGGATAAAGCGTGCCCAGTCTTCTATGGTCGGAATATGACAAAACGCCTAGAAGGGACGTCGATGGAAGTTATATCAACGTGGTCAGATGGGACGACGCACATAAAATCCCCTCTCGTCTTGATGAAGAGGAGCGAGGAGTTGCAGCAAGTAATAAATGTCGACCACTTCATGCCAAATCTGGTCCAGAGCAGGTTCGCGCCAGCTTCGACAGACGAGAGCGTTCGAGACGTTTGAGGCCCGCGATCCAAAGCTGAATATTGTTTGCAGGAGTTCGGGGATGCTCAGGACGCGGTGCGCGGTAGATTCGTAGCCTAATGAAGGTATCGGGGAGGACGCCGCTCGAGGCATTTGGTTAACCTCAGCGTGGTACTATGATGGTGGGCCAAGTGGTGGGCACACTGTGGGCACCTGACGACTTCCAGAGGTTACTGACGGGTTACTGGACTGACGGTTGTACCAGTTGCGTTATGATTATGTAAGCAATGAACTCTTGACACGGGCTCTGCACCGTAGCGGTCTTAGAGTATTATCGATATGATCACTTTCACGAACAGTGGTAGTAGAAAGGTTGCATGCATTGTGTCCTTAGTATACACTAAAGCTACAAAATAAGTTGGCCGTTTAACACCCAAAGTAGCACTAGTGCAAGTGGGTATCGAGTATCAATCGTGCTCCCCAAATATCCAAGAGAACCGGCACACAACCAGACAGATTTTTTTTTTACATACTCTCCCCCACTAGAAACCTGTAGGTAGTAGATCAGCGAATGAAGACGAATAACGGAGAGAAAAAAAAAGGCAATTCAGACAGAGCGGGCTCGACCGCCAAAGCGGCCTTGCTCGAAGGTAGCTGAGATAAGTTTCTGCAGTGTGGGTAGATCCCCACTAAAGCCAAATGCCTCAAACATCATTAAAGAAAAAGAAAAGAAGGTGCTGTACTCACTTGGTTGATACGATGCAAGAGGCAAGAGGAAGACTGTCCTTGTTTGTATATATAATCTGTGTCACGTGCCATCAAGTGGCCCTTACACGTCCACGCCAACGCCGCCGAACCGAATCCGAACCAAGCAACGACCATCCCTCATTTTCGTTGAACCACCGGTAACCGGCCTCTGTCACCATGTCCACCCCGTCATCCAGTACACCTCAGCCGACCCCATCTCAACAACCGCAATCTGCGGCAGCGACCCCGCAGTTCGTTGCGTATCCACTCGCCCCCGGTCAACAACCGCAACTCCCACCTCAGGCATCAGGTTCCGACGAGGGCAGGTCGCAACCCCAAACCCGCCTCCCTTCCGCGGAGACGCGCAAAGATAGGTCTTTGGTGGACTTTCTCCTCATGCTCGACGACTATGAGCCACTGGTGCGTGTCTCTCGAACCCTCTCAGGAACGCGCTCCCGATAGGGCCATGGTTTGTAAAGATACCCGATGAAGTTACGGATTATTACCTCCAACGCGTTGGCTTTGACTGCCAGGATGCTCGCTTGTGAGTTCCCCGCTACATCTCTCCCCCATGTCGACGTGTTCTTATCTCTTGCCACAAATCGTCAGAAAGCGTCTCCTGGCTTTAGCTGCACAAAAGTTCGTCTCTGATATCGCTGCCGATGCGTATCAACATGCGCGAATTCGAACAAACGCTGCAGGTGGACGCGCGCGTGCCAATCAACCAGGAACCTCTAGGGTCCGTGTTAATTTCCTCCTTCTCATGATGTCGTGCCCAAGTACACACCTTCCGTATCCAACTTTACCTAAGGCGGCCTTTCCGTTTCCATCGCTGATACGTTGTTTTCTACCTTACAGGATAAAACCCGAACCACCCTCACGATGGAGGACCTTGGTGCTGCGCTCTCGGAGTATGGTATCAATTCCCGCAAGCCCGAGTTCTATCTGTAGCTGAGGTACTTTCGGATCGTGGGTGCAATCCTCTGGGTTCTGATCTTACTTGTACTGTTAATCATCCATTGTCGTCGTCGTCGAACATAAATCACCGTCACCGTCTGACTCCACAGTGGCGGAGCGAGATAAGATTCTAAAGGCCCCAACACCTGACTCCAATCCTGACGCGCAATGTGATATCACGAAACCCACTCAACATCGCCGGGAAGGCGATAACCGCCTTGGCGTCGAACCTAGCGCATCGCTGCGAGGAAGCCCACAGTCGTGACAGTGAGAGAAGTGCTTACCTCGTCGAATATTTCCATCTCTAGTAGTGTTTTGTCATGTCCCCACACCGAGCTCTCTTGTTTCCCGTCACGCACGCAGCGTGCAACCTCGTCCGCTTGGTATTGCAATCCAACTCCGAAATGTTCAAAATGGACGGTTTCCTCGCGTGCTGCGTTACCGCTACCTGGCCTGTCAAAGTACTGCACGGTGAACCGCCTTGGACGGTTTAACGGTTCAAAGATCACAATGTTTCCATTCCGGAAGCGGAGCGTCGCGCTCGTTCTACTTGGGGGTAAGTTTATGTTGCAAGATAGTTGGGCCTGGGCTGCGAGTGCGGGAAAGGTGAGAGTGAAGCAGGTGCTGCGGTCCACTCCGGTGAGTGGCGTCTTCACCATGGAGGCAGAGACCGTGGGTTGTTTGAGGCGGTCATTAGTCGGGTGTTCATAGAGGGCGATGATGGCCTGCATCGATCGGCTGAGATGGTCAGAGAGCGATACACCCACAACACGATCTTACCCAGACAAGAGGGTAGGGGCCCCTGAGTCGCCACGATTTTGACGGGTCAATGGCACCACTTACGACGCTGGAGGATTCGACTCACACGTTCAAAATGGCGCCGCCGCCAAGCTTTGGGTCGAGAATTCGGTGTGTTGGTGGGATGTCTATAAGCGAGTTTGAGGATGATGCCATGATGATGTGTGTGCTTTAAGAGGCGACCGATGAAAACGCACTCACTCTCGATGTCAAAGTCGAACGACATATCGGCGTGGACCATGACAGGGGCCCCGAGGTCCCCCTTGTCTATGATCCTCTCGATGGCGAGAGCGATCGGCTGGAAACGGGTCCACATGGCCTCCATCAGAAAGACGCCGTGCGTTTGGGCCAGCGCGACCAGGGAGCGGAATTCTTCCGCGCTCGTCGTCGCCGGTTTCTCCACGAGGACGTGCTTTCCGGCTTTGATCGCGTCTGCAGCGTTCGGGTAGTGAAGCGTATGGGGCGTGCCTAGTGTGCGCGTGCGTTGGTTGAGGTCATCATCTCAATAGCCCCCAGAGTTACGACAGACCGATATAGATTGCATCTACGTCCTAAAAGGCGGTCATCGGCTGAGCTCACAGGAGGGGGCGGGGGACATAAATCCCGACATACAGGATCGCTATAAACCCCGGCATAACTGCCATAAGTCTTGACATAAGTCCTGACCAGTGTTTGATCGGCGTCGATAAACTGGTCCACAAACGCGCTCGCACTCTCGGTGCTGCGGGAGCCCACAGCCGTAACTTTGTGAACAACATCGTGGACGCCCCGTCTGTGAGGAAATTCCGTCGTCTTTGTGGGGTACGGATCTAGCTCAAGAGAAACCTCACGTCTTTTTGGGGTCGAGAAGAATATCCTGTGGCAATGGGAATATTAATGGTGGGCCACTGTCAACCAGCGAAAGAATTCAG
>Ga0307510_10012000_pt1 | contig 10268 bp, 4 predicted proteins | sample 12_EM_MG_FD_207224 | JGI IMG/M metagenome (GOLD analysis project Ga0307510, IMG submission 207224) | Populus trichocarpa ectomycorrhiza microbial communities from riparian zone in the Pacific Northwest, United States - 12_EM | ecosystem: Host-associated > Plants > Roots > Unclassified | place...
AAATGCGAAATGATGAAATTAAAAACATGAGTTTAAAAAAGAAAAAAAAAAACAACAAATAAACTTAGGCAAATCTCTTAAACCTGAGTTAGTCTCTCAAATTCACAACCCGTCCATGTCAATCAAGAAGCTGAATTTATTATTAAAGGATAAAATAATAAAAAATCAATTTAAAAGACTTGCCACGTTAAAAAATAGCAATCAAAAGAATGAGAATAATATTTGATATGTAAATATAATGAAGAAGGAAGAAATTGTAAAAAAAACAAAAAAAAAAACAACCCACTCTAAAAACCTTCTCAAATAAAATAAATAACAATCAAAAGAAGAAGGACAAAATTTGAAATGAAAAAATTTGATAGAGGATGAAATCGAAAAACAAACTCAATTTTATAAACTAATTCAAAAGTTAAAGATTTGTCGTGAAACGTTGCAAGGGCAAGCACGAAAGCCCAAAAAGAAGGAGAAAAAAAGAAAGTCAATCCCGCCAAACTGTTAGGAGTTAAGCCACACGTGCTACCTAAAAAGGAAGCCCCCGCCATTCAGAAACAAAACCATCAAGAAAGCTGGTTTTTCTCTGTTGTGAACCACCACACGCGCTGTTAGAAGACAAAAGAGGTGGCTCACTTGCATAGAACATGCCAACAAATTTTTCTTTTTTTATTTGTTTATTAAGTAAATGACCAAATCACCCTTGAGACCACATGATAATTACTCAAAAACCAAAGTGAAATGACTAATAAGCCCCTAAAACCAAGCCTAATATTTTTTTTAATTTCAAGGGCAATGGAGTAGTTAGACTGTGCATGCTGAAATGAGATATCAAAAAAGCCCATAGACCAAAGTTATTATTTTTTAAGGGTAACCAAGTAATTTAATTATGTAAAAAGTTATGAAAAAACTAAATTACCTTGAACAAATCTAAATAACAAATGAACCAATGTTTTTTTCACCCGGCCTATATTTTGTTAATAATTATAATAATTGTAATTATAATGTCAAATGTTATTGTAATTGTAATATAATATAATAATTCATATATAATATAATAATTCATATTTGAGCAACTTTTTCCACCGGATAATTGATTATAGTTAGTTACACATGCCGTCTAAAGATAATGACATGCTTATTTGCTAATATTTTATCATTAGTTTTGAAGTTGATTTTTTATGATATCTATAAATTTATCTTGTCAATATCTTTTTAATGTTACTAGAAATATCTCTTTATCGAAGCTCCGATATGTTTCTGATGTTATCATTCATTCATTCATTTTTTTTTTCTTCCTTGTCTTCTCATGTCATGTCATGTCATTTTTTCATGATTATTAAATTATTTTTGTTCATTTTATTATTTATAAAATACGAAGGTTGATTTTTTAGAGGATGAATTAATTTGTTAGAGAAAAAAAAAGAGTTATGCATATGTTATATTTATATAAATAACACATGTACTTGCACGTATTACAAACAAACTAAAAGGCATTAACCTTTTACTGTACATGAATTACTGTGCTTTCTCTCACAATTCACTGTGAATTGGAGCAGTGTATTTTTTGATAATATTTACTTTGGTCCTTGAACTTTTATTTTGGATAATTTGACCCTTTTGAGCCCAAATTAGCCCCCAATTGCATATGTTTTTAGGAGGGAGGGTTGAATTGAAAACTAAGGGATTGAAGTGAAAATCATAGGTATCATGGGGGTGGGTTGAAAGTTTCGTTGAAACATTCATTTTAATCCTCCATGTTTTTTAGATATTAGGTGATTAGTCCTTTGAATTTGAAGACAATACATTTTGGTATCTAACTTTATTTTTTTTAGTCCTTTTCTATTGGGAGGAGAGAGAGGGAGTTGCCTAATTCCGGCTTAGAGAGAGTGGTCATTGAGGAAGATTCCAGCTACCAAAACAGTTGGTTTTTATGTCGGAAGTTTCCATATGAAGAGGGGAGTACATTTAGGTGTTTGTTTACTTTGAAACACCTAAAACAACAGATCTGAGGTCGGGAAGAATTTTTTTTTCTAGGTGGGTTTTGGGGTGGTTTATTGGCTTTTTGGTGGCCATTGATTGGTTTAATAAGGTCTATAGGGTGTTTTCGATGAAAAAACAAAGAACCATATTTTTCCAGCCACCACACTAGCCGAATTCTACGTTAAGAAGACGACATATGATTTTTTTTTGAAATAATTAGGGAGGCCATTAAACTTTTTTAAATAATAAAGGCCCATGTATGAGCCATTGCTTTATTGGCCAGGCGCTGGACCTGGCTTACGAGGCCCAATAGCGCCTGACTTGGTTCTCTTTTATATTTTTTTAATTTTTAGTTTTGTTTTTAAAATAATGCATTATTTGTGTATAATTTTTCAAATAAATTTTGGGTTTATGTTTTAATTAGATTATGATTATTTTTAAATGATATTGAGTATATTTAATTTTTAGAGAGGTCGGTATGATTAATCTGTAATTTTTTTTAAAATTTTATATAGGTTAAATTTGTTTTTTTTTTAAATATTGATTTTTTTATAAGAGTTTTCACATATGTAGTCTTGCATTATTTTTTTAAAATTATTTTTCATTAAGTTTTATATGTGTGTCAATTTCTATTACAAATTTTATATGTTTTTCTATTACAAATTTATTTTGATAGAGTAATCCATTAAATATAACCAGGTAAATTACCCGTATTGTAATATTAGATATATTAATCTTAATTTTTCGCTTGGTTTTCTCAATTTCATTTTTGTTTATTGCTGATGATTTTTTTTCATTGCTTTAGACAATGGTTATTCAGTTGTTTAATTACATGCATGCATAAATTTTTGATTTACATCTATAAGTTTTATTTAGTGTAAAAAAACACGTTGAAAAGTTTTATATATTCAAATTTTTTTTATTATGTTTACATGTTTATTCTTATGATTTTTTATTTTTTTTCTTTAAATATTTTATGAAAGTTTCATTATTTTTAGTTCCACCCTTCAATCCAAGTTTGTAGTGTATTTTTTTTTTTGTCTTTGTTCTTTTGATTTTTGTTATTTTATTAATATTTTTATTCTTTTCAATTTAACTCTCAAATTTAAAATTTATTGTTGTTTTTGATTTATTTTTTATTTTAATTTTAACATTTATTATTTTTATTGTATTTTTTGAATTTTTTTGTGTTGTTTATTTTTTTTTGTGATTTTAACCTTAATGATTGTTTCATCATAGTTTGAAAAATATTTTATTTGACAGTCTGTGCCGTGCTAGTATAAGAAAAAACTCCGAGTTAGAAGATCCCATCTTCACTCCGCTATAAATAACTTTCAAAACCAAAATTCCATTAGAGGACCTAAAACGAAAACAATGAGACGTTGCAGTGGAAGCTCTAAAAGCCAAGAGAAGCAGCTGCAGCATCATCATAAGCATAAGCATTGCTGCTTATCACACCTCTTTCTTAAAGCAGCAGCTCAAAACCCCCCAAAAGTCGCTGTCATACATGCTGCACCATCTTCTTCTTCTTCTCCTGCTGCTGCTTCTAGTGGGCCCCAAACTCAAATCTCTAGAGAATTGATCACTTCTACTACTCCTCCAATTTATGAAGGCGACCAGTGTTTCACTTTCGCTAATGTGTTCAGCTCCGTTGATTCCCTCTCCTCTCGCCTCCGCTCCATTCTTGATGGTGCTGATGATCCTCACCTTATCAAACCCCAATCCCCTCCAGGTAATTATCTTCTCTTTTTTTTTACAGTAAAGAAACTAGAGAATTTAATAGCTAAGCATGGACTTCAAAAAGAATTCACAATTTTTGTTTATTTTAAAATATCTTTAGGTAAAGGCAGCAACAATCCTGGCAAGAATCAAGCTGAGACCGCGAGTGCATATAACCCAAAAATAGTGGGAATATATATGCCACCTTCAGTGGAATACATAATTTCTGTTTTCTCAATTTTGAGGTGTGGAGAAGCGTTCTTGCCTATTGATCCATCGTGGCCGAGAGATAGAGTATTGTCAATTGTTGCTTCAGCCAATGCGGCCCTTATTATTACTTCTCGATCGTCGTTTGGTAAAGGTGGTAATAAGGATATTAATGAAGCAGATTGGCTTGTGGATCGTAGTGGTTGTCGTGTCTTGTGTTTTTCGATGGAAGACAGCGAGTGTAGTGGTGGTCCGTCGGAGTTAGCTTGGCCTTGTGAAAATGAGAAAGAGAGATTGTTCTGTTATTTGATGTACACTTCTGGATCGACTGGGAAGCCTAAAGGCGTGTGTGGGACTGAACAAGGTAAGCGGTTAGTGTAGTTTGTTATTTGCCATATAAAAAAGCTGCAGTTTATTGTCTGCATTTGGCTTCACTGGTTGCATTGTGCTATGCATATGGATCAGATGGAAGATTTTACCCTACAAAAGGGGGGGCCTCTTTTGATAATATTGTTCATACTCTACTGTTGGATTTTGAAGATATCTATGTTACCGTAGCATGTTTGGTCCTATTAAGTGCATGCCAAACCATGTTAGCCATTCAAGTTTTTCCTCCCCAAGAATTGCTTTCAAGAGATCCAAATGCTTTATCATCTTTCTTGGTCATTTATGCATAATCATAGGAGACAAGCTTATGCCTATAGCTGCTTGATCTTTCCACTTTGGCTACCTGCAGCTTGGTAGCCATTAGCATGAGATGAAAACTTTGAAAGTTCTTAACATTGAAAGCTATTGAGCTTACAGTTTGGTTTTATTTTATTCAATTCATTGGTTTTTATGTAGTTTATTGATTGATTGATTGATTTTATTTAATTTTTGTGATGCTATCATTCATTAATGTACTCTTTATATCCTGACTTGATATTTGTCTTCTAGGGAGGCATTAACCTGCATAATTGTGGGGAACATTTTCTTTAATTTTATAGTTGGGACTTTTTTGGTTTAGAAAGCTTCAAGAGGGAAAAGTGCTGATTTATGATAAACGTTTTCTTTTTTGCTGCTTGAAGATGACTGGACAACTTGCATCTCTCTCTAACAGCTCCTTCCAGTCTTTGTTTGTTTTCTCATGTCTTTGCAAACATTAGAGATTCTATACTTCCCTGTCTCAAAAAATAAGTAAACCACAGCTTCATATCTTTTTCTAGTTCTTTGCTATCCCATCTCTGGGCTTCAGAATAGGGAGCCTCTCTCGCTTAACGTCTCCCATTTGTGAAAAGAATTCCATCCTAGATCACTTGGTAAACTTTACCATGCTAATGATTATTTGATTTCATTCTGATCAATTGATCACTTCCTTAACCTAGTTTTCTTTGTAGTTATATGTGTTTTGATGATGTGATCTCGTTTTATTTCTCTTAAGGCCTCTTAAATCGCTTTTGGTGGATGCAAGAATTGTATCCCCTACATGGAGAGGAAGCTCTATTGTTCAAAACATCGATAAGCTTTATCGACCACCTGCAAGAATTTCTCAGTGCTATGCTTACTACATGTACACTGGTTATACCTCCTTTCCATGAGCTGAAAGAGTATCCATTTTCTCTTGTCAATGTTCTACAGGTACACTACCTTCTTAAGGTTTTAAACATTTCTTTAAGTCTTTTCTTTGTTTCTTGAGGTTTCCCAGTTTAAATTACAGTTACTTTTGCATGGTAATGTTATTAAAAAAATATTTTATTTAAGAGTCAAAATTCATTTTAAATTTAAAGCACATATTTTTTTTTCCCATTCAGTATTTCTGTCTTAAAATTCTTAACACTTGTCTTTCTGCTAGTTCATTAAATATAACTGGATGTTTTCCTTTTCTTGTTAAATTGAGAATTGCTTTTGCTTCTGGACTACCCTTGTAATTTCCAAAATGTTTCCTCAAAGTGATGGATGTTTTCTTCATCAATGGATTCAACTGGAACAATTAAATTTGCAAATTAATGAAGATTCAATCAGAATTTAAATTTAATTTAAATGGTCAACTTCTTGCATTTAACTATCCCTAGACTATGATATAAAAGAGCATTCTTTCTTCTCTACTAGAAAGAGGCTGTCATTTTATACGTGCAATTATCATCTATATATCTGCTCAAACTTTTTTTTTCTAAAAATTTCTAAAAAATATGAAAGTTTTTATTATTTTATTTTTCTCTAGTTTCAGTAAGTTTAGTCTTATGAGGCTCCACATTTTTGTGCATGTACTGGGCCACCTGAACCAGGTATTCGCTGCAATCTAGTATTCCCTGATAAAGGTTGTGTTTATGAGTGCACTGTCCGCTATCTTTTGTAGGGAATCTGCAGTCATCGCTTGTAGCTATCTATGCAATGCAAGCACTTTAGTATTTTTTTTATGTCCATCAGGAAAGTCTAGATTCTGAAGTGTTGGTTTAAGTCACATGCACTCTTACATTTCTATGTCCATATGAATAAACACAAGGACTGTTTATTATGAGTAAAACTATTCACTATATGATGAAAATTTCTGTTTTGAAGTTTGTACAGTAGTACATTCTGAATGTTCATTCCATATGTGCCTTCGACTTTCTTTCTTGTTTTTCTTTTTTCTTTCTTTTGTTTTTGGTACTTATTAGTCTTACAGTTACTTATATTCCAATTTAATTTGTGATAAGTATATAAATTATTGCTGTAGGCCTACTCCATAAATAGACTTACAGCTGTCCCTTCACTTATGAGAGCAATCCTTCCTGTTTTGCAAAGGCAACATAGCATGCAGATTCAGACTTCATTGAAATTGCTAGTACTGAGTGGTGAAGTTTTTTCTCTATCCTTATGGGATGCGCTTTCGACCTTACTACCTAGGACCACAATTTTGAATTTATATGGGACTACCGAGGTAAGCAATCTAGAGTCCACTTTATTTTTTTGTTGTCCAGATCAATAAGTTCACTCATATATATTATCCATGTCTTTTGGTAAATACCTTAGACATTCAATAATGGAATTGAAGGTCATTTTCACTTATAAGATGCATTGTGTTTGTATAGGATACTGGCACTGGTTATATTAATGGTTTTGTAATGGTTTATCACTCATGGTTTTGTATGTTTGCAAGTATTGTTTTGTACTCACCCTGAATAAATATGACAGTTTGTTTATACTGCTAATGAACTCTGGAATTTAGGTATCTGGTGACTGTACATATTTTGATTGCAAGAGGTTGCCTGCGATTTTGGAGACAGAGGCACTAACAAGCATTCCAATTGGTTTGCCTATTTCTAACTGTGATGTGGCACTAATTTGTGAATCCGATACATCTAATGAGGGAGAGATATATGTTGGTGGTCTCTGTGTTTCTAATGGTTACTATTCTGAGTCCACTGTTACATCCTTTATCTCTGCAAATCCACACATGGACAACATCTGTAATAGCTCTGTAGATAACTGGGGATGCCAAGCTTATTATAGAACTGGTGATTTTGCACAAAGGCTTCAGAATGGTGACTTGTTATTCTTAGGAAGAACAGATCGGACTGTAAAAATCAATGGTCAACGCATTGTTCTAGAGGAGATTGAAAATACACTCAGGGGACATCCTGATGTTGCTGATGCTGCTGTAATTTCTCGTGAAGGTCCAGGGGAGCTTTTGTTTCTTGATGCAATTTTGCTGTTCAAAGAGAGAGAAAAATCTGAGGATTTTTTTGTCAGGTCTTCAATAAGAAAGTGGATGGTCGACAAAGTTCCATTAGCAATGGTTCCTAATCGCTTTGTAATCACAGAATCGTTGCCCATGTCTTCCACTGGAAAAGTTGATTATGCTTTATTGGCACGTTCAAAGTTTCTCAACTTGCATGTCCAAGATGAGATTGGCAATGCAACAAGTGATCTCCTGCAAATTATCAAAAAGGTTTGTGCTGAACCTGCACTAAGATTTTTAACCTTTCAACATCTCAATATTTCCTAGATAATGGTACTTTGGCCGCTTAAGCATTTTCCAAATTTAGTACGCTGTTTATCTGGTAGTTTTGGATTACAGAATCCTTAATGAACTGCAATGCAAAGTTTTTTGAAGCGGAGGGTATAAAACTTTACCCAAAGTTGTTAGGTGAGGTCCCATGATATGATTTATATTATTCTCTAACACACCCCCTCAAGTGAAAGCTCTTTGGGCTTGAAACTTGCACAGGCCCACATTACCTTGTGCTTAATTTTTATCAAATAAATGGGGATGGTGAGATTCAAACTTGAGACCACTTGGTCATCAAGGCTTAGATACTATGTCAAAGAACCAACTCAACCCAATAGCTTAAGCTGTTAGGTGAGGTCTCAGGATATGATTTATATTATTCTCTAACAAAAACAATACTCCCTCTATCTCAAAGAGAGTGTCCTACTTTCATTTCCATCTGTTCCACAATAGATAACCAGTTTGAAAGGTTCATTGAACTTTACTTTTCTGGCATGATGCTTATATGAAACTGGATTCATTATCTAGTGTAGTTTCGAAAAGTTCTGATGAAATAGATGATCTGGCACAACATTTACTATCTTAGTAGGAAAAGGCATTATTTTCAACACTTCATGCTAATTGGCTGAAGGCATTTGGGACTAGATAGAATTTTCAGCCATAATCTGTATATATATTATGCCAGATTAGAGCCACTTTTCCTTGTTAACCAAATATCTGGGTACCTATCCTTAATTTTAGGAGCCTTCAGAATTTAATTCAGTTTAGTTTTTCTTTAAATCTACATAATATTAATAATTCTCCAATAAAATAAGGTAGGCCTAAATTGGGTTGATTCATAAATTTTAATCCCATGGACCTCTTTGTTTTTGTTCCTCAGAAGCATTACTGCCTGCATAATAGAAAGATAAGGGATTGTCTAGCTTAGGAATTTGATAAGATGCTAAGTCCCCAGCCTTAAACTCCCGTACCCTAGTAAAGGCTGACTATCCTCTTTTAGAATCAGAATCATGATTTTTGGATACATTGGCAGCATTTGAACCATTCAGATGCATTAAGCTTAATATTCTTTGACATTTGAAACATTTTGGATAGTAATAATATTCAATAATGTTTTAACGTTTTGGGATGTGCTAATTATTGTAGTGGACTAGTAAACAAATCATCTCTAATTTTTACTTTCGATTATCTTCAGACCTTATTAATCATGCCCAATGATTATAATGAAACTTGATGAATATGTTCCTACAGGCATTTTGTGATGGTTTGATGGTTGAAGAAGTTTCTTGTGATGATGATTTCTTTGCAATGGGTGGTAATTCCATTTCTGCAGCACATGTTTCTTATAATCTAGGGATCAATATGAGATTGCTTTATAACTTCCCTACTCCCTCTAAGCTTCATGCTGCTCTTCTAGAGAAAAAGGAATCTTACTGCATGGAAGTGAGAGTTGATGCTAATTCACAATTGAAGCCAAAAAAAGATAGCTTGGTTTCAGATATGGCTTATTCTCCTAATCCTACATCTCCTGTTGTTCCTGGTCTCAAATCAATGAAGCAGCCATCAAAAAACCCTCATCAAAATAATGATGATCATACTGTTGCATCTAAACGCTTCAAGGAAGATTTGGATATTAATATTTCTTCTGCATGTGTTAAGCCTAGTGATGGACAACCATTGTCTAGTTCAATATCAATGTTATGTTCATTCAGCCGGTGCAACACGGTTATCTATGATGAAAATTGCAGGTCACGAAAATCACATCAAATCAATCGGTTAGCAAAAGTTCCGAGAAATGGAAAAGGTTCTAGTATGCATGAATTATGGAAGGTTTATATGGAGTCTTGTGTAGATGCATCACCACTGGTTGTGGTTAAACAGCAGGATGTCTATCTCTTCATTGGATCTCATTCGCACAAATTTGTTTGTGTTAATGCCCTAAGGTAAAGACCATTTTCTGGCTCTGAAATAATATGATAATCATATGTATTAGTGATAATTCTCATCACTATTACTGAAACCATTATATTTCCATATTTTGAATATCATGATATATTTTGAATGGATCATGGCTGTATAAAAGCAGTGAAAAGAACTCCTTGGGATTTTTTTTGTGGCTTTAAAGTCTATTAAAGGTAAGTTTTTGTGGAGGGTTATGGTAACGTGATTGGTTTGATTGAATTAACACAAGAAAACATGTGTTTGGGCTGTTGCTGATGCCTGATGCAGGTCTAGATTGGTATGCTTAAACACTAATCCAAGATACCGGTCTTCTTTCAATAAGGATTTCAAAAATGAGATCTTTAAGGTCTCTTGGATTGAAAATCAAATTTATTCTAAGATTGGTTATGCGATCTTGAACATAGTATTTGGGTTTAAAAATGATGCTTGACCCACA
>Ga0307510_10012001_pt1 | contig 10268 bp, 15 predicted proteins | sample 12_EM_MG_FD_207224 | JGI IMG/M metagenome (GOLD analysis project Ga0307510, IMG submission 207224) | Populus trichocarpa ectomycorrhiza microbial communities from riparian zone in the Pacific Northwest, United States - 12_EM | ecosystem: Host-associated > Plants > Roots > Unclassified | place...
GCATTTATTGTTTTTTTTTTTTTCCTTCATTCCCCTTATGAACGAGTTTTCACGCAGAACATCGTGCTCTCGGGTGGATCGACGATGTTCCAGCATTTCGGTCAGCGACTCAAGCGCGATCTGAAACTGCTCGTCGACCGTCGGCTAGAGGCAAGTGCTATATCAAGTGGAAGCGCACTGAAGGTCAGTGTACTACAGCATTTTGACTTCAGCTCACTCATCACGTTATGACAGTCGTCTGGTGTCGACGTCGATGTCATTACCCACAAACGGCAGAGATATGCGGTATGGTTTGGTGGTTCACTCCTTGCCTCCCTCGTGAGTGAACATCTGCGACGGTGCGAATGGTGGCTGAAGCCAATATATAGCCCGAGTTCTATTCCTCTTGCCATACCAAGGCACAATATGACGAGATTGGGCCGAGCATTGGACGTCGCTACAAGATCTTCGGCAGTGCGACTTAGAAGTGTGTAGTTTGTACTGTTAAGTTACTTATGAACAGGAGACGATTCAAATTATGGGGCGACGGTGACAGCTTGAGAATTCTGCATTCTCGGTACCCGTCCAAAGTCTTTGACTACAACATGCGAAACATGGGTGTGATTATTGGATGAGGATCATCCATGCCAAAATGAAGTAAAACAAGCTGTCCGAGTACATTAGGGGACATCTCACAAGAAGGCTGAATGTACATACAGTAATGGATAAACAGCGAGCAGAATGCGTTGAGGCTCTATTTTCGTCCCATCAAGGAAATTAGCCGAGGCTTCAATTCAAGAGACGTCAATGCTTTGCCAATGGGGGGTAAATCTCTTGCTCACCCCATATACACCAGGCCCAGGCAAGAATGGCTATGGGAGCACGAACATAGATAGTGCGAACGAAGCAAGAGATAAGAGCAGCGATGTCCAATGGGGCCACGCAGTATCCTAGGGCACAGAGTCCTTGGAAGAAAGACCTGCGCACTTTTCTCAGAATGATACAACCAACGAGACTGGAAGGGACGTACACCCGGCCACCGAGGAGCTAGAACAGCAGAAGACTGGGTCAAATGATTACGACTACGACGTATGCCAGTGCTTACCTTCGCCTGAATCGTCACTACCAACGCGCCAACGCACACGATCACGATGACAGACGTGAAAACACCTAGCGACTGGGACTGTGGAGCCTGTGGGTGACCAAAGTAATTAGAAAGCAGGAGGAATGAGACAAAGATGCACTGACATTAACACTGAGGAGGATGCCCAACATCAAACATAGGATGAGTGGTCCCCAAAGGTCCCAATCCCTTCGACACATATCAGCCTCGCTGCATCCGTGACACCCGCGAGCGGCGACAGACCTGAGGACCTCTCTTCCGGCGCCTTTCCGTATAGGATACAGCACCTGGATTAGTTTGTTGTATATTGACAATAGATCGCGGCCCTGTGTACGTGTCAGCCAGCCATACCCAAAAGGATTGCCAGACATACAATGGTCGTGGTGACGGGCTCATCGAGGGTGTCTACTCCACCATAACTAGAGAAGGAAGTTTCCGGTAAGGAAGAAAAGGCGCGCTTAAGATGGGAGAAGGCGGACGGACGCGTACCGCGTCTCTAGCTGCACCCCGCCAAAACTTTGACGCGCGGAGCTTCTCGGTGCACTGCCTGATGAATTGATATTCCCGGATACGACGGGGGGAGGATGGCTATCAGAATTTTGCGGGGAGCGTCCTTTGCCCTTATCCTGTGTGGGGAGGAGCGGGGTCCCAGCGCCGAAACTGGGGATATCCTCGTCATTCAAGTCGTCATCGCTATCATCTTTGAGAAAAAGATGGGGTTAGATTTATTTGTTTATCGTTGGACAGTGGGTTACAAACCTGCTGGGATGAACTGAGTCGTCGCCGTTTGGGGAGTGGATGCCATCATCACTGCTGCAGGATGCGTTGCATTCGATTACGGCAATTAGGCGGACGGAGAAATGCCGGCGCTTAAATGTGCTTAGTCAGCGTAAGACTGACGCGTCGCGTTCGAAGAGTCTGTGCAGGCACAACTTGAAGCATACCTCCGACCTTTACACTCAACTTTTCATTCACTCACAAAATATCCTAAATGGTACGTTTATCGTTACCTACCCGTGAATTGTTGTTCAGTTGTGTATACAGGGACAATATCCTTCCGGCATGCCTGGCGGCCCTGGTGGGTCAGGTGGAGGCAAGCGGGACGGAAAGGATGGGAAGGAGGAACCACAGAAGAAGAAATGGGAGCCGCCTTTACCTACGCGAGTTGGGAAGAAGAAGAAACGTGGGCCCGATGCTGCGACTAAGCTGCCCGCCGTGTTCCCGACTACTCGCTGTCGTCTAAAGCTGCTCAAGAATGACCGCATCAAGGACTACCTCTTGCTCGAAGAGGAATTCATCCAGAATCAAGAACGTCTCAAACCTGAGAGCACCAGGGAAGAGAAGAACGAAGACGAATTAAGTCAGGTGGACACACTCCGTGGAAGCCCATTAGCTGTCGGCACCTTGGAGGAGATCATCGACGACGAACACGCCATCATTAGCACTGCATCAGGGCCGGAGTACTACGTTTCTATCCTCAGTATTGTCGACAAGGACCTTCTCGAACCTGGAGGGACTGTGTTATTACACCACAAGAACCAGGCGGTCGTCGGAGTTCTGCAGGATGACCAGGATCCCATGGTCACCGTCATGAAGCTTGACAAGGCGCCGACAGAAACATATGCAGACATTGGTGGACTCGAGAATCAGATACAAGAAATAAAGGTGCGTTTCTCCTCGCAGTACGCCGTCTCGATTGCCGATGCGCCCACCCCCAGGAATCTGTGGAACTTCCGTTGACGCATCCTGAACTCTACGAAGAGATGGGGATCAAACCACCAAAAGGCGTCATCCTGTATGGTGTTCCTGGGACCGGCAAGACCCTCCTGGCCAAGGCCGTGGCAAATCAGACCTCTGCCACATTTTTGCGGGTCGTAGGCTCCGAACTCATCCAAAAGTACCTCGGCGATGGGCCAAAACTCGTGCGCGAGTTGTTCCGCGTGGCTGAAGAGCATGCGCCAAGTATTGTCTTCATTGATGAGATTGATGCCATTGGTACGAAACGGTATGTTGCCCGGAATTGTTTGCTCTGGTGTGGTACTGAGAGCCTTGCAGGTACGACTCGACATCGGGTGGTGAACGCGAGATTCAGCGAACGATGTTAGAGTTGTTGAACCAGCTGGATGGTTTCGATACTCGAGGGGACGTCAAGGTTATCATGGCCACCAACAGGATCGAGACTCTCGACCCAGCGCTAATTCGGCCCGGGCGTATTGACCGGAAGATCGAGTTCCCTCTGCCCGACGTCAAGACTAAGCGTCATATCTTCCGGTTTGTCGAGTTGTATTATCGCGGCCACCTTGCGGTCTCTAAATCGACCCTTTATACAGGTTACATACATCGCGCATGAGTTTGGCGGATGATGTCGATCTGGAAGAGTATGTCATGGCGAAAGATGACTTGTCTGGGGCAGACATCAAGGCAATCTGTACGGAGGCTGGTTTGATGGCACTACGGGAGCGACGAATGAGAGTGAACAAGGCCGACTTTACAACAGCACGGGAAAAGGTTCGTTATTCTTGACTTGAGCCGCAGATTTGAACAGACGCTGATGTGCGGTCGTTAGGTGCTGTACCAGAAGAACGAGGGCACGCCTGAGGGACTGTATTTGTGATATTTGCATACCGTATTCGACTCTATAATTGATGTTTTCACACCATTTCCATCTCTCTTTGGCCGTGAAGCGAGCAGAGCCGGCCTGTGTGTTGTGATGTGAGATCGTTGTTCCGAAACACGTGAAATTGATGGCAAACGCCCAAACTACCGTCCCGTCCCGGTCAGTTGACACGTCGGACGGGTCAACTTGCGGAGGCCAGCGTTTATTTAAAAGCGAAGGTGGGCCTCGAACCTGCTGCTAACCCCGCACGTATCCCTTCACCTCTATTTTCTCAAGTCTTCAAGTTCTAGAATGGGCCGCCCAGCAGAAAGCAGTGCCGCCGTCGACGAGAGTCTTACCGTTCGCGACAACCGCACGGGCGAGACATACAATATTCCGTACGTCGCCATCGGCGGGGTTGCAGTAGTGAAAAGAAGAGTCAGGCTGAGACGAGGGACACACATAGGATCAAGGATAACACCATCTCGGCGTCCGCCTTCAAGGCGATTGCCGCCCCGCTCAAACCGGGGGAACGTGTCGAGAACGAGACGCCCAAGGGACTCCGCCTGTCCGACAAGGGCTTCCTCAACACGGCCGTCATCCAGAGCCAGATCACGTACATCGATGGCGAAGGCGGCGTCCTGCGCTACCGCGGCTACCCGATCGAGCAGCTCGCGCAGCACTCGACCCACCTCGAGACGGCCTACCTGCTCATCTACGGCACGTTGCCCACCGCGAAGCAGCTGAGGATGTTCGAGAACGAGGTCTTGTCGCACACTTTCGTCCACGCGGACGCAGAGAACTTTTTTCGCTCTTTCCGGTGCGCCTCGCTTTTCTGGCTCTCCTCCGTCGCAGATCTAACTGTTTGTTTTTTTTGGATTGCTGATTCGTGGTGGTGTGCCATTTCTGCTAGATATGACGCGCATCCGATGGCTATCCTCACGAGCGCGTTCGCTTACCTTGGTTCGTATTACAGCGAAGCCAACCCCTCCTTGCAAGGTACGTGTCTCCTTCAATTATGCCCATGGGGATGGGATGGTCCGCAGTGAACTCTGTGCACATCTAGGGCAGAAGCTCTTTACGCAAGGTGACAAGTCCTCGCTTGCAAACATGGATAGACAGATCTTCAGGATCATCGGGAAGGCCACAACACTCGCCGCGTACGTGTCTTGCGGGATGCATACAACAAGATCCAGCTACAGCTAAACTGGTTACACACAGGATGGCGTACCGTACCCGCCAGGGTCGTGAATTCGTCCTGCCGCCTGCGGGCCTCTCGTATACTGGACAGTGCGTCGTTCCTCGTGCTCTTACATGCTCTCGGTCCTTGACACGCGTTTGCCCATAGATTCTTGTACCAGATGGATCACCTTGGCCAGGAGAACTACAAGCCGTCCCCCGTACTGGAGAAGGCGCTCGACGTGCTGTTCCTTCTGCACGCCGATCACGAACTTAATGCGAGTTGCACCACGGTGCTTCAGACAGGCAGTTCACTGGTGGACCCATATTCTGCTATCGCGTCAGTGGCTTCTGTGGCACATTCTCACTGTTGTATGTGGGTAAGCTGACGTGAGGCTTTTAATGTGTGGTACAGGGCTGGATGCGCGTCGTTATAGTGAGCGTCTTTGTTCGATGTTGCGAGAAACCGCATTGACATATCCCTGGCTTTCAGTGGTCCTCTCCATGGTGAGCAGGATAGAAAAAACGTGCGATTTCTGTATCTCTTAGAGTGACCGGAAACGCAGGCGGTGCCAACGAGGCGGTGATTCGGATGCTCATTTCTATTGGAGGGTGTGTGACTTGTTCCTGTACCACGTTCCGTTCCTGTGAATAACAATCAACAGTCCCGAGAATGTCCCTGCTTTCCTTGAAGCGGTGAAGCGACGCGAAAAGGTGCTCTCGGGCTTCGGTCACCGGTGAGCGCCTCGGAGCAACATGCTTTTCGAAATCTGATTGGTGGATTCTTGTTGCAGAGTATACAAAACATCTGATCCTCGGTCTTTCATCATAAGAAAGACGGCAGACGAGGTGTTCAAAGTGTATTGTGTCTCCTTTGTAGCTGTGACTCCCAACGGGCTGAATCCCCTTCATAGGACTGGCAAAGACGAGTTGCTGGATACGGCAATGGCGCTTCATGACGCCGCAATCAAGGACGAATATTTCGTGAAGCGCAAACTGGCACCGAACGTAGACTTTTGGTAAGTGTCATTATCCTTTTTTTCCCCATTTCAGGGCTGCTCACTCTCTATCATAGGAGGTGAGCTTATCATCGCCCTTCACGTGAAAGAATTGTATTAAAGCCTCATCCTTGTGGCGTGTAGCGGTTTAATATATCGAGCGATGGGTAAGTTGCCCACCATCTGGGGGAAGTCATGCCAGGCGTTTATCGAAGAGAAGGTTTCCCTCTCGACTTCTTCCCTGTTCTCTTTGCTGTACCACGTGTGGTGGGCTGGTTGGCCCACTGGCGACAGGCATGTTAAATTCATCTTCCATATCTGCACGCTCACCGCGCCAACCTTTTACCTTCCATAGATGATGCTCCAAGAAGGTGGCGTAAAAATATGGCGCCCACGTCAGGTGCGTCCATGTGATGCATGGGGCTGCGGTTGCGCAGGCAAAACGTTTGCTGATATTAATTTTGCCTGCAGGTTTACGTTGGGTCAAGCAAGCGAGACTATGTTCCCATCGCGGAACGCCAACTTGTTCAGGGATTGAAAGTGGAACCATTACCTGTCCCTCATTCTGGGTGAGGACGCCTTTGATGCCCATTTGTTATTGGATCGCCGGACTCAAGTGTTATCGTCTTTCAGGATAAGCAAGCGAACCGAGCTTGCCGAGTTCACAGGAAAGAACAAGTTATAGGGGGTGACCATTGCCTGTATGATTGATAAAGCCACGTCAGATCAATTCACCCTATCAAATAGCATAAATGAATCAATTTTGGGCTGAAGCGTGAGAACACTCGGAAGTATGGAAGCTTCTGTGATGACGAGCCACAGCAACGACCGCGGACGACAACTCGGACGACACCCAGTCCGTGAAATTTTCCATCTCTTATTTATGTTCTTCACTTCCAGGACATGCTTGACCCCCTCTTTTCCTCCCCCTTCTCCTCGTTCCGGGTGTTGGATCGTAAAAGCGGGATACGGAGATGCTCGTGACGTTCCTTTCCACGGCCCTCCTTGCCTTCCTCTGCAGTCCCGCGTTCGGCTCCGCGTTTAACGTTGGCACGCCCGTCTTCACCCAGGTACTGTACTGTGCCACTTGCGTCGATGACGAATGATTGTAAATGCGGCTTGTTGACACATTGGACAGTGCGCTCCAGTCCAACTATCCTGGGACAGCACAAATGGCCCATTTGATGTCCTCATCGCGAATCAGAGCGATCCGTGCGGCTACGCGGTGTAAGTCCCCGTCACCTTTCTTCTCTGCCCCCAGGACTGAAATACTAAAATTCTTAAATATTTTCATTAGTGCAGACTTGGGCGAATGTGACACCAATCCCGTCACCTGGACCGTAGCCATTCCCCAGGGGTGGTACGTCGTGATCTCAGTTGAGGACGGCTCCGGAGACGATGCGTGGTCCCAACCCGTACGCATCCCCATCATATTTGCCATCGTGACCACCTCTCTCTCACACTCATACCTTATCACCCTTTAGATCCTAGTTCAACCAAGCGACAATACCAGCTGCTTACCGCCAGAGCTCGCCTTCCTCGCTGAACACCCGTCAGTATTATTACTTGTGGATTATACCCCAACTGACTGACCATTTTCCCTTAACAGCGGACCAACGCCTACTACCAGTTCCGGTGGCACCAACGCCAACGCCAGCGCAAGCGCCGCAGCCGGAACCAACAGCGGCAATAGTGGTGGTGCCCCCTCCACTCACCAACGACTCCCCTCAAGCGCCGCCCTCTTCGGAACGATCGCAATCGGCGCAATCGTCGCCTCCTCCGCATGTTTCGCGCTCTAAGTCCACCACAACTGAAACACCCTCTTCTTTTGACGGTTTTTTTTGTTCTTTTACGCAATCGCCCTCCCTTTTACGAACCACCCACCCGCCCCACCCCCCACTGTATCACCTCTAACGTAACGACTGATTTACTTCTCAACTGGAACGCCACACACCGTCTTTGTACTGTCCTTCTTTTATGCATCGTGCCTTTTGGCAATTTTTTTTTTGAGTGTTGGTTGGCATGACGTATGTCCAGGTGGCAAACTTGCGCCTTCCCTTTTCAATCCTCGAGGCAACGCTGGCACCTTGGCGGATATGCAGTAGGCACTATGGGAAAATTTTCCCTATTCATTTTCCTCTCCCTCAAGCTGCGGGTTGCTCGCAATTAATATACCCCTATGTGTCATTCAGAGATACCTTATCAATATCACTTTTATCGGTAGATCGACTAGACACGATAAGTCTGCAGGTCTCAGCTAGCTAGCACTGTACTCATAAACTCATAAACAATCTCAAAAGTCCCATAACTAGGCCACTCTGATTACATGACACCGCCAGCAGCTGTCATGTGATCGGGGTCGGAGGGACGGAATAACGAGGGGTCGCAGGAACAGAGTATCGGTATGCCTTGCGGTTCCAACCGAAAGTGATGGGAGACTCGCTCATCGGGCTGCCCTGTGCCGAAGCAGCGAGCGAGAGCAGGCCAGAACCCGTCGTGAGCAGCGATATGCGCGCTGCGCGGCCTGTGAGCGTATGCGGATCGAGGAGCTTGCGCAGTCCTTCGACGTCCTCCTCTCCAGGAAGCGTGGCCAGTCTTTTTTTATCCATCAACGCATCAACAAAAAATAATGGCTACGGGGCGGCGATACGGCCGCAAGAGAAAAACAAAACGTACATGCTCTGCAGAGTTGGCAGCACCAGGAACCCATCGCGGAACGCGTCGTACTCCGCCACCTCGTCCAGAGCGTGGCGGGTATCGTCCGCGTCGACTGCGCGGGCAAAGACCGGTTCATTCGCCACCGCGGCACGGAAAGCACTGCGCAGCCGTTGCTTGCATGCGTCGTCGTCGTCGCCCGCGAGCGAGGGCAAGAGCCAGTACGGCGTGCGCGCACAGCGCCACAACGGCCGGACGGAAGCGGATTGCCAATCGACGACAGCCAACTAGGAGGGAGGGGGATGCGCGATAAGCCGCCATGTTCCGTTTAAAAAAGGGGGGGAGGGGAGAACGGGCGACGTACAATGCGCGTTGGATCGTCCGGCGCGACGATGATATTCTTCGGCCCGAGCTCGTGCAAATCGAGAGCGTACCGGGCGAGCTCGGGGTCGGCGCTGTCGAGACCATCACAGCGGCGTACGAGCTCGATGAGCAGCATGACGGCACGCTCAACGATGTATTGCGTCTCGGCGAGCAGAGCCTGGTACTCTGCTCCCGCCGGTGCACCCTGCGTGAAGAGCGGGCGGGCCGCGGCGCGCTCACGCTCGGCACAGGCAAGGAAGTATGCTCGCACTGTTGGGAATGGACCACGATCGATCGAGAGCGCGGCGCGACCTTCAACGTAGAAGCACGGGTGCGTTAGTGGACCGAGGGACGGAAGGGCGGGAGAGGAGGAGGACGGCGAAGGTGAGGGAGTCGGGTCGCAGGGTTTGGGGAGGACGATGGATCCGATTTCCGGGAAGGAGATGCGCGATAGCTCGATCATGAATTGCGCAATTTGCGTAATCAACGAGTCTTGAGCCTCCGCGGGGAGGTCATCAAAGATTGTGTCCAGACGGACACCAGAGACCTGCGCGCATCAAAGAAACGACGTCATTCAGAGACCGAGGGCGAGGGCAGTGACGCAAGATCGGGGAAGTAGACCCTTGCCTTCTCGAGGAGCATATGTGCGCCCAGCGCATGGGACTGATCGAGCCCGTAGGCCAAGATTTTAGGCACAGGGATCGACGACCGTTCTCGGACCCACTGCATCGTCGCGATCTGCTCCCGACACAAAAAATTGATCACTAGGCCGTCCCCCACAACGCCAGAAAAGCCGACGGACCTCTGATTCCATGATGCTCGTAGGCATGTGCGAGTCGGCGACGCGGGCGATGAGATGATTGCCATCCTGCATGGCGACAGAGAACGTCTACAATGCAAAAAAATCGAAAAACGGACATCGTGAGTGCGAAAGTTCCTAAAACAAGGCCACGCGATAGACTTGCCCTGCTCAGCGGGTCTACCAACGAAGATCGTTTCTATGTTTAGCGGTCATTCGGCGAGACAGAGGCAGGAACGTACCTCTCCCGATGACATCGATCGATGCGACAGACCGCCCCAGTGTCTGTTCGACAGTGCGTCCAAGAATCTCGAGCTCATCATCGCGAGGGAGGATAAGAGTCGGTACGACGAGCATTCTTTAAGTTATTAATGATCTACAGGCGAGGTGGACGACGAAGAAGGGGAAGTGGGAAAAGGGAAATAAGCAAGGAAAGGTGACGAGCAGAGGGGTACAGCAAGGGCACAGGTGTGTGGATTTGGGAGTGGGGTGCTTTCCACCAAACGCGTTAAAAAAGGCTTTCACGGGGCCAGGCCCGTGTGCCGTGCCAGGAGTGTGCCAGGCCAGGCAGAGCAC
>Ga0307510_10012002_pt1 | contig 10268 bp, 4 predicted proteins | sample 12_EM_MG_FD_207224 | JGI IMG/M metagenome (GOLD analysis project Ga0307510, IMG submission 207224) | Populus trichocarpa ectomycorrhiza microbial communities from riparian zone in the Pacific Northwest, United States - 12_EM | ecosystem: Host-associated > Plants > Roots > Unclassified | place...
GTGGAAGTTTGATAAGTTGGTGTTTAGAAAGAAGAATGTGTGGAAAGTTAGAGATAAGAAGGGAAAATCTTGGGTGTTTGGGAGCAAGAAGAGGAAAGGAAATGACTTGGAATCTGCTAATGGAAATAGTGCTAAGAAGAAAGCTAAAGTTTCAAACTTAGAGGTTGGATCGTCTAAGGATGTCAATGATGTGAGTTTATTTGTTTTAGTCTTTTTTGTGTGGGGTAGGAAAATTTTACATACGGGTTTTATGTTTTATTGCTGCATAACTTGTTTCAGATAATTAGTTAGTGACTTAATATTGCAAGGTCTTAACTTGTGCAGCATTTGAGCTCCTTTCTGTTTTCTTGACATGGTCTTTCAGTATTGCATGTGTAAGATAAGTTGATAAGTTGATATTGTTGAGTCTAGCATCAGTATAAATTGTCGTGGACTATGGCGTTGAAACTGCAGCGGTCAGCTTATTACATTCATTCCTATCATTGCAATGGATCGAGTAAACTGTGCTATCACATATCGCAAAAGAGCTTATGCATTTTGCCACAGTTTAGCCTCTCATATTACATAAAATATTCACCCGTCAAACTTGAATAGTTTGATTAGTGCTAAAGCACAAATCAACATCTTTATTTCATCAGTTCTAGCAAGATAATCATGCCTCTTAGCATGAAAGTTCCTCTCTTTCAAAATATTGCAGTGCTGATAAAGTAGAAACCCTTGAGTGTTACTTTGATGTCTGAATATTAACTTTTGATTGTCAATGACTGTATATATACTCCTAGCTTGTAATTGATTCTAATGTTGCAACTGCTTCCTCTAAAAAACTTGATGTTTGTATGATAAAGGAGTTGCCTTTATTTTATGCTTATATGTCTGCAATGGTTTTAAAGTTTCCAATTAAGTGGACTTCCTTGTTGGGATTAGGTTTATCTGTCTGATTTACCTCTATGATTTAGAAATTCGTTCTATGTTTCTAGAGGCATATTATAAGAAAGAAATTTTATATTCTTCAATTTTCTAATTTTCTGAACTTAGAAGGTTATGTTCTGGAAAAACTTGATGGGGTGTACATTTTTGGGCCTTTGCCTGATAGAACATGTTCAACAAATGCAATGATCTATTTGGCTTTCCTAATTAGTTGGTGTTTGCATCACATGGAGGTTACAATGCGCTGAGATCAGTTGTATTCATTTGGGAATGCAAATCCTAACTTAATTACGGGTGCAGACTCATTTCCTTGAAATGATTTGCTCACCTTATGATCCGTCTACTGGCTGCCTCTTTGTATTAATTTGGAACAGGGGCTATTTTTTCCTATCGAAGCAGTCATGTAGGTTAGATACATCCATTTATTGATAAATCTTTTCCAAAAGATGCAGAGGTTAACAATTTTTCAGCAACTAGTTCTTTGCGGTACAGATTTTCTCATGTGTGAAGTAAATAAGCATAGGATATTATAAATTATGATCATATATATCTGCCACCATCTCGGTTCTTTTTACTGGAATAAGTAGTTATGGCATTTTAATAGTATCACACTGCCTTGCACTTTACCATTCTCCACTCAGTATAGTACTGATTAAGTTTTCAGTTTTCTTTGCTTGACATTGTTATGGTTATGGTAACATTGTAATCTGCATCTACTTGTCCAAAGACTGCAAATGGGTCGAAGTATCCCTTTTCTTTCTGTTTGTTTGGACTTATTTTAGAACTGCATACGCAGCATACCTTTCTGAAAGCTGTTAGGAAGCTAAAGATTGCTATAGCAAACACCCATTGAAGTATCCCTTTTCTTTTTGCTTATTTGCTAACCTCCATGTTCAGCAATGTTATGGCTATGCTTTTGGCATTTGGCTTGGACTGAGTTCAGTCCAACAGTGTGAAAGTAATAGTATTCTGCATGGGTTTTTCCTGAATCAAAGCATGGCAAGCAAGAGTTGACCAACTGTGTCATCTGTCTTTCTCTGCATTACTTGAATTCATTTCATTTTGAGATGTTTGGTGCCTCAGCTGGTAATGCTGACTACAACAGCATGCCAAATGATGGTATGGAAGGGGAAGCTTTGATCAGTCTTCAAGTTATGACCGGAGAGGTGCTAATGTTATGTTTATTCTTCCTTGTGTAGGTTCAGAAACAAGAGGATGAGAGAAGGGAAGAGGAACATAAACAAATGCCAGAGGATCTTAGCCAAGTTCCCAAAAAGAGGCAAATATAATTGCAGGCCTTGTGCTGCTTCTCATAATTTTTCACATTGTTTGATGCTTGAATTCACATGAGAGATGCATTTTTCTCTTTTTGAATGTCTTGCAGGTTCCATTTTTCAAGATCGCCCGAGAAATCTATAAAGAGTGGCTCATCTGTTATTCTTATAAAAACTATACCTACGAGCAACAAAAGTGGGAAGAATATTACCAAGAATCGTCTCAAGGACAATCAAAGAAAGAACAAGACTTGATGGATTTGTTCTAAACTCCAGAATTGATAGCTGCAAGTTGTCTGCAAGACCAAACCCTTTACATTTGTCTACAACGCCTCCTGCTGCTGAAGCTCTTGGATCTGAAATGGTTTCATTTGTCACACTCCCCCCTGAAAGAGGTAACAGAATTTGGGGTTTGAAACTCAAGCTCACAATTACCTCAAACCCTGATTCTAACCCCTGATTGATTGGACATTGAGCGAAATCATTATTATTTGTATCTCTAGTAGTTATAACATCCTTCAGTAACATTAAATATTTCGTTACAGGAAACTACAGTGTATTATTCCATCTTTTCATCAATGTGAACCTGTTCCAAATTCCCCAGTTCAACTTAGAGCAGTGTGTGCATTTTACCAATGATTAGGTTTCTCATGCTCATGACCACCAATACTTGAAACCTAACTGCATGCAACTATGTGCTTATACCCAATTCACCAGAGTAGTAGTAGAGGCAAACTTAGAGCAGTGAAGCTGAAGCCACTGTCAAAACCTTCAACTTCCACGGCCACAAGCTCGTCCAAAGGGAACATTTGAACGAAGACAACCATGCTTGCAACAGCAAACCCATTATTTTCTTCTTCTAGTTCTTCCTTTCTATTGCAAACAACAAACACATCACCAACAAAGCTTCAATCTTTAGCTACTCCATTTGCAACTCTCTCGACCCATAAAAAGCCAACTCTAGTAAATTTATCTAAAGCATCAAGATTCTTAGGCCCTGTGGGTTTTTCACTCACTAAACACCTTCTAGTCCAGTACAGCTGCCTCGACTTGCCTGCTGTTTTGCGGATTGAAGTTGGTGAGCTGTTTTCATTCTCAGAGACCTTTTGTCAAACATGCTGTGCATATTATGTTCAGATACACATTTGGAGTACTGGGTTTTAATGAGAAAGAAAATGGGTTACTGTTAAGCAGATCCCAGGTCTAAAGTTTGCATCTTTTGATTCTATACGAGACCATGTTTCACGTTTAGATTAGCCGTTGAACTATATCGCTTAATTGTGAAGTGGCCGGATGTGTTTAATAGCTGATGAAATTGATCCGTTGATATATTTTGTGCATAATGAATTAGAAGGAAAGGTCGAGCCAGCGTAGCTTAGGCTCCTTGTGATTGCCACTGTGCCAAGGTTCTTGGCTGGTTTTGATGAAAAGGCTAAGCTGTTGATTGATCGTGGAATTACTCAAGAAAACAATGTGAATTTGTCCAAGGCTTTGTCCCTTTAGTCTATTGAAGAAATTGATAGGATGGCTACATTCTAGAGCCGGTTTGGTGGGATTGACATAATTTGTTAGGCGGTCATTGTTTCTGAATTTTGATTTGGATACTCAGTTGATTCCTATAGTAGATTGCCCAGGGAGAGCAGCGGTGGGGACGAGGATGCTGCAGGGATTGTGTTGCGTAAACTCCCTGCCATTCTAACTTTCAGTGTGAAGCATACAGCAGGTCATGTTGAGGTCTTGAGATCTTTTGCTGGCCTTACTTATCCACAAATACTCAAAATTTTAAGTTACAGTATGGCTACAAATGTGCAGGTTGCTGCCTTCATTTATGTTTGCAAGAAAGAAATAAAAATATGAGGTACAACCTTTATTGAAATTGTATTGCAATAAAAAAAAATATAAAACTGTAATTATGAGCACGTGAAGAATCAGAAAGGTAAGGACTTACATAACTTACTTGAAGATACCGACTGCATTGTTTAGCTTCTTCTTGTTGCATTTCTACTAGCTTTCTTCTTTCTTCTTCTTGCCTTTAGATTCCATTGATCTTCAACCATTTTTAGAAACCATGCAGGTCTTCTTGTTCTAAACACAACATATCCCATGATGACTCCAAACATAAACCCACATCCATACCCCATTGCAACAGCTTTCCATCCAAATCCATCTCCAAACAATGTTGAATCATCTACTTCAATAAAGTTTGATGGCCGCAATGGTGGTGCCTCACCACTGTTGCATTCTTTCGGCGTTGGAAATCCATATAAACCCAGGTTTTCTTCAAATGAGCTATGATCAGATGTGTTGAACTACTTTCCACAAGGTATGGGTCTCTCATGATAGTATGTAAAACATTTAAAGACTTCAAGAAATGTTAGATTTGTCAACTGCACAGGAATTTGAAGACAAATCTAATGATTGTAAATTAGTCAAAAAATCCTAATGATGATTAAATATGATCTGTAAGGAAATTATGAGAGAGGTTAAGTTGTTGAAGTCCTTTAAACTTTCCGACTAGCTTTGAAATCTTATTGTTGAAACTGTTATTTGATAAATCAAATATTATGAGGATACTTTGGATTTTCACAAACTCAATTTTTAACTCTTTACAAGTGATTTTTATGGAATAGATGTAGCTAGAGTAATTTTTTGATGTTATGTAAATTATATTTTAATCAACACCCATCATTGCTTCAAGATTATTGAAAAAATCCACTTAAATTATTTTTGGAGATGTCAAAAATCTGTAATTTGAAGAAAGAATTATAACTAATCAACCCTTCACAAAACCCTGGAGTTTATTGGATTTTAGAACAAGAACTTGCATCTCTAAAAACGTTTCTAGGAAATAGAAAATGTATCCTCAATTTTATTGTTGTCAAGATCAAGAACTTTCTATATTGTGCAGTTGATGAAAAACAATGGAATTTCCCCTTGAAATTAATTGTCATTGAGGTAGAAATATCCCAAGCGATTCCCCTCTAAAAATGTTGAAGAGATAGTGCTTTAAAGGTCGTTCATGCCTTGATGAAAAACTGAGAGGTTGTTGCTGAAGGTGCATAGACATTGTGGACTACAACCACTCAAGCTGCGTCTCTAAAACAGTAATTTCATACCATTTTATTCAATCTAAAAACTGTGTTTAAATTTTCTTTTTCTTGAGTCGTAGATATGTTTTGGAGCTCAAAATCTTAAATATGAGATTATGTATCAGTTATTATGAATATATCATCAACTTTTCTCATTTAAGCAATGCTCATGTATATAAATCTCGTCACATTTATGATCGATGTCCACAAATTGTGTGACCATCGAGCAAATCAGATGTGTCCAATTAGTACGCGAGAAGAAAAATCTGCAAGGAAATTTTTTTCAAACCAGGTAAGTGAAATAAAAAACTGATCAAGAAAGTCATCTTCACCTTCTTATGTCCACTTCAATCCAATCCCATCTACAGTTGCACACCAAGAATTAAGTAACCAATAAATTCAGTTGTACACCAGTCGACGTGTTCTTGCAGTAATCGAAGCAGCTTACTAATGGAAATTGGAGTTCCAAGGTTCTTGCACTCAAGATTCCCAAGTTGCTGTTGGATTGTTAGTCCTAGAAGATCTTTCTTTTTCACCGTCAACAAGAAAAACCAATCTTCGTTCGGCGTGTCCTTTTCCTCCTTCACCTCCAAGTCATCGGAACTTAAATATATTGTCCAGCAAGTGGTGCTGAACATGGAACTGAAGGTTGAATTATTCAATTACAAATATTTCCACACAAGTAGGTCCCTTAGTTGATGACTAAACAAGAGTGAGTGTTGGAAACCCGGAAATATTAATTTCCAAAGTTGACATTTTTGTTGAGAGCAGATAATGTCCACCACATTTGCAGCAAGTCTACGTGCTAATAAATACAGTTTGTGCTCTAACTAGAACCTCCTTTGTAGCTCGTCTGATGGTGATGGGAACTGTTCTTGAGAACATCCACCCCTCTATCTTGTTGGCTTATAATCTTAATACTAATTAGATCTTCCTTTGCATGCACTGATAAATTATTACTGTTATTATTAACAAGAACAAGGGACTGCTTACCTGAAGGGTTATACACTTTATGTGTTTCTCGGAAAAAAGAAGCATTTTATAGTTTAAAGAATAGGAACGCATTGGGCATTAGAGGCTGGCAATTCACGCAACTGCAGATATTACAAATAAAAAACATTGCAAAAACGATTCTTTGACAAATGAAACTTCCCAGGAAAACGAATTGGTTTTTTTATATAGAAGAAACATCTAATGGAGGTAATGAAACGATTAGTTGGTTAAAGTAAACAGAACTTACAGTGGAAAAAAACTTAGACAGTGCTCAAAAGTTGCAGTAGATTCCATGGAGCACAAGATCAGAAGAAAAAGGTCGTTGATGGAAGACATATGAATCTCAGAATCAGGCATTCTCCCTAAAATGATGAAGCCCACCTCGTCATATTTGGTAGTTGATGCGAGCCAAGATCTAGATAATGCCCAACTCTCAAGGTTTTCCTGAATGCGTGAGATTTGTTCTTGGGTTTCAACTTTGACCATCCATTGCAGTCAATCTCTGAATCCAGAGAATCTTCAGAGCACTCATATTCCAACTCTGTTTTCAGAGGCTTGCAAGTTCTATTAGCTGATGTTGATAATTTCAACAAAGCTGTGACTCGGACACTACGACACTGCTTGAGAAGCTAAAGATTGATTTAAGTGAAAAAAGTGAACTTTCAGAGTGTAGATTAATGGGGTTTAAAGATTGATTTAAGTGAACAGTAAAAAACTAAGACCCACCAAATCTGAGAGATGTATAGAGAGAGTTTTTGAGCAAACCAAAAAAGCCCATGAACAACTCAGGAAATGAAAGAAGAGAACAAGTGAGAGAAATACCTTCAAAAAACCCCCGACTTGGCGACAGTGACTCAGTGAGTCGGAGCAATTCAGGTCCAGCTCTGGTGAACTTGGAAGGAAGCGTTCTGAAGCTACAGTACAAGACTAGAGTTAAAGTATACAGAGAAGAGAAATATACGAGAAAGCCCAAAAGCTATACAACATTTGAGTGGATAGATCAAAGTATACAGAGAAGAGAACAATATGAAATAATGACATTGAAAACGCTAAGTAATGTTAATGATAAACTTAATCAGTAAATTGTTAATGAGTTCGTTGTTAATAAGCAATAGTAAGGAAGTGTTTTGTATCTTTGTAAACCAAAATATATTTTAAAAAAAAAAACTTGCTTTAGGGGCTAAATGGATAAAATAAAAAAGGTTTAGAACTATATAAATGGAAATCTTTCTCTTTTCTAAACAACCAATCACTTGAAAATCTGAGAGGTCTTAGCAGAAAAAGAATGGCAAAGAGAGCAGAGAAGGAAGCTAGATAAACAGAGCAGCAGTGAAAAAGACATGAACAGCTTGAGTGACTTGGCAGATAATAACATGCCGACCATTAGTCAATCTTTATTTCTTAACCTTTTTTGTTTTTGTCATTTTATTTCTACCATCGTCACTATACATCCCTTACAAAAAAATTATATATATATATTTGTTTAAATGAATTACATTCCCAATTCTCAATCTTGTTTTTTTTTTTAATGATACACGAAGAGTTGCATAGTATTATTTTGGATTTAATAATCTTGGCTTATTTAGGTTATTTTTAAAAATATTCCTCATAATTTCAATATTATCTTTAGCAAATCAAGAGAATATATTTTGGATTGAAATCCAATCAATACAATCATCAACTAGGGAGGAAATTAAGTACTACATCAAAGGATAAAACTAATGATTTTAAATAATGAAGAGTATAATTTATTTTGATAATTGTTTGGTTACATTCCTATGTATACATTGTAATTGGTTGATTGTAATGACACATCATATCAATTGATATTTTCTGGAAATTCTAGAAAATCTAGTTATAAGGTTGAAGATGACAAAATCTTATTTTTGTCTTGAATTGTGAAAATTAAAGTTTAGTCACTAAGCTTTAAAAAATTAAGATTTGACCCTTGAATTTTTTTTTTTGACATTCTGGATGGAATGGTTGTGAGGTTAAGTATGAAAAATCATAATTTTTTCATTTATTTATGATATTTTTAGTTTATTCCCTTAATATTGTACAAGTATGATTGTACCCTTGAATTTTAAAGGAAATTACAATTGGTCCCAACTAGTAAAAGACAATTTCTAAGTTAGGTTCTAACAAGAAATTAAGATTTATTGATTTTTTTTTATGTAGTTTAATTTAATTTCATTTGAATTTGGTGTTAATTCCATATTATGCTAAAATATATTTAGGTATTTTGTAGTCACCACATATAGCTTATTTGTAATGAAAGTGGTTGAAAACCATAAAGTAGAATTCAATATATTATAGTGAGTAATAAATACGAGATATATATATTTAAGAATTTTTATGAATCTTCATCTAAATAAACAAGATTTATTCATATTCTATTCATCATTATACTCATATAATGATTACTATTATTATCTACAACTTCATATAAGTCGATAGAACTAGATATTGAGCTAACAATCTTTTCTAACATGGTCTCGTAAGTAACATAGAGTCTTTCATGTGAAAATTAACGCAAATATTTCTCAATGAATTTTTTTTTAGAAGATGCATTGTCACAACATTTAATTGGTGAAACTTTTTGTTTTACACTTCTCACATGAACATTTAATTCCATCTCCATTAATATTCCCTATACAACCCTTAAGGTGAATCTCGATATATCCAAGAACGATCATTCATTACTTAGAAAACTTATATAGAATATCGATAACAATATTTATTAATAATGTAACAATCAATTCAAAAATGAACTTCGATAATTAAAAATGAATTCACAATCTAATAACCAATTATTATTTTTGTATAAAAATTTAATGATGCATCAAAATATTCACTAAATAAACCCAATCAACAATAGTTAATCAGTACCCAAATAATTATTTATCATTTGTTCAATTCAAACTTATTCAATCTAGATTAATACCATTTAATTGTTATTAATTCCATAAAAAAATCAATTTTCAAGATTTTCAACATAACAATAACATTGACATAATGTGATTGTTAACCATTAAATAACCCATCTTTCCTTTCAGTATAACACACCTAAGTTACAAAATTAAACTTAATTTCATCGAATTATAAACAAATTCAATTTTTTACAAATCATAAACAAACCCTAACAAACAATTCAAACTTTCATTATCTACATTGTAAAACACTTAAATATATATGTAAACTACAAATACTACAACAAAAATCAATAAATCAACTTAAAACATTAATGAGTAGGCTTGTTTACTTGGTGTAAAGAATATTTTGAAAAAATTAAATCAAGACAATGATGTTGACACCATAAAGTATTTGATGGTTGAATTTGTGATGACGAGGCCTAGATTTGTGGTAAAACAAGAGGCGGGGGCTAATATTTTGGTTTGCAAGTAAAGAGAAAGAGGAAGAAGAAGAATGAAGGAAGGGAATGATGAGGCTACTGCCGGTTATAACATATTAAATTTTTTGATAGAATTTTCAATGAAATATAGCGACGAAACATTAATGTTGGTAAGACCGTAAAAAAATAATGATGTTTCATCTTATCGACAATATCGCTAGTATAATATTTCTTTATCTTTTTAATTATTTTTGTTTTGTTATTCTGTAATTACCGATAGAAATATTATGTCATTTTTATCAGTAAGTCTGTTGCTATTTTATAATTTTCTAGTAATGTATCATCTAGATGGGTTGCATTTGATACGTGCATGAGTGATATATAGATGATGTATTTGATGTATACACAAGTAACTTGCAAATTATATATTTGGTGGGACTAGCCATCGCACATTTTTTAAATGTTATAATAGTTAGGTGAACTGTTGTACCTTTAAAAGGATGTGAAGGGGCATGCATTAATATGAAAATTTCTAATACAATCATTATCAAATGTGTTTGATAATGTTATTCTGACATTTATTTATTTTGATTACTCACTAAGTCATCATGAAAACTCATTCATTTCTGTAAA
>Ga0307510_10012003_pt1 | contig 10266 bp, 13 predicted proteins | sample 12_EM_MG_FD_207224 | JGI IMG/M metagenome (GOLD analysis project Ga0307510, IMG submission 207224) | Populus trichocarpa ectomycorrhiza microbial communities from riparian zone in the Pacific Northwest, United States - 12_EM | ecosystem: Host-associated > Plants > Roots > Unclassified | place...
TTAGTAACTACTTACTCATCCATTACCAAGGCTTGCTGCGCATTCCTTGACTCGTTAGATAGATGACTAGGTAGCTCATGTATATAAGACCTTCTGAAGAGCCCCCAACTCTCCAGACTTGGTCTCTTCGACAATACAGGACCATAAGCTCCTTAGAGCGTTCACTCCCATTCCCATCCCTCTAAGCAATTCCCTTGCGCTCTAAGTCAAGCACCTAGAGTCTGCGATACTATCTAAGTTAGTCTTAACTTAGCTTTGCACTAACGTAACTGTGCGACCTTTATAACTAAAGGTAGACTCTAAACGCTTACCCGTAAGTACTCGTCGCAGTCCTTACAAATACGCAGAGTCCGTGCGTAACAACAGGTGGCTAACGCTGACCCTTGGATGCGCTAATATGAGTGGTCTGCACGCGTGCAAGACACTAGTGGGGATAATGAAAGATGTAGAGGAGAGTCTCGACGATGTTCGAGACGACTTGCACGAAGTGCGGGCGAAAACTGAAGGCGCTGTGGAAGCTACAACACTTGGGATTAAACCAAGTCAGGCTTAAGGCCCAACTCTAGGAAAACACGAGGGTTTATATACATGTGAGGAAGCTGTATGACTAAGGACTAATATGACGAGTACTTGTACTAGTAACGAGTCATAGTCCAAAAGATGGAGTCATATACTGCGGAACTGACTCACGCGTGAAGGTAACAAGAAAGGAGTCAGTATGAGTCGCGAAACGAGGCTATGAGAAAAGTATAATAAGCGGGCCGAGAATCCGGAAGCGAAGCTGAGGTAAGCGAATAGAGACGAGTCAGAGGTAGGGATAGGGTCATGTGAGGTCAGGTGAGGGAGTATCAGGTGATGCGCAGGTGATTCGGGAGCAGGTGATATAGGACAAGGTGACTTTGAGGAGCAGGTGACTGGAATGGCATGTGACTGGTCATGTGAGTGGTCAGGTGACTAGTCAGGTGATTGGTCATGTGATCGAGATGGATGGGTGGTTGGTCACGTGATGGGAAAGGCTTAGTAAGCAGGTGGAAAATGAAAAATGCACCCTGCGTAAGCCCAAGAACGTAACATTTGAGCTTTGTTCCTAGTCCACAATCGTCCATATAGCTTCGGAATATTTTCCTGATGTTGTGGACTCCTTTCTTTTCGAAGTGGTCATATAGTTCTTCCAGCATGAGGTTCATGAACCTCTGGAATGTCGGCGGTGAGTTGCTCATTCCGAAAAACATGACTTTGGGCTCGAATAGCCCACAGCGGGTTTTGAAGGCGGCTTTCCATTCATCCCCTTCGTGTATGCGAATATTGTTGTAGCCCCAGCGTATGTCGAATTTGCTGAACAGCTCCATTCCTTGGAGGTCTTCAATACATTGGGCGAGGTTAGGAAGGGGGGTGATGTCTTTCTTTGTGACTGCATTGAGTGGCTGGTAGTCGATGATATAGTGTTTCTCTTTGCTGTCCTTTTTAGGGACCATGAATGTGCTGAATCCGTAGGGTGATTCAGATGGGACGATATATCCCTTCTCCAGGTTTTCGTCAAGGAACTGGTTTTCTGCCTCCTGGTCTTTGAGGCTCATAGGGTAGGTTTTGCAATTGAACTTCGCTGGAGCTTCTGTTGTGAGCTCGATTTTATGGTTGCAGGGACGTGATGGGGGGAATTTCTTGGCTTCTTCGTCTGAGAAGAGGAGTGCGTGTCGTTTGAATTCCTCTGGCAGGGTGATTTCTTCTTTCTTGTGTTCTTCTGTGTACTTGTGAGCCATTTCTGTGGCATTGTGGGTCCTGTTGACTTCCATAGTAGTTCTTCCAATCCATATGTTGGGTTGGCTTTGGTCTTTGAGTTCTTCCATAATTGCTTCGTGAGTTTCCATGATAAGATCATTGTCTTCTTGTTTTTGTTGCTTCTCCTTGAGGTAGCCTTGTGCTTTGTCCCAGGTAATTTTCCGGATGGTTTCAACCTTGACTTTTGGTCCTTTGAGTGTTCCTGCTTCCCAATCAATGTTGGGTTTGAATGCTTTGAACCAGGGGTAGCCAAAAAGGAAGCGATCTCTTCCTAGATTTGTGACAAAGAAACATAGTTGTCATCTGAGATTTCCTTGGCTGACCATGAGGTCGCAATAGTGACTGATTTTTCCTTGTCTGTTGGGTGTTCCGTTGACATTAAAGATGGGTCGTTGGTAAGGAAGTTCCTTCATTCCCAAGCAGAGCTTTTTGACTGTTTCTGAGTCGATGAAGTTTTCTGTGGCTCCAGTATTGAGGAGGCCAATTTCTTTTGTTTCCCTTTTGTAACTGATGACCACAAACTCGATTTGAACTGAGTTACTTTTGTTGACAAAGACGCTGTCTAGTCCAAAGGTCTTGGCAAGGGCTTCAATTTTCTGGATGCTGAATCCAGCTTTGGGGATGAGCTTATTGAGCGTTCTGATCTTTGTATCGTCATCCATGGTTTGGATCTGTTCTTTGAGTGCGTCTCCCATCTGTTGTGCAGAGGGCTTCGACTTTGGATAGGCATGTGCATCTTCCAACTGCTTTGCAGTGGACTTCGACTTTAGGTAGGCATGTGCGCGTCCCAATTGCTGTGTGATGGGCTTTGTCTTTGGTTTGCATAGCTTGATTAGCTTCTGGCGAGTGGCCTCATCAAATTTGTGGGTGTTGGCTGCGATACAGTCTTGTATCGCCTTGATTTTCTGTGGTCCTAGCGTATGTGCTGGTGGCTGGTTGTCGGCAATGAGTTTCTCGAGTTTCTTTGCATCCAATAACTGTGGGGGGTGATCCAGAGTTTCTTCTTTGAGAGCGTCGAAACTATTGGCGCTCTTGTTCTCCTGGATCCTTTTGGTAAGTTGGTTCATGGGTAGGATTCCCATATCTGGACGGCTTCGAATGGTGTTAATAACGGTGACTTCTTGTCGATCATGATTGACTCAGCGTCTAACTCGGCAGTAACGGGCATAGTGGCCCTTCTTGTGGCAATGGAAGCATTCCAGGCTTCTCATAAGTTTGTTTGACTGTGGTGCATACTTGTGGCCATTGTCCTGTGGCCACGTTGAGTTCTTGTAGAACATGTGGTTGACCTGTGATGCTATTCCATGGCAGTGGTATTTCCCCGCAAAGCATAGTGCGTTGACCTCAATAGGGTCCTTGGTTTCTGTGACAATCAGTGCTTTGATGTCGAAGATCTCATATAGAGCTTTTGTTAAGGCCTATTGAACCTTAAGGTGCGATGTGCGCAAAGGTGAAATATGCAGCAGTGACAAAGTTATAAGGGTCGTAACTCCCTTAATAACCTAAGTGCTTTGGAAGGTGATAAAAGCGAGAAGGTCGCTAAGACCAATGTCTGGGTGAAGATAAAGAGGAAAGGGAAGTAACTTCAAGGACTTGAAGATTACTTCAAAGAAAGACAAAAGAGAAATGTTTGTTCAAGCAACAAGGACAGAGAATGCAATAGATTGCAAACTAAGTCAGGCTTAAGGCCCAACTCTAGGATATAAGTCCAGCTTATATACAAAAGGGCAGCTACCTGACTAAGCGTACAAAAGTAGAGAACAATGGAGTCACAGACAATAGGCATCACAGAACAATGGAGTCACGAACAATGGTGGTCACAGACTACCATAAGAGGAGAACAATAGGAAACATACAAAAGGAGGGAACAATGAAGTTCCCGACAAGATGGCTCTGTTGTACAGGTAAGCGGTCATGTGAGTCGAGATCATGTGATCGTATAAGTACATAATGGACAAGAAAGAAAAAGAAAAATGTGGGCCAAGTGCCCAGGGACGTAACAGCTTTGCAAAGCATTGACTTTGCGTTGCCTTGTGGTTGTGTCTTTTGCACCTTTGTTTCTCCCATTGATGATCCAGTGGTTCCCTGGTACAACCGATCTGTTGTCGGTTTGATTGCTCCGACTTCAGTGGTTGAGCGTCCTGTAACTGTGACGCCTTTTGGTCTACCAGTGGCCTTCTGGTCTTGGATATGGGGTGTGCTTTTCATAGCAGCAACTGCAGCATATGTCTTAGCATCTTTGGCTGGTGTTGTCATGACTTCTTTGTGTGTATGGGGAGGAGGTGGTGTGGCAGGGGTTTGAAGTGGTCGACTCGCCAAGCTGGTATGTCAAAAGGAAAGCTTGACTTGTATTAAGGCTTCAACAGGCCTTGATAGTACGACTTGTACTAAGAGTTAACTGGTGGCGAGTACTTGAAGAGGTAGAAGTCTCTAGTATTGCTAGAGACAACTCTGAGTGGCTTATGTAACAAGTGGGTAAAAGGGGAGGCACAAGGGAGGCTTTCAAGAACGTTGATATTGAGAATCAAGTCAAGCTTAGGGCTTGACTGTCGAAATACAGGGCGCTTATATACAGGCACAACCGCGCACGGGCCATGGTCACTAAGGTAGGTACTTCTGGTCAAGAGGGGGCTGTCTGTATCATATGGTACTCCGCGGACAAGTGCTGCGGTCTGTATGAGTCGAACAATAGAGAATGAGCGAGAGCGAATGATAAAGTGACAAGTTGCCTAATCCATCCTTAAGGGTCGAACAATGGCAGCGGGTAATTCCAAGAAGAGAAGCGTCGTCATGATGCAATGACGACCACGAGGTTTGAAGCTGATCCAAGGAGATCTGATCTCCGCGTGCCCATTCTGGTCTAATGGGCGTCTAGTGTAAGCAACTACCCTTTAAGGTAGTCCCTATTGATGGTGACCCAATTAAGGGCCATGTCGCTATCCGCGTCGTCTGCGGAGCTCTGCGTGGATGAGGGATTGTCTGCAGATCCTTCGGGAGAGGTCGACTGGTAGCCCTGACTCTGGGGCGAGGTGCCAGCTATGGGCGACAAGGCTGAGGGGGTGATTGACTGGTAACTGCCTTCTCTACTGGTGCGTTGGCATATGGGTGCTGAGGAGGGACTTGTAGGTGACAGGGAATGCTTGCAGGACACTGGACTATCTGGGGCAAGGTAATCTTGCCATGGTATGACGGGAGACTCTTCTGGGGACAAGGCGTGCGTGTTGCCTCCAGGGACATCGGGTTCATAGGGGATGAATGGTTCTGGCTCTAAGGGTGGCGCATCCTCCATGGGACTGTCTGGGTCTTCCAGTGGGTTCTCTATTGGGGGTGGCTCTTGGTACATCTCCATTGAGGAGTATTCCCGATGATGGATGTTCCATGGGACAGGGACAAGGGGCTTGACTGGGGGCTAATCAAGGGGTGACGATGGTTTGGATGGTTCACTAGGTGGTAACGGTGGCAGGTCTGGTAGGGAGGATGGGTTCAATGGTAGTGGTTGCTTAGGCATGGATAGGGTGACGAGGAGGGGGTCCGACAAGGATGAGAAAAATTGGGGTGGATCATAACAATGGGAGTGAGCTAATGTTTACAAGGAGGACTGGTCAGAAGACAGAAAGAGAGCGGGCTACTCACCTGTTGGAAAGGGCAGAGGAAGGGACTGGTCAGGACAGCCGAGGATGTTGATCTTTGTTCAGACTCGACCCAAATCAGGATGTGAGAAAAAAGGGAGGCAGCGAGGGAGAGGTCAGGACACCAAAAAAATTTAAGCCAGTAAGTGGGACTCACTCATTGGAGAGAGACGGATTGTTAAGGCTTCAACGGGCCTTGATAGTACAACTTGTACTAAGAGGTGAACTAGTGGCGAGTACTTGAAGAGGTAGAAGTCTCTAGTGTTGCTAGAGACGACTCTGAGAGGCTTATGTAAGAGATGAGGAAAGGGGAGGCACTTGGGGAGCTTTCAAGAACGTTGATATTGAGAATCAAGTCAAGCTTAGGGCTTGACTGTCGAAATACAGGGCACTTATATACAGGCACGGCCGCGCACGGGCCATGGTCACTAAGGTAGGTACTTCTGGTCAAGAGGGGGGCTGTCTGTATTGTATGGTACTCCGCGGACAAGTGCTGCAGTCTGTATGAGTCAAACAATAGAGAATGAGCAAGAGCAAATGATAAAGTGACAAGTTGCCTAATCCATCCTTAAGGGTCGAACAATGGTGGCGGGTCATTCCAAGAAGAGAAGCGTCGTCATGATGCGATGACGACCACGAGGTTTGAGGCTGATCCGAGGAGATCTGATCTCCGCGTGCCCATTCTGGTTTAATGGGCGTCTAGCGTAAGCAACTACCCTTTAAGGTAGTCCGTATTGATGGTGACCCAATTAAGGGCCATGTCGCTATCCGCGTCGTCTGCGGAGCTCTGCGTGGATGAGGGATTGTCTGCAGATCCTCCAGGAGAGGTCGATTGGTAGCTCTGACTCTGGGGTGAGGTGCCAGCTATGGGCGACAAGGCAGAAGGGGTGATTGACTGGTAACTGCCTTCATGACTAGTGCGTTGGCGTATGGGTGCCGAGGAGGGACTTGTAGGTGACAGGGAATGCTTGCGGGACACAGGACTATCTGGGGCAAGGTACTCTTGCCATGGTATGACGGGGGACTCTTCTGGGGACAAGGCGTGCGTGTTGCCTCCAGGGATATCGGGTTCATATGGAATGAATGGTTCTGGCTCTAAGGGCAGCGCATCCTCCATGGGACTGTCTGGGTCTTCCAGTGGGTTCTCTACTGGAGGTGGCTCTTGGTACATCTCCATTGAGGAGTACTTCCGATGATGGATGTTCCATGGGGTGGGGACAAGGGGCTCGACTGGGGGCTGATCAAGGGGTGACGATGGTTTGGATGGTTCACTGGGTGGTAACGGTGGCAGGTCTGGTAGGGAGGATGGGTTCAATGGTAGTGGTCGCTTAGGCGTGGATAGGGTGATGAGGAGGGGGTACGACAAGGATGAGAAAAATTGGGGTGGATCATAACACGGATACTCACTCTGGTCAGACACAGACAGAAAGCGAGCAAGTGTGTAGCGAACATGTTCAAGTTTGAACACAACACGTGACCAACGCCACAACAATTGTGTTCAAGTCAACCAAGTGTCACCCGCCGCCTCTCTCTTGCTCGCTTTCTTTCGATGTCCTGACTCGTCCCTCTGTGGTTGCCAGCTCGTGAGTGCCCCTTACCCAATCGCTTTCTTTTGGTGTCCTGATCCGTCCCTCCCACAGTCCTCAGAGAGTGAGTTGCCCCACTCAGTCACTTTCTTTCTGTCCTCACTGCCCCTCACTTGCTCGCTTTCTTTCCGTATCCTTCATCTCTCCCTCTGCGGCCCCCAGCCCATGAGTGCCTGCATCTGGTTGCTTTCTTTCCATGTCCTGACGCATCCCTCCCTCTGTGGTCCCCAGCTCATGATTATCCATCATTCTGTTGCTTTCTTTCTATGCCCCGACTTGTCCCTCTCTCTGCGGTCTCCAGAGGATCCTTGCTTGGTCTCTTCCTTTCTGTTTCCACAAGTCCCTCCCTCTGCTGTCTCCAGCATGTTTCTTTCCGTATCGTCGTTTTCCTTACGACCGGCCTCTTTCTCCCTCGACCAGTGCCCTTGGCCATGGCAGGTATGATGACTGACAGTGACAGATGATGACCAGTGACCACCACCAATGCACGGCGACTGACAATGACCACTGGTGATGCATGGCTACAGATGATGACCACTAATGAAAACACGGCGAAGACAACCACCAATGACGCACAGTGATGACGACAACAGACAACAGACAGCAACAGAATGACGGACAACAACAATGGACAATGACGACAGACAACAATGATGGACGACAATGACCAACAATGACAGCCAATGACTGACAACGATGCTGTCCCACAAGCTGCAGAGTTTTCTGACGCACAACCCTTTTCTAAGGGCAAGACGGAAATGGTAAGGGGCAAGAAGAAAGACTCAAGCAAGCCTACGAATAAGACCCTTGACAATGGCTTCATGACCATGCTCACTGGGCCCGTGCTTCATACAATCACAGTACAGGTGATAGCCCAGCGCCTTCCCTTCCTGCTTCCCAGAACAGAGACTGGCTCCCCTGCCCCCATGGTGTTCTCCAGAATTACACCTACGGTGGTGTCAGACCTAGTATCAGGTAGTGTAATTCCCATCTCTGGCGAGCGTTCTAAGATGGTGTTTAGGTAATCTTTCATCCTATGATGGGTCACAGGGCATTAACTATGGTTACACTTGATGACGACTGATGACTGACGATCATAACCACAGCCATGGCCAACAACCTCATCTGATGACAATGACGGCTGACCACTGTGACCGACGACGATGCCAATCACCGACAACCACCGACTGACGACGGACTGTGACAGACAACCACCACCAACGATGGAGAGCAACCAGCCCCACTACCGACCACAGAGAGCGAGCGACCACCACCACTGGCCATGGAGAGCAACTGGCCACCACCACTACCGACCACAGAGAGCGACTGACCCCCACCGACAACATGCACCAACTGTGGAGAGTGACTGACAACGACCACTGATGTTAAGGCTTCAACGGGCCTTGATAGTACGACTTGTACTAAGAGGTGAACTGGTGGCGAGTATCTGAAGAAGTAGGAGTCTCTAGTATTGCTAGAGACGACTCTGAGAGGCTTATGTAAGATGAGGGAAAAGGGGAGGCACTTGGGGAGCTTTCAAGAACGTTGATATTGAGAATCAAGTCAAGCTTAGGGCTTGACTGTCGAAATACAGGGCGCTTATATACAGGCACGATCGTGCACGGGCCATGATCACTAAGGTAGGTACTTCTGGTCAAGAGGGGGCTGTCTGTATCGTATGGTACTCCGCGGACAAGTGCTGCGGTCTGTATGAGTCGAACAATAGAGAATGAGTGAGAGCGAATGAAGGATCAGGGAATTGCCTAATCTATCCTTAACCGGAGAACAATGGCGGCGGGTCATTCCAAGAAGAGAAGCGTCGTCATGATGCGATGACGACCACGAGGTTTGAGGTTGATCCGAGGAGATCTGATCTCCGCGTGCCCATTCTGGTCTAATGGGCGTCTAGTGTAAGCAACTACCCTTTAAGGTAGTCCGTATTGATGGTGACCCAATTAAGGGCCATGTCGCTATCCGCGTCGTCTGCGGAGCTCTGCGTGGATGAGGGATTGTCTGCGGATCCTCTGAGGGAGGTCGACTGGTAGCTCTGACTCTGGGGCGAGGTGCCAGCTATGGGTGACAAGGTAGTAGGTGTGATTGAATGGTAGCTGCCTTCACGACTGGTGCGTTGTCGTATAGGTGCGGATGAAGGACTTGTAGGTGACACAGAACGCTTGCGGAGCAAAGGGGGAATAGGGTCTTCGTAGTGTTCCTTCCAAGGTGCGGCTAGAGACCTTTCCGGATGCAAGGTATGAATGGTTCCTTCGGGGATGTCTGGTAAGTAGTGCACGGTTGGTGCATCTTCTATAGGACTGTCTTCCAACGGTTGTTCTGGTATGACTATGGGTTGTTCCGTGTAGTCAATGGGTGGTAGATCAAGGGGTGGATAGATGGACATTGCAGGGGATGGTGGTCGTGTCATAACGACTTGGGATGGTTTGGTCCATTGAGGTGTGACCGGTCTGATCGGCTCCAGCATTACAGGTAATGGTAATGGTTGTTTTCCCATAGACTCTGGTGGCGTAGCACTAGGGAAGATGACTGGTGGTTTGGTGGTATGTTTGGCTACTGGCTCAAGATTGAAAGATGCAAGCTCTGGTCCAGGTAAGGAGGGGTAGGGTAATCGAGAAAAATGGGGTAGATCATAACAACTGATGACGGAGAGCGACAGACAATGACCACCAACGATGCACAGCAATGATGACCATCGATAGTGATGAACACTTTGTACCTTTTGCACATACTAGTACTTCCATTTTGTGAATCTCCCTCCTACTTGTCATGTTTTGGATGTACTTTCGTTGATATTCATGTACTTTTTGAGTTACTATACTTTTGAGATGCAATATACTTTTTTGGGAAAAGGCATAAAAAAGCATGAAAAGCAAAAAAGGGGTTTTCCTGATGCTACTTCTGCATGTCAAATCTCGATATTTTAGAGCTAACATAAAGATAGATTGGGTCTGCACAGGAGTACTTCCGCACGTCACATCTTGATATTATTGATCGATTATTGATCATTTAGAGCTAACTTGAAGATAAAGGCGTGCAAATTATAGGGGGGCAGCGCAAGTGACGATAATAATGAATAATCGATAATTTGCGCTAGCAAGGATAAATTATCGACAATTATCTCTTGCTAGCACGGGAGGTTTTTCCTGATGCTACTAGTGCATATCGTGCTGTACTTGGGCTTCTGGGTTATGTGGAGTCATAAACCGGCGTGTATCAGGCTACAACGCAATGGAGTACTACAAGAAGGCAAAATTGAT
>Ga0307510_10012004_pt1 | contig 10266 bp, 9 predicted proteins | sample 12_EM_MG_FD_207224 | JGI IMG/M metagenome (GOLD analysis project Ga0307510, IMG submission 207224) | Populus trichocarpa ectomycorrhiza microbial communities from riparian zone in the Pacific Northwest, United States - 12_EM | ecosystem: Host-associated > Plants > Roots > Unclassified | place...
ACCACCACATATTTCACGAGAAATACCAGCTGGTGGGTCAACAGCTTTTAAGAGCAAGCACTTGAAATATTGATTCTTCCTCTATATTTAATTTCTTGGATTCAAAACGAGCTAGCTCATTGTCTACCGATCAATGGCTTCTTTTTAATAATCATGCCTCTGATCGATGACGTGCTAAGACACTATGTGCTAGATTCTCCTCCTAAGACTCGCCAAAAGAAAAGGAGAGATTCTCCTCCTAAGAACATTCAATCATAGTGATATATATGGTTAGGGATGCACTGCTCCGATTGAGAAGGGATCCGTTTTGTTATAAAAAAAAAAGGGTCCAATTCTTGACATTTGGTGATGAAAATCTATTTATCATCACAAAAAAGTCTTAGTCGATGAATTTTATGAGAATTGAGACTAAAATCCCAACTTGCGTGTTCTTTAAACATACGGTTTTTCCCTGACGAAATTTCCCTGAATCATTTTCTTAATTTTATGATTTTTATCTATAATTATAGTTCAAACAATAAAACATACTTGCAAGTTACATCCTTTCACAGAAAACTTGAGCCACTAGTGTGTGAGTGTCATCTTGATCATTTGCTGGATCTTATCCAACCATTATTAACATTTTTATTAGAAAGGAAATAGTTTACACAGTCACGATGCAATGGGGATCAAATAAAAAATTGTCCTGTCCACGGAAAACTATTTAATATTATTATTAAATCCGACCAAACATATTAACCTTGAAATTTTACAACATAATTTTTTGTCTAACTCAAATTTAAAATTAAATTATGTGAAAGTTATCCTGACATAAACCAATCGACTTAGAGGGTCCAAAGATAGCCCGAAAGACTAGCATAGTTTGACTTTAAAATTAAAAGGATTTTTTTTTTAATATTGAGACAATAATATCTTGGAACAATTTAAGTTTTGTGGCTTTATCTCGTCAAATTCGCTATCCGGATGATGGATTCCATTGAGTTTAATAACTTTGTTTTCTCTTAAAAAAACTGTTTTTTTTTTAATTATGGGATCATAAAAATATATGCTTGTAAAACTGAGTATAAACTAAACACAAAGAAAATATTAGGATGTTTGTTTAAAACTATAATTATCAAACTCAAATAATTTATAAAAACAAATTTAAAATTAAATAAATATTGAAGAAAAAAAATAAGGATGAAAAAAGGGGGGAAATGCAAAGAAAAAAAAATCTCATGGACCTTCATTGTGATTATTTTTAATGGGACAAGACAATAATTATAGTATTGCAATGAATAATAATTTGTAACAATAGGATTGTGAATTTTTTTAATGGGACGGAAATCACTACGCATCGATTCTTAGTTTCGTCCTTGGCCTAGAAAGAAACACATCAACTCCCTTGGGTTTTACCCTCAACCTCCCACGTGGATACATATATAATTTCCTTCATCTGTTCAAGAAAATATAAATGCCGAACTCTTCATCGAAACCAGAAAAACTTTGGAATCTTTGAGACCAACAATGGAAACACACACGTGTCACATCTTCAAACCCCAACATATACAATACAATCAAAACTCCTAACACTAATTAAAGATTAAAATGAAATTACTTTCTTAATCTCACAATGGAGACTCCAAGGGAAGAGGCATTTCTAGTTAGGTAAAGTCTTGTCGGATTGGGATTTAGAATTTCAAGATGGCAGACCCTGTTAAACTTTCTTACAAGGAAACCCCACAATAGCAACGCGCCCTACACGCGCATGTCTCCTCCTAACAAGCAAAATCATAAGACAGACTATCATTCTACAGCTAACTTACATAAATGTCTTCTTAGGTTTCAAAAGCAAAGACTACCACCGCTCTATTGAAGATGATATTTTTCTTAAAATCTTCGTCAAGATCAGTCCATGATCAAGAACATCATCACGAGCCAGTTGCTGAGGCTGAGGTGGAGACCAGGATTAACGATAGCACGTGCACGTCATTAACAGTGTGGAGGAAGTCACTTTTAATTAGTTGCAATGGATTTACAGTGATTAATTCCTGTGGAGATTTAGTCTATCGCGTTGATAATTACATTGATCGTCCTGACGAACTCGTTCTTATGGATGGCTCGGGAAAATCCATCCTCACAATGCGTCGACGCAAGGTAATCCGCCCCTTTTTATTTTCTCATTCTATACGTTTTTGAGTTCTTTAGGTGAATAAGAAGCAGATTAGAACTCAAGACCCTATTAAGACGAATCGAATTAAGACTGGTCTCGTCTTAAATCTTGGTTAAATTCTTTTGCAGAAGCTTGGAGTGCTAGTACATAACTGGTTTGTCTATGAAGGTGAAGTGGGTAACTACTGTGCAACAAACAAATTATCAAAGAAGCCAATTTGGTGTGTGAGGAAGAATATTAACATCTTACAAACCAGTCACAATGTGCTCGCGTATGTTTTTCGAGGATCCACAGATAAAAGACATTCGTTTGTGATCGAAGGTTCTTATACGCGTAGATCATGCAAAGTGATAGGTGGATCAAGAAAGGTTTTGGCAGAGATCAAGAGGAAAGAAGCTATGGTCGAAGGTATTTCTTATGGGGTAGAGGTTTTTGTTTTGAATGTAGAACCAGGATTTGATCCTGGATTTGCCATGGGTTTGCTTTTGATATTGGATCAAATGTTCCCCTGATTTTTACTCTTTTTGTTTTTTTTGGATTTTGTAATGAGAAGTAAAATATACATGTCCATATGTTTTGGCCACAATATTAAGGAAATAGAAATACCAATGAGCACTGATCGGTTCAGAATAGAGAAATGCCAGTGGGTATTGAGGTGACAGATAATCTTGGCTCCAAAGATTAAGAGAAAAACACATTTAATTTCCTTCTGTTTTCCGATCATAGGAATATTGGGGATTGCCCTCTCTCTCTCTGTTAAATTGATGAAATATAAAGTTGAAACTGCTAATTTAAATTCCCGGAATTTTTCTGTTCAAAGAATGGCTTTCCTTTTCTTTTACAGTCAAAAAAGAGAAAGGGAAAAAAGGAAACGGTGTAACCTTTTCAAAGCTGCAACACCAGCCAAAAAGAATGGAGATGCGGGGTATCGATCCCCGTACCTCTCGCATGCTAAGCGAGCGCTCTACCATCTGAGCTACATCCCCAGAGACAGGGATCGGTGTGGAAATTTATATAATATAAACAAAGTCTGAGAACACAAGCAGCCATCCATGCTGCAACGATTCTCAACTTTAGAACAATGTGTTGGTGCCGTGTTTCGTAACCGAATTTGAATCTAAAATACCGTTTTATATGGGTCGTTAACCAGATCTCCCCTAGTACGTCCACACATGTTTCTTTGCATCACAAGCCCCTTGGTGACGATTCGTTTTCTTTTTTTAAGAAATAGATAGTTTGCAAGTACTCAGTTTCAACTAAGAAGACGAGGGAAAAGAACTGAAATTTCTATTGCCTCGGTGAAGTGCTTTATATACAAGGCAAAGAATTACCTGCTCTTAATGGTACAACATTGCTTTTCATCCCTCAAGATGAACCCTTACAGCAAATCCCGTCCGTCTACAGTCTACATCCGTACAACAATCCCACATTATGTACACATCGGTCCAGCACAGTTTGACTGGCACCACAATGGCGGTGTTGATGGATTACAAGAATTGATTAAAACGAAGAGTTTTCTGAATCGGGAAAAACATTGATCAGCCATGCCTGTCAACACTCCCTGTTTCAGTCCATCTGCATCAATTTACGAACCTTTTGTTGACCGTTGCAAGTTCTATTCAGAACTTTTGCAGGTGGAGGAGGCATCATACATGCTTCCTTTAAGATGTAAGCAGCGGAATGTCTACTTTCTGCAATGGAGTCCCTAATTAATTTGATGGGAGATGCTCTTCTTGATTTTGGAGCAGACCAATTTATTGGCCCTTTCCTAACACTGTCGATATGATCAAGATCTTTTTTGTCCCTAATGGTTGAGGGTTTAGGCCTCTTTGTGGGCTTTATCTGGTCCATGCCACTTCTCGACTTATGGTCAGACCCCATTGATGAAGTTGATGCTGCAGATACATCATCAGGTTTCTCGATTGATTTTGTCCTGCGAGCTTTCATAGCCTTTTGTAAGAGCTCCTTAGGCCGCCTTAATATTCCATCTTGGTTTAGCCTTGCCACGTGAGTAGCAATGTCATACAAGGTTTGAGCAGCCTCCAACAGTCTTGGACAACGTTCAACTGTCAGGCAGAAAAATAACACAAAAAACAAAAACACAATTAAATGCAATGATTATCCAGTCAAACCAGGGCCTGTAATGGCAAGCACAGATACATCCAAACCATTGAACTCATAAACTAGTAACTCATCACACAGTGTACACACAAGGTTGAAAAGGGCAGCTGAGTATTTCAAATCAAATGAAAACAAATTTACGAGTAACTTCAAATTTTACCTCTTCCTTGAGACTTCAGGTCATCTTCAGATTCTGCAAATGGAAGACAAATGACCCTATTAATGGTATTTACAATACATCTACATGTATCTTTGTTAAATACATGCCTCAAAAGACCAGCGGAAAAGGTAGCCCTTCAGGAGTTATTACCTAGCAGAACATGGGATGTCATAGAAGCTTGTGAGGATGACAAACCCCACCCACACCAAGGTTTCAATGAGTCAACATTATTTCCTAGAACAGCCAACTTTGTTACTTGTGAAGGAACTAAGGTCTCATCATAAGCACATGACTCCAAATTTGTTAAAGTATCAGAGGCACACCCAGGTGAATTGAAACTGTCCCCTATTCTTACCCATCTACCTTGGCATGTACTCCTACTTGGTGAACACTTAACCGCGTCAGAATTAGTTCTGGAGTGCTGCCCACTGAAAGTGTGTGACCAGGGAAAAGCTGGCAAGCTAGCCTGGCGAGATGTTTGCTTCCCAGGTCGTGGATCAGGGGCATGCCTTGATGATGCAGCAAGCTTGGTTGCATCCAGAAGCAGAGACTCCAGATCCTTGGGTGGAGGAAGTGCCAACCGATCCAGAGTATCTTTAGGTTGGTCAAACGAAAAATCAAGCAAATTAGCAGGAGTTTCAGGCTTGTTGCAAGAATCCTGTATGTTTGAAAGAGGAGAAGATAGAGCACACATTCATTTACAATGAGCATCATTATCTTTGAAGGATAAGTAGCGCTAGCATGTTAGATGACAACCAAAACAATTCTATCATTGGAGCCTTAAGATTATTAAGTTCAATCACACAGAATTGCATACCAGTTGTCCCAAATTTCAGTCAGCTCTACAAATTGACTTCAAATTGATAGTATAGGGAGTCAGATGACTGTCAAGGCGACTTGAGTTTTTTAAAATTTAATAGTAAGATTTTAGAAAGAAATGTGAATAGTTATTTGTGTGTTAGGAAATAAAGCGAAGGAGTTCGCGGTGACTAATTAAGTGAGTTGTTAAATTCTCATCTAATTCATGCTTGTCTACATTCTCTTGCATTCAACAATTTCATTGAACTAACCTTGGTAAATGAAGAAATATCAGTTGCTGAAGAATCTCCATTTTCAACAATAGAAACAGAGTAAGATGGGCATGGAGGCATTTTCTCGTTGGAATAGACATCTGTCTCAGCAAAATTCTGGAGCTGAGCAGGCCTGGAGAAATGAAGAATAAAGCAAGCTTTTACAACTGAATGCAGAATATTTTCAGTTGCATTTATGGCTTTCTTCCCCTTGTCTTTGCCTAAGCTAGGACACTCGTAAGTGCCATCAAGAACATCATTCAATGATATATGGTCTACCAGCTTTGTGATGTCATGATCATCCGTCTTCAAACCACATAGTCCTGAGAAAAATATCCAAATATAAACACATCAGTTTTTAGCAACCCAGCCTAAAGAGAAGATAAATAGCACAATAAGTTATAAGCACCATAAAAAAGAGAAGAAAAAAAAAGGTATTGCAGCAAGATAAGACACATAATCTTAAAAGGTGCTGAAAAAAGCAATATCAGTGAAATTATACATGATATTGCTAAATCTCATATAGATTGATATTGGCAACTGAAACTCAAATGTACATTCATCATCAGAAACACAACTTCAATGGACCAGACCTCAATTGGGAAATTGGGGCAGTTCTAAACTATCAAAGAGGAGGCAATTGACTCAACTTGTGGCTTCAAAATATGCTGATGCACACACTCCCCCACCCTGAATTGATGGGTTTCTTTCAAAAACTTGCCAAATAAGTCTCAAGAACATCTCATTAATTTAAATTATATACCAAGCATCAAGAATATCAGTATTATATTAATTTCATTAATAATAGAAGGTTGATTTGGCATGCCTCTAATGTATGGAAACTAAATTTGTATGCATGGATGTAATACAGAGTAAGCTGAGGCAATGATTAACAATTCTTACACATATTGTCAAAGAAAACTGATCATAAAACAAAAAAGAAGTATTTATTTGACTGTATTGTACCAAAATAGCTGTTCCCACCACCAGCTGAACCAAAGCTCGCCAAACCTGCCTTCACAGAGAAGGAATCAAATTTAGTCTTCAATGTAACTTTAGAGTGTCTCCTATCACCTCGCTTGCGGCCAAAGTTGTTCTTTTTTTTCGCTGATTGAGTTTTTTCTAAAACGTACATTAGATAGATAAATCATGCATCAGTACGAGGATTGAGGTGGCTAATAGCTTTCATATTAATAGTACTATATATTCTTGTGCGCACATAACTAAATCACGTATAATAGAAGAATATATGATAGGTCATTGTTAGTTGCTACAATCAAATTTCAGAGATGCCAACAGTTGTAAGTGACATGGAAAAATTAAGTCTCCCAGATCATTATAAGAATTCATCCTAGCACAATTCAGATTTTGACATAACTAGTACATGAAGTAGAACAGAAACAGCAGTGAAGGAATTTTGCTTGAGAGAAGTGGAAGAGAAAAGGTATGCTGCAGTTCCAAAACTGCTTTCTCTGTGGAATGTTTAGCAAGCAATACGCGGAGGAAATAAGTGCGCACGCTTACACAAATCCTGCTAGGTATTCACAGCAGCTTGCAGAAACAGACAGCCACCACATTATGTGGAGAGCTTCCATATACATGAATATATAATTAAAAACATGTATGTGCAGGAGAACAATATTGTTGTCAATAAAACGACCACAACTAAGAAAATCATTTTAGGGAGCGAACTTCCACCACTGGCATCTGAAGTAGACAGAAAAACACCTTAGTTCAACTGGTTAATTAATACCAGAGAAAAGGGTTTACCATTACAGTCAATCTCGGTTGGATGCGAACCTAGCTTATCAGAAGAATCCTTTGGGTCAGCAACTCCAGCTGGTCCAGTAGAATCTTCAAATGGAGATAACCGTGGTCTCTTGGAGCAACCACTGCTACTTCTTGTCACTTTTCCTCCTCTTCTTTGTACTTGCACTTCTTCAGACCTAGGAATCCATGAAGGACCATTTGAGCCACTGCAATTGAGTTGTTTAGAAATGTCTCCAATAGGTGAGCTAGGTTTCTTAATAACATCCTCACGGTGTTCCAGAGGTAAAACTTTCTCCCATGAAATTGACTCCAAAGCAGTGAGTGAGCTCGTTTCATCTGCCAAACAATGTTAATAGAACATTAGCTTACATCAACGCAAAAGACCACACACCCAAACCACAAGCAGCCAAAATATAAGGTCAAAAAACAACGAATTCTTGTATAAGATCAAAAACAACGAATTCTAAAAAGTATATATATATAAAAAAAAAATTCTTGTATAAGGTCAAAAATTCAAAAAACAAGGTAAAAGACAAACCTTTTTGAGCAAACAAAGAGCTGCAATGCTGAATCGAAGCAGCTGCTGCTCTAGGGTTAACTAAAATCGACTCCTCGACCTCAACAACTTCTTTACCAACAAGCGTCGAGACCCTAATATTATCATTATTGTCATTATTATTATCTCTACCAAACACCTCATCAGATCCCATAACAAAACTCTTATTCTTCTTCGCCGCCGCCGCCGCCGCCGAAACAACAACATCCACCGGATAATTCAGCTCCACCGACGCATCCATCACGGTCGCATAATTAACATGTAATTAGAGAAAACGATGTCGTGTTGAAGTGTTAATGAAGACAATTGAGAAATTGCAGGGAAGATGAAGGGAAAGGAATTGTTTGGATAGGGAAAGCATGGTTGCGGCTGAGGGAAAGAGAGAGGGTTTGTTTGGGTGCGAGGCTCTTGTTAGGGCAAGAAATTTGGATGAGAATGAGAAGTATTTATAGTTTTCGGGATTTGGTGAGGAGAGGCGTGTGAATTTGAATTATTCCCCGTCGTTTTGGGTATATTCCGGTATTGTAATTGTAACCTTAGCCAGCTTAATCCATTACGCCTGAATTTGTTGTGGGAAGGTAATTTAGTCTTTATGCTTTTTTTCACGCGGATTCGATGAGTCTAATTATGGAATTTTCAGGCTGTTGACTAGTAGAAACTTTTTTTATCCAATTGATTTCCCAGATTATCCTCTAACTTCATTAATTTCATTAATGTAACACTAAAAAAAAGAGAATTTCAAATTAACATGCCATTGTTAATATAGCCAAGAGAAATTTATGCTAATCGACCCAAGAGAAATCAAAATCAAAATCAAAGAGGAAGAAACAATTTCCGTTTTTTTTCAGTCAAACTGCGAGCTTCAAGTCATGCTAAATGTATAAACTGAGCACCTCCTCTCTCATCTCCCGATTATGCTTTCACTTACAACCGTCCCTTATTCCATAAGAAATTCCCCACCTCGTTGCTAACAGAGGTACAGTGACATTGGGTCATGAGAGAGCCAGGATCATGAGATAGAGCAACCCATTTTTTACTTCCTTTGATATAACAAAGAAAAGATCGAGTAAAGAAGAAGATGACACAAAAGAGAGAAGAGAGAAGGTCGGTGATAAGGTTTATGGAGTCGATGGATACTTGCACTGTAATTGATTTTGAAGAGAAATAAAGGCTAATTTCTTAAAGGTCATGTAGCTATTTTCAGGAAGAGGGAAAAAAAAAAGAAAAAGAAAAGTTGCTAAAATATCACTGCGTAGTATTTACAGTGTTTCATTTTAGAGAATAATATAAAACATATCTTGAAACTTTACCTAAAAATTTAAATTATTGGGTTAAGATAGTTTTTTGACATGGTATCAAAGCCTTGATGACCAAGCGGTCACGAGTTCGAATCTCACCATTCCTATTTATTTGATAAAAATTAAGCACAAGGTAATGTGAGTCTGTGCAAGTTTCAAGTCCAAAGGGCTTTCACTTGAGGGGGTGTGTTAGAGAATAATATAAATTATATCTTGGAGCCTCACCTAAAAATTTAAGCTATTGGGTTAAGATGGTTCTTTAACATTTCATTATAAAAAACAATCTTTTTAACTTTTTTATAATTATAATTTTTGTAATTATTTGGTCATTTGATGAATAAGATTTATTTTAGTTCCTCGTACAGTAATAAATGCACTTAGTAATAAGTGTATTTAGTAATATTATGTTTTTTAATTAAAAATATATTAAAATAATAATTTTTTAAAACACTTTATTTTAGACAGAGGTATCAATTTATAATAATATTATTTAACTATTTTAACCTCACGTCACTATATTTTATTGCTAGCATCTCATCGTTGTTGCCCCCACCCGTTAATCATCACTATCATTATTTCACCACCACCGTCTTATTATTATCACCACAAATATTCAACTATTAATACTATTATCTATTCTTTAATATTTTCACCATTATTATCATCTTCGCTACTGCATCCATTACTGTCAATGCTACATCATTTCATCAACTTTTTTTTTACTTAAAATGATCACTCGGGGTCATTTGTTTTACATTAAATACTTTAAAAAAAAATTATAGATTTTTCCATGTTTATTTTTGAAAAAAATATTTTCTTATTTTTTTTCTCGTAAAATATTTTACAATAAAATTGATCAATAAATAATATTTTACAGTCAACCTTCAAATTCAGTTTCTTTACTGAAAAATAATCTTAGCTCATGAATTTTTCTAAAAAATTATAAATAGTAATTTACCTGTAATATCATCCATCTATTTTAACCATCATTCTCATCTCATAATCACTACCACCACCTCCTCCTTCTTCATGACCACCTTCACTACCAACACCATCTCCCGACTACCTCCTCCACCACTATTATCATTTCATCATCACAATCACCTCTTCTTCCATAATCACTATTCAAAATATTTAAC
>Ga0307510_10012005_pt1 | contig 10265 bp, 14 predicted proteins | sample 12_EM_MG_FD_207224 | JGI IMG/M metagenome (GOLD analysis project Ga0307510, IMG submission 207224) | Populus trichocarpa ectomycorrhiza microbial communities from riparian zone in the Pacific Northwest, United States - 12_EM | ecosystem: Host-associated > Plants > Roots > Unclassified | place...
CTTAATCCCTCCATTGCAGGTATGTGTACATTGTTTCTCTATAATCAAATACAGTCTTAATCCCTCCATTGCAGTCCCCTTGGTCCTCTGTGACTCAAGGGCCCTTTACAGGTCGGATTTAAACAAATATCAACCTGACTAAGCCACAACTTCGCTAAATAAGGAAAGGGGTTGTGGCGCGTCGTTCTGCCACAAAATTAGGGCTAAGGCGACACCTCAGCACATGAAACTAAGTAAATAAACACAACACAACATACTCAACCTTTTTTGCTTGTGCTGGTTTATTAACTGCAAGCATCTTCTTACTCTTGTTGTTATCACCCAAAAGGCAGATATTGGCAACAAGGTAACCTGGGTTGAGTTCACTCCCCAGGCTCATTCACACTTGGTTCACCAGGCTCTTGCCTTGGCCCCTACTTCTTACCCACTGGCCCTAGTCAAGTGGGCCATGTTTATTTTTCTTCTGGAGGTTGTCAATGACCTGGGGTTGTATCCCCTTGCCTTGTTCATCAAGACTTCAGCACTACACTGCCACCATGTGCATGGTTCCAGGCTTGGCCCCTCAATACTCCTAGTTCCCCCTTCACAAGGCAAGGGACTAGTTCAAGACTCAAGACCCCCTGCCCTGGTTCTTATATTGTAAGCTCCATCATTGCAGGCCACCCCTGGGATAGCTGTGGGCTCATTGTCACCTCCCCCCTCTGATCTCTCCCCCCTTTTGCCCACACCCACACCCTATGCCCTAGGTTTTGATATGAATGTGACTAGGGGGCATGTGGTGTAGCTGCTTAGGTGGCAGCCCTGTCCCAAGTGGTGGCCACCTATTGTTAGGTGGAGTGCTGGGTGACTCCCAGGAGTGCAGGTTTGACTCAGGCTGGATCCCATCACTTTGCCTTAATCAGGGGCACTACTTGCCCCCTGCCCAATAAGGGTCTGCATAGACAGATAAGGGTGACATAAAATTGGGAATGATTTAAAAACAAGCCAACCCTTTGGGGACAGGTCACCTGATACCTCTCTACTCCAGGAGGTAGTCAGTCAGGTGGACTATAGGCTATGTTGGCCTGATCAAACCTGGCAAGGCAGAGACTCTAGACATACTGCAAATCTGGGCCCACATGGGCATTACCAAAGCAGGTGCCAGGGAATGGGAAAGCAGCAGGGGCAAAAACCACCTGTTGTCCAGACCATAGCAGGTAGGACAGTCTCCCCAACCTGGCTTGAGAGGACATATTCTCTGTCAGTTATCCAGCTATTAAAATGCCCAGTAGCTTAAGTTGTTTCCTGCCACTTATGATGTGGGAAAAATCTGGGCATGCATAACCCCGGGCCCTATTAGTCAGTTTGCTATGCTTTCCTAAATAAGTCCTCTGCAGAGGCCCATGGACTGACCCTGCAATATAGGCAAGCTGGTTCCCCCCCCTTCTATAAGTCCTTCCCCTATGAGGGCAGGCTTGGGGGGTTGGATGGGGGAAGAGTGGTAGCCTGTTTCTTCTTTTTCTTTGTCACCACCCACTAACTATTCCTGACCTTGCACCTGTCCTGTCTCCACAATGGAATTCACTGTTGTCCATGACCCCTCTATGGTGGCTCTTTAAGGGCCACATGGGGATCCAGCTACCATTGTTTGATCCCTACAGACTAGCCTCCGTCAGGCTTGCCCTGGTGGTGCCTCCCTTCCATTTACCCTTTTGAGCAGCTGCTGGAGCTCCTAGCTTTCCACAAATTTTGTACTTACTTTTGCAGGACAACCTTTGAATGATGACATTCTTTGTTACTGTCATGTTCTCTGCTCCCCATTCGGACCCAGAGCATCTATTCTTTCTCAGTGCAGCTACATGCATGTTGCCATCAACTTTGTCCCAGTTCTCTATAATGATGAAGGCAATCATGCCCTGTCAGAGAAACTGTGGTGCCAACTTGAAATTAATGACACCTTCAAAAACCTTTGCATAGTGTCTGCACCCAGATGGCTTCATTCCCCTTTCAAGGCACCCAAGGCGAAATCCTTAGTCATCCTTTCTTTCCTTGATGAAGATGGCTCATACCTTCCTCACATTACTAAGAATCCTATATTCATGTTTGGTGCTGCTTGCAAAGCCAAACTTTTTGACTCTCTTCCCCTCATTAGACAACATGACTGATGTCACAAGCTCAGTCACTCTATTGACCGATGCAATCTGTCCAAGAATATTATTATCTGCCCAATCTGCAGCAGTCGCCATGCTGCCAAAGATCACACTGGAAAGTGCCCTACTGCTAATCTTCACACAGATTTGAATTGCCGCTGCCATCCCTTCTTTCCCTCTTACCACCACCATCCCCCTAGTGGGGCTGGTGTCTTACTTTCTTTCGGGTCATAGATGACACTCCCCTTGTCTCTCCCTCCCCCCTCTTCCCTCCTGGTTAGTGTCCCTAAAGCGACCACACTTGGGACCGGGCTTGACCTAGCATCGCCCACCAGGGGGGTTTGCCAGCTGGCGACTCTTGGGCCTCAAAACCCTGGACTTCGCTGGTTGTCACCCCGTCGACAACCCCTTGGTCTATTACTCGGCACCACCATCGACACCCCCACTCCTTTGTCATCGGCTGCCGCCCTGGCAGCTTGGGATCGCCCTGCTGGCCATAGCCAGTTCTTCAAAAGGTACAGCCCACCCGCATACTAGGTATACGGCCATCGACTACCCCCAGCCTCTATCTCCCGCCGCCTCAGACATGCTACCCCTGGCTCTGGGACCCTGTATTGAAGTTGCAGGCTTCCCACAGCACCCCTCGCCCTCTGTGACCCTTCACTGGCTTCACATGGCACCTTGCCTTTGGGCACACAGGCATTGCGATCAATGGGACCCCATCACAAATGGGCTTCTCATGCATGTAAGCCCTTTTCATCTCCATCAACCCCTCCCCTCTGCCCACACCTTGCGGCCTTGGGCATGGGAGCTGTAGGACCTTCGCCTTCAGGCTTGAGGGTCTCCAGCCGCAGCCGCGGTTTTCACCTTCCCCCCCCCCTTTTTTTTCCTGAGGTGCCCTGTCCCCTGCACCTTTTGGGTCCGACATTACTGAGGCCCACCCATCTCTTGCCGGCCTGCAGCACATACTGGTGCTGGTGCCCCATCTTGGTGCCAATCTGCAGCCCCCAGCCCACAACGCGGCTTCCCCCAGCAGGCGTCGCTCCCCTCTACTCAGCCCTGCGGCCCCATCCCTTCAGCTACCTTTGAGCTGGTAGCCGGGTGGCACTGGCCATGCATATTGGGTACAGAGCATCCAACGGGACTCAGGTAGTTGCTGCGTTCACCCCTTCCGCTTATTTTATGTTCTGTATCTATAGGGACCTTGACCCCCCCTATGGGGCGTTGATTAACATTGTGTGCCCCACCTTACACTCATTACACCCCCTCCTCTTACCCCGCCTTCCCCCCCCCGCTTCCTCTTTTGGCTGGTTTTCGCGGTCCTTCCCTGTGGGACTTGTCCTGTGGGCGACTGCCTTCTCTTGGTCCTGGGCGCTGTGCACTCTTTGTTCTACTTACCTCTGTTTAACTTGACAGTCTGTTACTTATAATCCTGGGTTTCTCAATGGTACACGCAGTTAGCTATTGATGGTAGTTAGTTGTAGTCGTACTATGATGTCTTGTTGCTAGACGCAGTGGACAATAAACTCCGAATTCAAAAAAAAAAAAATTGCTGCTGCCCCCTCTCATACACAAATTGCGCTGGGGCCCACCTTCCTAACAAAGGTCACCTTTCCTGTGACCTCTCTTGCCCTCTCCAAAAGAAGTTCCACCAAGATACTAATCATACCAGAGACTCTTCCTCCAAAGAAATTGACTGCCCTATAGTAGTTGATAAACCTGTTCCCCCTATGACTGCTCTTTTATCCTCTCAACCCACTGACAATGAACAGATTGTCTTCCACCTGGCCTCCCCAAAAGGGAAATCTGCAGTGCACATCAATGATACCCCTCCTCCATTCCCTCCCAAACCTTTAATTTTCCCACCCTCCCTCAAGGCTATCACCACTGAACTTAAACATTGGCACAAAGTCTCAGATTGATCCTATTTCAATTCTCTCTCTACTGACAAGCTTCATAACCTCAGTGCCTATAGTCATCTTAAAGCCCTTGAGCTTAATGTCAACATTCCAAACCTTATCCAGTCCTATACTAATGCCTGAATGCCCTATACAGATCTTATCAGTTAATATGAACCAACAGAGTCCCCTGACTCATGCTCTCCTTCAAACTTCTACTGCTGACATAATTCTTATTTAGGAACCTTAGATTGGCACCATTAACACAGCCCGATCTGACACTGACCCACTTGGTTCTGCCATCCCTGGTGCTACCAATAATAATATGTGGGAATGCTTCCTTTCTTCCTTTACTGATCCCAAAACTGTATATATTGCTGCTTATGTCCAATACAACCTGGCATATACATTCTCCATCCACAATAATCTTTCCCATCCTATCTCTTCCCTTGAGTCCATGGTTCTTGATTTCTCTTTTGAGGATAAGACTTTACATATTATTAATGTCTACCACTGTATCCCTGATAACCCCTGCTCTCATAGTCTACTGCACCTTCTCTCCCACAAATTAGACCCCCTCCTTCCTACCCTTCTCATTGGTGACATTAATACACATTCTTATCTCTGGTCTTTTCCTTACTCTACAATATCCCCTTGGGCTTCAGAACTTGTTGATTGGTTTGATGACCAAGGACTAGAGCTCCTTAACCCTCCCTGCATTGCTATATGGGAGAGCAGCCATGATGATGGTCGACCCTTGGTCCTTGATCTAGCCCTTATTAATGAAGCTACAGCAATCTCTGGACAGATCTCCAGCCTTCACATTTTCTTTGAGAAGTCTATCTTCTTGGACCACACAGCTTTATGCCTTCTCTAGTACCCTGCAGAATCCATTGCTCTTGCCCCACCTTCTAATCTTACTGGCTTTGCCATCAATGACCTTTACATGGATTCCTGGCTCAAAATCTTTGGGCCTCTCCCTTCCCTTCCCATAACAGACATTCCTTCCCTTGAGCACACTGCCCTCCAACTCCACAAAGACATGGACTCTGCCTCATCCCAAGTCTTTTCTCACCATAAGGCTCCTGACCCTCAGGGTGTCTGCTGGTGGAACCCAGACCATGATGCTGCCCTCACCTTTGTCCATTCATCTTCTGGTGCTTCCAAGAAAGCTGCCATTACAACTCTTTGCTGCACCATTGCTGCTTCCAAACACAAATGGGCCTATAACTTCCTCCACCACACCACTTCAGACAACCTCTGGGAAGCCACTGCATGGCAGAAGGGCCATTCCATCAAAAGAATACCACCCCTCCTTGTTGCCCCCCACTGCATCTCTGATGATCTTAGAGAAATGATGGAAGCTTTCAAAAATCACTTCTTTGTCATAGATCATCCTGAAGTTAATCCTTTTCAGGCAGATAACCCTGATCCTCTCCCCCCACATGACCTTGCCCCTATCACTCAAGGTGAAATTACCTCAGCACTTTCCACCATATCTAACAAATTGGCTCCTGGTCTTAGTGGCATCAATTACCAATTGATCAAGTGGGCTTTTCGGTCTAGACCCAATCACTTCTTAGACATCTTTAATGCCACAATCACTCTTGGTCATCACCCTCAGTCTGACACCCTTGTGGTTATCATCCCCAAGCCTGCCAAACCCAACTACAGCCTTCCCAAAGCCTACTACCCACCATCCCCCTAGTGGGGCTGGTGTCTTACTCTCTTTTCAAGGCATAGACGACACTCCCCTCGTCTCCCTCTCCCCCTCTTCCCTCCTGGTTAGTGTCCCTAAAGCGACCACGCTCGGGACCAGGCTTGACCTAGCGTCGCCCACCAGGGGGGTTCGCCGGCTGGCGACTCTTGGGCCTCAAAACCCCGGACTTCTCTGGCTCGCACCCCCGTCGACGACCCCTTGGTCTATTACTTGGCACCACCGTTGACACCCCCACCCCTTCGTCATCAGCCGCCGCCCTGGCGGCTTGGGATCGCCCTGCTGGCCACAGCCAGTTCTTCAAAAGGTACAGCCCACCCGCATACTAGGTATACGGCCATTGACTACCCCCCGGCCTCTGTCTCCCGCCGCCTCAGACATGCCACCCCCAGCTCTGGGACCCCCCCTTTCCATCCCCCCCGCCCTCTGGGACCCTGCCCATTTACCAGGCTTCTCACGGCACCCCTCGCCCTCTGTGACCCTTCACCAGCTTCACACGGCACCTCGCCTTCGGGCACACAGGTGTTGCGATCAATGGGACCCCGTCACAAACAGGCTTCTCATGCATGTAAGCCCTTTTTCATCTCCATCGACCCCTCCCCTCTGCCCACCCCTTACGGGCATGGACACGGGAGCTGTGGGACCTTCGCCCAGATTCGTATGGCGTCTGGGCTTGAGGGTCTCCAGCCGCGGCCAGTGGTTTTCGCCTTACCCCCCCTTTTCCAAGGCGCCTTGTCCCCTGCGCCTTCCGGGTCCAACATTACTGTGGCCCACCCGTCGTTTTCCAGCCTGCAGCACATACTGGTGCTGGTGCCCGCTGCGTTCACCCCTTCCGCTAATTTTATGTTCCGTATCTATAGGGGCCCGCTACACCCCCTATGGGCTGGCGCTTCGCGGCCGCCACCCGCCTTACGTTCATTACTCCCCACCCTCTCACCCCATCCTCCCCCCCTTCCTGTCTCCTTTTGTGGTCCCGACCGTTGGTCCTGGTGGGCTAGCCCCGCCGGCGTCTGGTCACCCCCCACCTGATGCACTGAGTGCATTTTGTTGTACTTTCCTTCGTTTAACTTGACAGTCTGTTAGTTTATAATCCTGGGTTGCTAAATGGTGCACTTAGTTAGCTATTGATAGTAGTTAGCTGTAGTTGTACTATGATGTCTTGTTGCTAGAAGCAGTGGACAATAAACTCTGAATTCAAAAAAAAAAAAAAAAAAGCCTACTACCCCATCTTCCTTCTTGAATGCTGTGGCAAACTCCTTGAGAAAATTATCAACAAACATGTCCTTAGTGACATTCACCACTACAACATTCTCCCCTCTATCCAATTTGGCTTCCACAATTACTATTGTGCTGTTGATGCTGCCTTATGTCTAGTTCACAACACTCAGGCTGCCATCTGGGCTGGCCTTGTAGTGTCTGTCATTCTATTTGACATCCAAGGTTTCTTTGACAACATCAACATTGTGCAAGTCATTTATATTTTTTGTAACCTCAGCTTTCCCCCAACCCTCTGCAATTGGATCCAGTCCTTTCTCTTGGAATGAAAGGTTCATCTATCCTTCAACAGTATGAAATTGGACCCAATCTTCCTCAACCATGGGACACTGCAAGGTTCACCACTTTCTCCTATCTTATCTGCTATCTATACATCTTCCCTTCTTAAATTTATCAACTCTACATGGTCTTGTCATGGCCTTAATATGTACATTGATGATGGCACTATTTTTTCCAATGCCCCAAACCACAAAACCTCTACCTGCAATGCCACTCTTGGACTCCAGGAGGTTACTGCTTGGTTAGGAAGGAATGGGCTGAAATGTGACACAGATAAAACTAAGTTCATTTTCTTTGCTCCCACTTGCCCCACACACCTTATCAGCTGCCTTATTACCTCCATTCAACCACATACCTCAGCCTCCAGTTCCTACACTGTCAAGTGCTCCTCCCTTATCCACTACTTAGGCATCTTCATCCATGAGCACTTCAATTGGATGCATCATGTGCCCATCATGGCAAATCATGCCCACTCTACCATCCATGCCCTTAGCATTCTTGGGAACTCTGTCCAAGGTCTTGATTATGCCAACTGGCATTGGATTTTCCACTCCCTCATTCTTCCTGTCCTTACATATGGATTTCCCCTCTACTCCACCCAACCCCATATCAAAGGCCTCTTGGATATACTCCAGGTTGCCCAAAACAATGTGGTTTGGAAGATGAGTGGAGCATTCAAAATGACTCCCATCATTCTCTTACACTACCTTCTGGCTATTTCCCCTCTTCCTCTCACTATTATCAAACTTACTGATATCTTTCATTTATGAATCCAATGTCTTCCCCCCACCCACCTTATACATACTATTACCACCTTCAACCCTGCCACAGACTGGCACCTTTCTTTATACCTGCCCACTTGCCTCACTTGTCTCCTCTCTGACTCCTTCCCCCCTTTTATATACCCTTCACCTACTTACAAGAGTACATGGTCTTATCCCCAGGTCTGGGACAATACCATTTTTAAACTAAGTCCTGCAACTAAGAAGGCAACAAAACATTTTATTACACAACCCTCTTATGATACCTTTCATCTATTTGTTCACATGCTAACCATTCCTTCTCCCCCCTTTGCAGCTTCGTTCTTGCTCTTCAAAGGGCAGACACTGGTCCACTCAGGTGTAATTAGAGACACTTCTAGGCTCTGTGCCTTATTCTTGGCCTTATGTAATGGCCTTATGTATGCTTCTTTATCTAATCACATTGCATCTTCCTTCTGGACTTATCCCTTCAACCTTATCTTTTTCATTCATATAAATACCCTCTTCTAGACCTTTCTGATTTGTTCTTATCTCTCCTATCTTCCTTTCTCTTAGCAGACCCTATGCATCACATTGACCTTTTCAGGTACTCCATCAAGTGGTCTGGTCTCCTGGGCATGGCTATTTTGGACACCCTTTCTGAGGAGCAACAACACAACATTTTCCCTGCCCCTCCTCCCTCTCTCCTCCTGCCTAAAGCCCATCTTCTTCACCTCTTTCAAGAACAGTATGACCTTCTTCATCAGGACTTCCATATCTGGCAGTCTATTATCCAACCTGACAGCAAACCCCCTCCTTTCCTTGAAGGCACCATCTCACATAAAGACCACTGCATCTTTTCCTCTGTGGTCCAGCTCACCTTTGACCATGCATTCACTATTACCTACTCTAACATCTTTCGACGCAATGCCAGTGACAACCCCTTTTGCCTGGAACATTCCACCCCTTTACCCTCTCCCCATTCCTCTCCACTTTTGGAACAAGCCTGTTTCAATCAATTGATAGTGGAACAACATCAGAAGCCCCAATCTACTTAGTCTCCTGACCCCTCTAGAGCATCCCTCCCATATCCTCAGCAGCTTAGTCTGAGAGGCAGATCCCAGCGGCTTAGTCCAAGGGCTTGCCATAGGAACACAACAGACCATGTCCTGTTCCACTGCTCACCCCTTTCCTCCCCACACTGCCATTTCTTTGGCTTATGTCCCTTTGATGCATATGACTTTAGGACCTTTCAAGGTGCTATTTCACTTGGCGATTTCCAATGCACCACCAACCATCTCCTTTGCCCTCTGCCCCCCCAACCAGACCCTCCTTGATTGGTAAGTGCCAAGTCAACAGCATGGCCCTGTCCCCTTTTACTTTCTCCTTTTCACATCAACCCTCTGTAATGCCCCTTTCTACATTTTAAACCTTTTTACCTACTAGTCTATAATGATTACCTCTCCATGCATATAACTAGTCTCTTGTAGCTCTCTTGTAGCATGTCTGATGGCCCTAGGCTAAGGACAATAAACAATAATTCAAAAAGCAAAAAAAAAAGATATGAATGTGATAGGAACCCTTGCCTTCCCTAAGCCTCCTTGCTTTTCATCTCTGTCCCTCTTGGCTAGTTCTGAGGCCTTGGGTGCTACACCTCAGGTCAGACTAGGGCAAGGTAAGTGTGGGTTTAAGGCTTCAACAGGCCTTGATAGTACAACTTTTTATTTTTATTTTTAGAATTCAGTATTTATACTCCACAGCTAGGCTACAAGAGTTGCTAACTAGCTATACTACTACTCTGTATGTGTGCTCAGAAGGTATTGGGCCACACACAGCACCCATATCCCTAACCTGCCCTACCACGTCTAACTGTCTGGATACCTATATGACGATCCTATCAATATGTCGGGAACTCACTACTTTATGGGTAGCGAGACTCGACGAGGGCACGGAGTTGAAGGTGACTGATCCAAAGGAGCAGCAAGGAGATGTTGAGGAGGAATAGGCAGAAGACGAGGAGAGGCGGGAGCGGGTAGACTGGGGACGACGACAGGCGAGTTGCTGCTGACAAGGAGGGAGCTTTGAAAGGCTCCAGTGTGGGGGATGACAAGAGAACAGTCTGAGGACTGTTCACCTAAATTCGTAGGTCTTATATACTAATACAGGGTGGTCTGTGCGCAGTTTAGGGTAGGTAAGTTTACAGGTAACGGGGACTGCGCAGTCAATG
>Ga0307510_10012006_pt1 | contig 10265 bp, 5 predicted proteins | sample 12_EM_MG_FD_207224 | JGI IMG/M metagenome (GOLD analysis project Ga0307510, IMG submission 207224) | Populus trichocarpa ectomycorrhiza microbial communities from riparian zone in the Pacific Northwest, United States - 12_EM | ecosystem: Host-associated > Plants > Roots > Unclassified | place...
TTACCAACGGATTTACCGACGGACAAAACATTACCGACGAACGATTCACCGACGGATCATTTCCGTCTTTGATTCCGTCGGTAATATAATTACCGATGGAATATGTGTCTTACACCGACGGAAAAATTCCGTCGGTAAAACTGTTAAATCTTGTAGTGAGTAAAATAATATTTAATATATTCACTTTTTTTTGTTTTAATTGAATTAAATAAGTTGGATGAAGGATTTATTCATTCAACATTAATTCCATCCTAGTTTTTTATTATTAAAAAACTTAAAAATTCAATCCTTAATAATTTAGATCTAAAATTAATAAATCTTCATTTATAATAATAATAATAATAATATAGGGTGAATCAAGGATGGGATAAAACCCCTCCCCTGCTACTGATAAAATCGGATTGAATGCTATTGTAATTTTGGTTAAAATAAATAAGAAGTTAAATGCATTAGATGATGCAAGTAAGGTTAAATTCATTTATAATCATACATTATATTTTTAATTAATTAATTTTTCAAGGTAAAACAAGAAAGGCTTTTCTCAATATGCATAATTTAGCAAGAAAAGATTGACGGAAAATATTTTTCATGAGAATTATTAAACAAATTTCTTATGGCATCATTAGAGCAACGAATAAAAGAGTTTTCGTTGCTTCATTTGCATAATTTCATAAACAAATTCACATAGATTCCACGTGACATGATCAAGATGCTTTTAGAGTGTTTATTGCATCATCAATCATACAAAATCAGTATATAAAATTATTGATTTGAAATCCTAGTTACCCATGATTTTATAACTCCAATTTAAATTAAGTTAAATTTTAATAAAAATAGAGAAAAATTAACTCAATTTTAAAAATTTTAATTGACATGTAACCTGGTTAAACTAAAAGAATTCAATTAAAATTTGGTCAAAATTAGTTGATTTTTTTAATTTTTAAAATAATATTATTTTTAATTTTTATAAATTAAAAAAATTCAATTAACCTATAATTTAGAATTTTTTTTTCTCATACGCCCGAGTTGTGATTAAAAACTATGCTGATAAAAGTTTTCTACTTAATTTGTATTGACTTAATTTATAAAACATAGAGACTGCACGTAAAAAGTTGGGAAAAAATAAAGTACACAAAATGCTTGTAAAATTCACGTGTTAAATGTGGAACCCACTTGCGATAAGTAGGTCCCGCAGAAACAAGCCAGCAAAGAATACGATCCTGCAAGTTGCGAGCTTAATGATAGTGGCTAGCCCAGGCCGGACCGCGAGCCGCTACCAAGTACGGAGAAACCTCAGGCTCCATCATTCCCTATCTCAAGTGGGACCCATAAGCCAACATAATCTGCTTGGCTCACCTAGATCTAGCCGGCTTCACATAGAATTTTCTATAATCCTGTAGTTCGGAGGATCGTCCCTTTCTCAAAAGCCATTGGCCGGTTCGTAGGCCCACCCGTAAGAATATAGTAGTAGTAACTATTAAGGATTGTCACTTTGTCTTGGTTATATAACATGAACAGACAATTCCACTTCCTTTTGTTTTTTTGGTACTTTGAATTATTGTATTTATCAAAATCAAGTCTATGATAAGTTATTTAGAATCTCATCACATGTTATACAAGTAAATTAGGAGTAAATATAGCCTAATGACCGAGTCATCGATGATAACTACATGTAGTAAAGCAACATTCAAGTTTTCAAGATAATGATTTCTCGATTATAATTATACTAAATGAAAGATATTTTTCACTGTATAGTATAAGATTCATTGATCTTTATATTGTATTGAATGGTAATAATAATAGCAGTAATACTAATAATAATAAAAATAATAATATCACATTTGATTCTTGTACCTATATATTGTTTATTTTTGGAGTTACTATTAGCAATTAATGCAGTTAATTTAATTTTAAAACTAATCTTTTTTTTAGTCTAAACCCCGGTATCTAAAAGTCCGCTGAACCCCAACTAATCCAGTCAAATCGAGACTGCCCACTAAAAGGTAAGGCTCTCCTAGTGATGATATAATTTATTCACAAGACTTAAACTTGAGATCTTATTCAAAAGAAACAAGTGTTGAACTATTTGAACCAACCACTATTGGTAATGATAAATCTAATCTGAATTTATTATAAAGCAAAGCAATGACACCATAATGAAGAGAATATTTATTTGAGTCCTGATGAATTTATATAAAAAAAACATGAAAATAAATAAACTTTCGCTAAAGAATTTATTTTAAATTGGATTTTTGTTGATTATAGACTAGAACTAAAACTATGATTTATTTATGATCCAAAAAAATTCTTTTTTTATTTTTTTATATCAAATCATGAATTCAATTGAAAACACAATAGAAGAACTAAATCTTAAAATATCCAAATTCGACATAATAATAAAATGAAAGTTTGAGTTCAAGAACTAATTAGGTATCGAACATGAAAAAACTATGGTTAAAAAAACCCATTGAGAGACAAGAAAAGAAAATAACAAACCAACCAGATCCAGCCACCTTTGACACTATTTGCCTGGTTAATTGCCAAAAACACTCTGAATCCAACACTCTGAATCCAAAACGGAACGGGGTAAAAGGACTGGCTGGGACTTGAACGGGGCTTGAGCTCCCGTAGCAAGACACCAAGCTGAAAGACTATTTTATACGTTAAAAAAAAACAAGTAAAAGTAAAAGACATTATGATTGTGAGCATGGAAACGTATCGGTCACGAGCAAAACCGGTACGTTAAATAATATTAAATTATAATGTAAACGGGACTAAACTACTCCTTAGCATAGATATAAAACTTAAACCCGTCCAGCATGTCAAGACCTAGATTCTTGCTGATTTCTAGTTGGGGTTGAAAAAAATAATAAAGAAAAAAATTTTCTTTGGTTCAATAAAAAAAATGAGTTAATTTGGTGACTTAATCGAATCATACTTCATGTTAAAATCCAGAATTTTTTTTAAAAAGTTATTAAAATAATATTATTTTAATATATTTATTAAAAAAAATAAAAATTTAATTGACTTGTAAGCTGAGTTTTATCCTGGTTTAAGTTTTATACAAATATGCTTCTTAGTATGTCAGCAAATTAATTTGCATTATATAGTAGTTATGATTTTTCACAAAAATAAAAATAAAAAATTACGTGAAGTTCTATTATGGTATAGTTTTATTAAAATGGTGTTTTAGTATCTTTGAGATTTGATTTTTATAATGGTGAAGTTAGAAACTTTTAGTTGGAGGAGATGACGATGAGTGCGTGCTCAAATAAGAACTTCATTCGTACATACAAAAGGATCCATGGATACCATGGTTTTTAGACCCGGTCCGGGTTTAAGGTTTTGATCGGGTTATTCGGGTGAATTTTTTTTTTAAAAAAAATTTAAAATGATGTCGTTTTAGTAAAAAAAAACAAAAGTCAACGAGTTGTAACCGGGTTTTTGACCGGGTCTTGCCGGGTCAACCCGCCGGTCAGCCGGGTCATACCAGGTTTTTTTTTCTCCTGTTTTTTCTTTAACCCGGCCTAGTTCCAGCCCCGAGTTGGCCGGGCCGGATTTTAAAACTATGAGTACAATAAAATTAACACTAAAAGCTAGGCTAAAAAATAGTTGAAAATTCTCAACAGTTCTTAAAGCAGGGGGGAACTTTTATAGTAGTTTCCTTGAGGGCTGTGGCATGCCTTCATTCCCATATATGCTTTATTAAAAATCAATCGAATTCTTCTTAACTTAGTAATTTTTTAAATATATAAAGAACTTTACCAAAAGGAACGGTATTTTTTTTTTTTTTACGTAAATCATTAGAGTTAAGATTTATATTAGGATGGAAAAACAAGTTATAAATTAAACAAATTAGCTAAAAAACAGCACGACTCCTATAAACATCCTAGCATTCAATGAAGTAAAATGAAATCTCCTTTCATGTAAAAAAAAAAGGAAAAAGCTTGAGGTTACCATTTGGTATGTGACTAGCAATACTTAGTGCCTAGCTAGGAATTGAAATCTGCTCATAGAGGTCATAATTCAGCAATTCCAAATATATCATATTTAATGAAATTAACCATAATGTATAGACAAATTGGATGGTTCAATCTTATAGAAAAAAAAAACGTTTGCATCACATAAAGAAATTAAATATCCATATCTTGCCCAGACTAAGAATTATCACGGTGATGATAAAACTCACCAATCTATTTACCCCTAAGTTTAAAGAAAAAGAGTAGCCAATTCTATGGCCACACCTACTGGTGCCGGACCACAATACTGTGATAGAGAGACCATGGTAGATCCAACATCATCATTCTGGTTTTATCACAGTTAAGACTTCTAAGAAATGGTAGGGACTAGGAATGGAGTTTAGGGCTAGCAAGGGCCACCGTGCCACTTTCATGGAAAAATAAAAGAAATAGAGAGTGATGATATGTAGTTTGTGTGTAACTTTTTGGCTGGTGGCTGTTCCATTACGTCACCACCAATATCATCACCATTTTTTTTTCTTCTCTTTTTGGGGCCTTCTAGCTACTCTTTTAAGCTTTCTTGATTGGTCTGTTCAGTGAGTTTATCCCTTGACAATTCCACCATTTAATCACCCCTCTATATATCTCTCTCTCTCTATTTCTTCGTGTGTGCTGGATTCTCTTCTCAGTAGGGTCTCTATCAGTTGCGGGTAGAGGAAGAAGTAGAGAGATCAAGAGAGGAGGCGTTTTGGGGTTACCTAGCTAGCTAACCTTCTATTTTTGCCACCTTTTTCCCGCCCAAATCTTGTCCACCAATCTAGCTCAATTCGATAACGAGAGCTTATGATGTTGAATAACATTTATGAATCATTGATGATAACAATATTTGGCCTTTAGGGTTTTCTCTTTTCTTGGTCTCTCTCTCTCTTATTTAACCCTACTCGTTATCCCTTCTTCCATTCCTCTCTTCCTCAGCTTTTTTCCTTGTAGAGTGTGTGCTGTTCTTTATTTGACTTCCTTGGGATCCAATCCGACAACTAGACAAGCACATTTTTTTGGCTGGAGTAAAAAAGAGGGTTCAATTTCCAAGGAGAAGTTATAAAGTGCTTTTGTTATCTTGTTTCCTTGTCTGATTTTAGGAGCTTCCTCTATAGTTGGAGTGAAGTTGAGAGCTAGAACAGCCAAAAGTTTCTGTCATATCCTTCTACTTTTGGAGAAAAAAGGGTTTTGCTTTGTTGAATTCAAGGAAGTTTCAGTCAACAATACAGATCTCTGCGGGTTACAAGGACTAGAGATCGATCTTGGTTTTTTGATCCGTGAGCTCTCTCTTCTCTTGATTTTTTTTTTGCTTATGCATGGAATATTATAATCCGAGGATCATTTCTAAACAAAATCAATGATATTTCATGTTTGAGAATTGATGAAAATGAAATTTGGAAAAAGGATTGATGAAAAAATCAATAAGGTGGATGTTCATACAGATCTTAATAATCTGAGAAATATTTTTTTCTTGAAAATTAAAAAGAAAAGGATATATATATATATATATAGCTAAAAAGGATTTTGTCATGATCTTGAAATACCTAGTGCATTTTATTAATCATGATTAACAGTACAATTTCATTCATCACAAATGTTTGATCTGGTATTTTATATTTTACACCTTTTTATGGGCTAGATTGCTTGTTTTTCTCTTGTTCCATATAATGGAATGTCCATAATTCTGCGTCACAAAAATTATCATCACATGTGTGTTCATTGAAGAGGAAAGTTAATTTTTCGTATGCCAGAAGATCTCAGCATATTCAATGGCTAAATCTTCTAAAGAAATATTTCATGTTCTGAGACTTTTTTAATTTTGTGTTGAAATATTACAGCAGTTTTTTTTTGTTCACCTTACTGCAATCATTTTTGGTATGATAAAAATGGAGCTAGAAAAAATAAACTTTTGGTCTATGTATAAATAGTACTAAATAAGAAAACCTAAATTCAGTACTTAATTCATTCAACCAGTTGAATATTATTCATGATTACATTATCCTTTTTCATAATTACACTGAAAGAATTGATATTCCCTTCCAATCTTGCCTTTAATTTCCATTTTGATAAGAACCCTTAATCCATTAATCATTTGTACGAAAACGTGTTTTCATATCATTTGACCTCAAGAAGAAAGAAAAATAGAAAAAGTTGGAGATATTTTGATTTAATTGGTCTTAACATATGCACACGGTAAAAGTGTTTTCCTTTCACTCGGTTCAATATTTTTTGCAAGCAAGTTTACTATTTTTTTTTTATTAGTTACACACGGTAAAATGATAAAAAAGGGAAAAAAAATACATAAATTCATTCCAATATTATATCATAAATATGTAAATGATTGTTTTGCCTCTATGCATTGAAACAAATATATTTCTATCTTTTTTATATCTATATTTTCAATTCTTGGGCCAAAAATATTGTTTTTGTGATAGTTATTGAAGTTTCTTCTGTTTTCATATTATTTGTAAATGATTGTTTTGTTTCTATGCCAAAATCATCTTTTAATATAGAAAAATAGTTTACGTTATACAATATCTCCCCAGCTAGCTTACCCTTTACAAGAGAAGTGACCAAGAAAACATGCTTCTATGGCCAGAAAAGATTGCTCAGTTTTTGGGTTTTCTAATAAAAAAATTTATGATTTAATCATGTGGATATATGGTAAAAATTTAAAGACTTTTTTTTTTTCATTTTTCAAAATTATCTTGGTTTGGACACTTTTTTCATTTTTCAAAATTATCTTGGTTTGGACACAATAAATAATATGTCAATAAACGGGGATGTATGTGTGTGTATCTCATATTGTATTCATTAACCAAAAAACAAAATTTAGTATATTATTATAAATTGATAATTATAAACGTAGATTGGAGCTCATATCTTAATTTATCTTATATGGTTGTGCAGAAGAGCTGAAATAGAGAACTTCTTACATATATAATCATAAACTAATTCATTCTCCAGCATATGGCCTGAGGTTTTTCTCTCTTCATCCAAGCTTTCCAATCTAGAAATCAAGCGAACAAAAAGTGTTTGGCGGCATGTATCATAGTTACCCTGATTTTTGTTTTTATAGCAAGTTAAAAAAAAAAAAAGATTTTAGTTTGAGATGATCTAGTCAAAATAAATTTACAACTTGAAAAATGCACTTCATTTAAAATGAACTTTGAACAATAAATAATATTGTACAAAAACTTGAAGAGAAGGATAGACTTAATTTTATTCATTTAATGCTGCTCCTGTTAAATTTCTTCTTGGAGAATTATTGTTTTTCATTTTAAGGGAGGGAGAGTCAGTCAATTAACATGCTGGCAGGTTACACAAATTCTTGGTTTTTCATCAGGAAAAATATTAAGAAAAGCCGGAAAATCTATGAAAATAAGTCCTTCAACCCAAGTATAAATTGATATTTGAAAAAATAACTTTCTACGTTTTCCAAGGAAATTGCTAGTATATATATACATTTTTCTTGGATCTTCACCCTTTCAGAATTTCTAATAAACAAAGGGGAAGGTTTTGCAATGCTATGCATTTCAGTAACTATCAAAGATATTGAATCTTTAAAGTAAAATTAAAACCCAAAATAAGGCTTATAATTAAATCCATTAATTATGAAAATGGATTTTCTTCTTGTATAAATTTGATAATTGGATGAAAATATGCACATGCATGCTAATGTGGCGTGATAATTGGATTGCAGGACTCAAGGCCTAGCAGGATCAGAATATGAATTCTTTTACACACGTTCCTCCTGGTTTTCGATTCCATCCTACAGATGAAGAACTTGTCCATTACTACCTTAGAAAAAAAGTAAATTCAAGAACGATTGACCTAGATGTCATCAAGGATGTCGAGCTTTACAAGATTGAGCCATGGGATCTTCAAGGTGGCACTGCATAAAATTCTTGCAAATACCCTATTTCAAGAATATTTGGAGACCATGAAAGTTCACTAACTATATATTATATGTTTCTTTTGCATATAAACAGAACTGTGCCGAATAGGAACCGAGGAGCAAAATGAATGGTACTTTTTTAGCCACAAAGATAAGAAGTATCCTACTGGGACTCGCACAAATAGAGCCACTGTTGCAGGATTTTGGAAAGCAACAGGTAGAGACAAGGCAATTTATTCGAAGCACGACTTGATCGGAATGAGGAAGACCTTAGTCTTTTATAAAGGTCGAGCTCCGAATGGACAGAAATCGGACTGGATTATGCATGAGTACAGACTTGAAACAGATGAAAATGGGACTCCACAGGCAAGTATAATCATAAAAATTTCTTCAGTTAGTGTTTTCTTGTAAGCCATTAATTTTTAAGTCTTAACCATAGCTGCACAATTTTTTTCGAGTGTGAAAGTTTTTTTTTATATGTAAATTTGTTGCAGGAAGAAGGTTGGGTTGTGTGTAGGGTGTTCAAGAAGAGAATACCAACGATGCCAAAAGTGAGTGAGCATGAATCAGTTTGCTGGTATGATGATCAAGTTGCATTCATGCATGACTTGGATTCACCAAAGCAAAACTTCCAGCCTGACTTGGGTTATCAATTCCCTTACTCCTGCAAGAAAGAGCTGGATTTTCAGTACCAAATCCCTCATGATCACTTCCTCCAGCTCCCACTTCTACAAAGCCCTAAACTTCTGCAATCGGCTCCTACATTAAGTTGCAATTCGATCAATGCTGCATATGGCCTAGACATAAACCAGACAAGCACTTTTCAATCCTCAACACTCACACAAGAAGATCACGTTCAACAAACACATGAGCAAAGATTTCCCACCATCTATGGTAACAACAGCAATCATGAGCAAGCAGTTGATCAAGTCACAGACTGGAGAGTGCTTGACAAATTTGTTGCTTCTCAATTGAGCCACGAAGATGTGATCAAGGAAACTAACCACCCAAATGCTAGCAACAACATTTTCAACACATCATCAGTCCACGCAGCAAACATACTTGTTAGACACTTGAATAAGCAAGAAGCATCCGTGCAGGAAAACGCCTCGACGTCAACCTCCAGTTGTCAAATTGATCTATGGAAGTGATGATATCCAGCCAAAATCTATGATTCATGGCATAAACTGATCATAGGATGTTTCAGTTTGAAAGCCAAGGGAAATTATTATGATTTTAATTAAGTTCCTGTACATAATAAAACATAAAACAACATATGTAGCTTTAACTGTTGTTGTCCTAGCTATAGCACATATATAAATTAAGTTAATTAATACAACAAAACTAGACTATCGAAAACCATTATGTTTAATTTCTTGTAAGATGAAATGTTTCTTAAGTGGATTGTGGGAGCTGAGAGTTGGTGTGAGTAAAGGGAGTACTTCAAGCAAGTACGTAAAGGTTTAATATTGTGTAGCCTATGGTCTAGCGGCCATGTACGTGCTGTTTATGGAATCTATGAGATTATCGATATCAAATCTGCCTGTAATTTCAACTTTGAAATATTAGAATGAAGCCTTTCTGTTCTTCTTGCCGCATTTGTGCGAGGTAGTATTTTCGTATAAGATCACTCAAGCTCGAGACATCACCTTCTTTATTATATATTGGCAGGATATGAGTAGCATTAATTAAGCCGAAGGCCCTGGCCTTAGATAAAGAAATACATTATTGGACCGACCACCTTATCTTGGAATTTCAGCTATACAAATCTATGATATAGCATGATGAAAGCATGCATTTTTACAATATATATCATGATATCATAAATTCATGATAAGTTCATGCTTTGCTGAGAAGTTTGGCAAATGCACGTATGTGAATTATATATGCTCCCTTTTTAAGCGTGAACGGCACTCAAAAAATCCAATCAGCTGGATTTTTGCATAAAATCGGCACCACTAGGAAGATATAGCTTTTGTTAGAGCTGGGATTTACTATTTATGCATGTAAGACAAGATTAATTAACAGATAATTATTGAGCAAGCTCCAACTTTACTTGGTCAATAAGAAAAATATCAACTACTTAATAAAGGTAGTGAGATGCGAAGGCCGCATGGCAGACAAGTACAATTCAAGAAGTGACTTGTCAATTTGTCACTAAATCAAATCTTGGTCTGGCCCATGTTATCGATAGACAAACCAAATCAACCTAGCTAACATAAATCAGTAAGGAGGTTGGTCTCTACTTTAGTTTTGATGACAGCTTACCTTGAAAACTTGTCGATTCGAATCCTATCCTTGATCGGGCTAATTTGTTTTTAAAAAAATTATATATATATAGTTGACCGAAAGAAATTCAAATGATTTAC
>Ga0307510_10012007_pt1 | contig 10265 bp, 8 predicted proteins | sample 12_EM_MG_FD_207224 | JGI IMG/M metagenome (GOLD analysis project Ga0307510, IMG submission 207224) | Populus trichocarpa ectomycorrhiza microbial communities from riparian zone in the Pacific Northwest, United States - 12_EM | ecosystem: Host-associated > Plants > Roots > Unclassified | place...
TGGCCGTAGATCCGAAAATAGAAGAAGTTTCCCTCTCACTTTCAGGATCTAAAGTGGAAAGAAACAGGACAGGCAAAATATAAAAATGTTCAGACTCCTAAGAAAATATCTCGCGAGTTAGGATCTCTTCGGTCTAGTTGTGACTTTTGTTATGATTGCTACCTGTGATTGTAAAAAAGTGTTTGATAATTCATGTTTTTAGAATACTTTTAGATTATAAAATATTTAAATTCCGAATACTTCATTTTGTAGTTTTTTATTTTTATTTTTTATTTTTAAACAATCATGAAAATCTTTTTGAAAATGTTATCTAATACTTATTTTTCTCATTTGGTTCAAAAACTCGAAAATTCACAAATAAGCCGAAACAAAATAAAGTTTACTACGTAATTAGATTAATCCATGAATTAAATGTCAATGATTTTTTATGAAAATAATAGAGTTTTATTTTTTTATTTTAGTATTAATTTGATCGGATTTAAAATGGATTTAATTAGATTAATTATATCACTAAAAGCTTGACCAAGTCAATCAATTATCTAATTCAATTAAAAACTCATTTCAAATTAGAAAACTCAAGTTTTTCTAGAATGTGTTTGTTTTCATAATAACTTTAAATTTTTAAATATACCATAAAACTAAGATATTTAGTTACATTGAAAAGACATGTTTGTGTTTATGGGATCCATTAAGATTTGCACAAGTTAATAAAAAGCAACATTAACATGCTTTTACTGAGTTGTAAACCCAGTCTAACAAAAAAAAACATCATTTTTCTTCGCATGAAACAATCATTAACCTTTAACAAAATCAATATTTTTCTTTTTTTATTGTTGTTTAATTCAATGTATTACAATTGCCATGCAAATCAAGAAAAAACTTAGTGTGTGTTTTTGTATTTTAAGTTACAATATCAATTTTAATCACAGTTTTATTCAATAAATTTTTTTTATTAAATAATATTTTCAAATATAATTTTAACCAAATACATTTAAATCAAATCAAACATAACTAAAAATAATTTGTCTAAAGTTTTTTTTTCAAATCTTAACCACAAAAATACACCCATATAAATCTATCTAATTCAACCATATTTAACAACTTTGCTCATAAATATAATTAACAATGCAAAATTTAAGCATGAAAGGGGCTCTACCGCAAGACTCATCGAATCTCTCAATAATTAAAATTAAAAAAAAAAAAAAAGGGGAGACGAACACCACAAGATCCTAGGAAAATATACCCTCTTCCTCCATTCTTTGACACGCTTTCCACAAAGCACATCTCCTTGAAATTGCATAAAACAACCCAACGCCACCTCCCTTCTCTCTCTCTCTCCCCCTCCCTCCCCCAGAACACATGGAGGATGTTGACTCGTAAAAAGAAAAAGAAAATTAAAAAAAAAAAAAAAAGCGCCCACGTTTGTGGACGAATAGATATTCCCACACCTTGCATTGCTGTCCTCACAACAAGTGACAAGAATCCTTCTGTAGCTTGGTGGGCTTTTAGAGGTCAGATTCGATACCATCAACGCCACCAAACACACCACTAATTTTCTTGCTATATAAGGGTAAAATAGATATCGCATAAGGGTTAAATTAGTCACTTTGATAGAAGTGTGCGAATAACAATCCCCCACTTATCACCTTTCCTATCCTTTATGTCCATACTCTTGTCGCATTCCCTTAACCATCCCTGCCCCGCTATCTCCACGTGCCCATTTCAACCTCACAGAAATAATTTCAGGTAAACCTCTATCAGTCCCTCAAATATATACATCTTTTCGGTTAAGTCCTCCAACTACATGTCATTTTATACTCGTTAACAAAGAGAAACACTAAAATATATATTTCTCTCTCTTCTCACTCTCTTAGGTTCCATGCTAGATTTGTTTTGTTTAATTCCTTTTACTCTTTAATTTTGTTAGCCGTGCATGATTGAATTCAGCCTCAAATCCAATTTCTGGATTCAATTGAGGAGTCGTATAAAGATGGAGAGCACTAATTGATAAAAATATATGGAATAGGGACTCAATTGATGAACTATATTTACTTGGAGGACTAATATGAGATCTTCTCATATTTATTTATAACCATTTCTTTTTTCCCTCCCAGCCAAATTCTCTTGCAAAATTCCCCCTATTCATTGCACAAAATCAAAATCCCCCTCTCTCCTCTCCCCCTCTCTCCCTGAGGTTTTACAATTTGACCCTTCATTTAACCAAAAAAAAAAATCAGTTCCATTTAATTTTATTACATTATTCTAGCATAGATCAAAGAAACTCAAACCTTAGAAAAAAAAAAAAAAACCCAAGAAAAACAGAAACCTTTTTTGTGATCCAATATCCAGCACATGCAGCCGGGGCAGGTAACGCGGTAGAGCACCACCGTCGCCACCACGTTAACTTGCCAAAAATGGAAACAGACACAAACCCCAACCCGAATCAAACCGGTTGTTGCAACCCGGTTAAAAAACCAGGCCCGGTATCACTAGATCATGTATTACTGGCATTGAGAGAAACGAAAGAAGAGAGAGATGTTAGAATTAGAAGTTTGTTCAGTTTTTTTGATGCAGCAAATTTGGGGTATTTAGATTATGCCCAGATTGAAGCCGGGTTATCGGGGCTCCAAATCCCTGCTGAGTATAAGTATGCGAAAGATTTGTTGAAAGTTTGTGATGCAAATCGTGATGGAAGGGTTGATTATCAGGAGTTTAGGAGGTATATGGATGATAAAGAAATGGAGCTGTATAGGATTTTTCAAGCTATTGATGTTGAACATAATGGCTGCATTTTGCCTGAGGAGTTATGGGATGCTCTTGTCAAGGATGGTATTTATTTTAATTTTTAGCTCCTTTTTTACCTGGATTTTTCGATTTCTTTCCGAATTGGGTTTTTTTTTATTTTGTTGATGTTTTTGTTGTGTTAGATTATGAAATTTCTTGGAAATTTTGTTGCTTTTTGAGAAACTAGATAGTGATGATATTTTTTTTTGTGTTAGATTGTGGAATTTCTTGGGGATTTTGGTGCTTTTTGAGAAATTAGATAGTGATGATAATGATTGATTTTTGCATTGTTTTAAGTATTCTTAGTTTGTAAACTAAGTAGAGGTAATTAATGGGTTTCCTTCTGAGAACTTGCAATGTATTTTAATCTACTAAGAAGATTTTTGCACCTAGTGGTCTCTTGACTCTTTTGTTAATTTGTTGCCATCATGGTTAACACTTGGTTGAAGTTATTCTAGAGGATAATGGTGTGGGGGACTGAGGATTCGGCTGTTTACTAGAGATCCAGATGCATGGTTTCTACTGAATTTATTTTGTCTAATTTTTATCTGGTTTATTTTGTTTAGGGTTTGGATAGCACTGGATGGGTGATCTCTTTTGTGATTGTGCCTAGTTCTAAGGCTGCAGCTTTTAGATTCTTATTTGTGTGTTGTTTGAGCTCCTGGAGGATGGGCCAGACCTCTATGATAAATTGGAGTCATGCTGCAATCATTTGTTAGTCTGAATTAAACCATTCTCTAAACACTTTGGTGGCTTCTAGATGTCTTTTATTTTCATTTGAGGGAAATATATGGAAGCAATCGAGCAGCTTTATAGTTGCTATAGGATATGTTTATAGGTTATGAAGTGCTTAAGAAATCGTATATAAGTTAAGAAATTCTGTATACATACACTTGAAATTTGTAGAGGCACAGCCCCTGTAATTATTGGTTATGCAAACAAGCAAAAACATGGAGAGCTCAGGCTTAATTTGATGTTCAAATTCTTTGGAGTAGAAAGAAGTCTTTGTTGGATACTTTACCCATTGCCTGTATGAGCATGAGTTTTGTTTGGAATTTGCTGGAAGTGCAAAAAATTATCTGGTCTTTTTTGTTAAAACTGTGATATTGTTTGTGGATAAATCAAATCTTTGGTGAACCTTCCATAATCAAGCAGAAGTTACTATGGCTCTTTTATATATTGGAGTTTTCCTTGATTTCAAGTACTCTTGTTATCCTAGTAAATGCAAATTTTTTATCTTGGAATGACATAGAACTTGGTATGCCATATGTCTGTCCTATGCTGTGGAAGCACCACTGCTGCTATTTTACTGTGCTGTTTGTAATTGTTTCTTGATTCTTGAGATCAGATAATTGTGATGAAAATTAATTTCTATGTGTTGTGTGATTTTTTTTCTTTTCCTTAAGATTTTCACTGCAAGTGAAGCGTTCACTAGCCCATTTACCTTGAATTTTACCCCTGTTTTTTTTCATCTTATAAGCCCAAGCAGTTTCTTTTTTATAGGGATTGAAATTGATGACGAGGAGCTTGCCCATTTTGTAGAGCATGTTGATAAGGATAATAATGGAATTATAACTTTTGAAGAATGGAGAGATTTTCTTTTACTCTATCCACATGAAGCTACTATTGAAAACATCTACCATCACTGGGAAAGGGTATGCCATGTAGATATTGGAGAACAAGCTGTCATTCCAGAAGGAATCAGCAAGCAAGTTCACAGGAGTAAATATTTTATTGCCGGGGGTATAGCGGGAGCCGCGTCTCGTACTGCAACTGCTCCTCTTGATCGACTAAAGGTCTTTTTACAAATTCAGACCTCATGTGCTCGTCTGGCGCCTATTATTAACAAGATATGGAAGGAAGAAGGTTTCTTGGGTTTTTTCCGTGGTAACGGGTTAAATGTTGTGAAGGTGGCACCTGAAAGTGCCATCAAGTTTTATGCATATGAAATGTTAAAGGATGTCATTGGAGATTTTAAGGGGGGAGACAAGGTTGATATAGGTCCTGGTGGGAGACTTCTAGCTGGTGGTATGGCAGGTGCAGTTGCACAGACTGCAATCTATCCTATGGATCTTGTGAAAACTCGCTTACAAACTGGTGTTTGTGAAGGTGGAAAGGCTCCAAAATTGGGAGTACTGATGAAGGATATATGGGTTCTGGAGGGACCTCGAGCTTTTTATAGAGGTCTTGTGCCATCTCTTCTCGGGATTATCCCATATGCTGGCATTGACCTTGCTGCGTATGAGACTCTGAAAGATATGTCAAAGACTTATATACTGCAAGACAGCGGTACAGTTTTCTCATACCTATTTCTGTGGTTTGACAATTTCCTTTTTCTTTTCTTTCTTGATATTTTCAGGGTTGTGTTCTGAAAACTTTGCATTTTCTACAGCACCTGGTCCCCTTGTTCAATTGTGTTGTGGAACAATCTCAGGAGCCCTTGGAGCAACATGTGTTTACCCCTTGCAGGTTATTAGAACTAGGTATTATGTTGTCTTAAGTTCCTGTGCTACCCTCTCTTTCTCACTCTGGAGTTTTCCATCTTTTGCGTTCCATCTCAATGAGTTTTCTTGCAGTATTAATAGTGCTTCTTGTTTCTTCTTTTCAGGATGCAAGCTCAACCTCCTAATGATGCTAGACCTTACAAAGGAATGTCTGACGTATTTTGGAGGACATTTCAGAATGAAGGTTGTAGAGGTTTTTACAAAGGGATTTTTCCAAATCTTCTGAAGGTTGTGCCAGCAGCAAGCATAACATATATGGTTTATGAGGCTATGAAAAAGAGTTTAGAACTTGATTAGGGGCTGAAATAGCCATACCCTGTGGCAACTAAACTGATGTGAGATCTGGGTATAGCAATGCTGTTGATGACGAAAATTAAGAATAAGATTACTAGTCAAGTAGGCAATACAATTTGTTGAATTATACAATAGACAGTAATCCCCATCAGGGTTCGAGGCACATAGTTTTGTTAGCCAGTTTTTCCAGAGAACTATTTGGGGCAAGTGGACGAACAAGTTTTATATGAATCATTGTATTTGACTGCAAGGTAATATCAGAATGGAGGGGCTCTTATTCCTTTACCCTTGCCCCCATCCTCCGGAACTTTAACGCTTGTTATTGTTATTCATACCAAGAAAAAAAGAACTCTATAGATCATAATTCATTGCAGAAACAACGTATTTTGCATAATTTCTTGAACTTCAGGAGTGAATGGCATGTGAATTATATGATACGACTGCACGGCCAACAGTAGATGGGATTGGAGGATATATTGAGTTGGAGCATGATATATGTCATAGCATGCAAGAGCTGCATAGCAAGTTACTGCCGTTGTTTTCCACAGATTCATTTACAAGTTCTGTCCTGTGTTCTAGATTGCCAATTAACGTTGTTTGCGCTAGTGCTGCTCTCTGGCCTGTCGTAATCATCAGCTACCTGGACAAGTAAACTCTATGATCATGAATCATCAAATTGTGCTGTTAGCCAAATATTACGCAACCTTAAGCTGTGCTTTGCTATTCCAGGCTTCCAGCCATTTGTATGAGAGAATTTCTCCTACATGGCTTGACCATGTCAGAGCAGGTATTCTGGTAATGTTGATGACCTTGTGTTAGTGTTTGTAGGCTGATTATTGATGTCTGAAAGCTGAACTGTTTCGTAATATGCCCTTTTATTCCATGCCCATTGTGTGTGTGTGCGAACAAGTGAAGTTTGAATGACAGGAAATCATAAGAGTGGGAGAATTCTCACGTCTTGATGAATACGTAGGGATTTTAGTTTGTTGCCATATTCGCTATTGTCAAAACTAGAGGTTGTAATTGTGCATTGAAGAATAAGGAGTTCTGTGGCCAAATCTTCAAGACATGGGGATTTTGTGCATCTGATAAAGAGCGGAAAGAAAATAAAGATAGCATCAAGTAGAAAATCCACACTAGCATTATGGAAGCAACCACATTTTACAGTAGAAAATCCACCAGTACAGAATTCATGACTGAAAACATAACCAGTTTATGCCAAGGATGACATGAACACAAAAGAACTAAGAAAACCGGAAGAAAGGCTTGGCCTTCCCTTTGCCTCAATGACTTGCCTTGTGTCCCCTTGCATCCCGTGAAGGAAGAAGAGGGTAGATAACATTATCCAACACTTGAAATTCTCATCACCATCTTCTTCTTCTTCCTCTTCCTTCTCTGCATGTTTTAGTGCTGCAAAGAGCTATTATTTCAGATAGAAACAAACAACTACTAGAAGTGGGGATTTTGTCTTGGTTCAGTCTGTCCAACATTCCTGGTATATAACCACCTTGGACCTAAGAAACAACAGTGAAAGTTCACGCATTTAAAAAATCTTTGTTTAATCCACACTTTACCTCAATAACTGAACATAAAGCCAAAAGAGAACAGATCAGAAAGAAAACCAAACCCTTAAGAACTGGTCCCAAGAGGCATCATTCTGTCATTGAGGCAATGCTTATCCCACTAAGTACCCTATGATTATTCTTCTTTTTCGTAAATCACACCACTCTATCTACCAAGAGAGTGAGAGCCTAGTCATTCCACGTGGAGAAAAGCCAAAAGACATGGATAGTAAATTCAAGAGTGGTAGAGAAAAAGCTTGATGAGAGATGCGAGGCCAACCCTAGAAAGAAGATAAAAAATTGTAAGCAATTGGAAGGTAGTTAAGAGGTGTTCATGGCAACAAAATAGATAAATCAACATGCCTCTTCTTTTTTAAAGGGTACAATTGCTTTGCACCGTCCACCTATGACTCCATTTTTGTATTTGAATGTGAGAATCTGTGTGTCAAATAGCACTAATCCATGTGAAGAAGCTAAATGTGGAAAGAATGTGCGTGGAGAATAGTCAAAAAGACAGAAACTAATCTCTTCTTTTGAATGTTGACAAGTGATAAGGAACAATTATATGGTTTGATTTGAGAGATGAAGGATTCTATGATGCTTCTTCCTCCCCTCTATGCTGCTTCGAAATTATAAGTTGATGTAACGCAACCTTTTTAGTCCTTCAAATAATTGATGGGCTTGGATTGTGTCCAAAGCCTTTCTTTATTTCTTTTTTTAATGAAAGAGAGAGATGGCTTTTTCTGCAATGATAGCTTGGTTTTCCCCTTTCAAGCTGTCTTGTAGTTGCAATGGAAATACTTTAGTCTATTTCATCAGATTATACATGGATTAGTCCTGTCCGCACTCGACATAGACCGGATGTGTGTAGCAATTTCTCCTCTTAGACTTTAGAGGGCCTGACAGGTTTTTCACAGGTAAAGGTGAATGTTTCGCATAGAAGTAAAATATATATATATTATTTTATTGTATTGATATTAAAAAATAAAAAAAATATTATTTTAATTTATTTTAAAAAAATCTTTACTATATTCTCAAGCACGTCTTATTAGAGCTGTTCAATATACACACACAGTGAACTTCGCTAGTTATTATAGGTTAGATTTTATTTATTTATTTACTTGAATTTAAGTGGATGCTAACTTGATCTTGTTAGAGCAGGGTAAATTCAAGAAATTATCTTTTATTTTTATCTAAAAATAATGTTATTTTAAAATAATATGGATTGATTTCACAACTCTTGAGTTGATCCAACAAATTTTCCAAGTCTTGGTCTGTTCAAGCCTTGAAGAGGGTATGATAAGTACGGTTTTACATGATTGCACAGAAGGTCTTGATGAAGAAATTGGTTGCAAAAATCCTGCACTGTTTTCTATGCCGGGCCTCCCTCAAAGTGTTAAAAGGGACTTGCAAAATGAAGCCCAAGAACCTGCCTATGGCCAAACCATCCTTCAAGCCTATTTCTGAACCTCTTGCATGTAGAAGAAATAGCTTGGAGAGACGCCCAGAAAACCAGGGGTGTTTAAAAAAAAATCATCAGCATCTTGCCGATCAAACTTGTCAATATAAAAAAAAAAAGATTATAAAAGTTAATAAATCAAAATATCAAAGAACTGAATATCAAAGATTGAGTGACAGTTTTAGATTTTTAAATCTCGTTCAAATTAGACTTAATTCGTATACTTTATATTCTTTTTGTATTTATATTTAATAATTTTTTAGCATTTATTTTTATTTTATTTAGAAATATTTTGATTTTAAAATTCTTGTTAATGGATTTTTTATTAAAATAATTTAACGTAACAAAAAAAAACTTGTCATTACCTACAGAAATTATAGATTCATCTCTGAATACATATATACAAAAATTTGTAACATAAGTTAAATGATGGATATTTATAATACGAAGGGAGATTATTGTGAGGAGGCTATTGAATTTGTTTGATTTTATGGTGGATTTAAAGATTAGGCCTGATAATTTTGCTTTGATTTCAACACTTCCTGCTTGTGCACAGCTAGGAGAACTTGAAAAGGGAAAGAAAGTACATGATTTTATTGAAAGGAATGCAATAAAAGTAGATTCCTTTTTGTCAACCGGGTTGGTTGATTTGTATGCAAAATGTGGATGCATTGACATTTTTCTTTAAAGATATTTGAATCGATCCCAGATAAAAAGTTGTTTACTTGGAATGCAATGCTTGTTGGCCTTGCAATGCATGGTGAGTTTTTGTTGGAGTACTTTTTGTGAATGATAGAGGCAGGGGTAAAACCAGACGGGATTGGCATTTTAGGAGTTTTGGTAGGGAGTAGTCATGAGGGTCTTGAAGATGAAGCAAGGAAGCTTTTTGATGAGATGGATTCTGTTTATGGAGTCCCTCGAGAGCCCAAGCATTACGGGTGCATGGCTGATTTGGCTGGGCGAGCTGGGTTGATCAAAGAAGTGACGGAAATGATAAAGGATATTCCTAAGGGTGGTGATATGTCTGTGTGGAGTGGTTTGCTTGGAGGGCGTCGGATACATGGGGATGTTGAGATTCCAGAGAAAGCAGCGAAGCACAAGTTGTTACTGGTCTAGTTTCTGTGTATTAGATTAATAGGTTACTTTTGTTAGTTGAATGCAGGAGTATTTTCGCTGCTAGGTTTCCAGCTCCAGTCTCCTGTATTTCCAATTCTTCTGCAAAACCAAAAAAAAAAGCATTTGGGGATGGCTTTGCATCAGCATCCTATGATCGATTTGGGTGTACTTGGTCCAAGCGGGCAGAGAATCTATTGATAAGTTATAGTGAAAATATCAGCAAATATCGAAATGGAACATGGCTCAAGAGTTGTGGATAGTATTTCTATATACTGTAGAACATAAGAGAAGAATCATATCCTTCGGAATATACCATATGGTTATAACTTTATAGGAGAACAGGAATGAGAGTGGTGCTAAAAATTTCTTTATAACATTTCTTGGATGTTTAATGTGTTGGGGATTCCGGCTCCCCCATGCGCGGACCGGGGGTATACAGATAGTTGCTCAACGGAGGGTAAAGCACACTGACACAATATTTTACGTGGTTCGGCAAAACCGCCTACATCCACGGGAGAGAGTCCATATTATTTAGAGATAGAGAAA
>Ga0307510_10012008_pt1 | contig 10265 bp, 8 predicted proteins | sample 12_EM_MG_FD_207224 | JGI IMG/M metagenome (GOLD analysis project Ga0307510, IMG submission 207224) | Populus trichocarpa ectomycorrhiza microbial communities from riparian zone in the Pacific Northwest, United States - 12_EM | ecosystem: Host-associated > Plants > Roots > Unclassified | place...
TTTCTTCCTTTTTTTTTTAAACATGATTGTAGAATATCTCGGTATTAGATCCATCCGCCTCAAACAAGACTTGTAAAATTAATTTTTGAATAGTTTTTATATTTTAAGTTCATTTTCATAATTGATTACCCTTTTAATTGTTACAATATATTGTTTATATGAATTAACCCATCCAATATATATTTTACAAACCTATGAAAAAATATATTATATAGATTTATTGTGGGTTTTTTAATGCATTCACGAAACACAGCAATCACAGCCGATATTTTATTATGTTCCCGCACGATTGTCATGACCAGATCCTACCGGTTCATGGTGCTGACTTCTCTTCGGAGTTGGAACGGAATCTGATGCCTGATTCATTCATTTGTCTGACAACTAACCATCCAAGTGGACGGAGAACCTTCACTGCAACAAGGGGGGTCGATTCCAGTTTTGTTTTTTTAGGGCATTCTGTAGATTTGGCCATTTGTAGGAGTCATTATTGATGTCTTTAATTTCTGGATTAAATGCACTCACCTGCCCCTCTCCATGCTTCTTCGTTCTCAGACACATGATTTTGCCAGCCTTCAGTTCCATAATTCCCAGGTATTTACAAAGAAAAAGGAAGGGAGCGCCGGGGGCGAATTCAATGATTGATGGGCTAAAAGCGTGTCAGGATAGAGCCTAACAGTTTCCTAAGTCACAGAATACAAGAGTCGGCTACTGCTCACAATGTCAATGGAAGCAGAACATGCAAAACGCAGGTACATATGCTTTGGGGCATCTGTTTCACATAATTTACAGAAACAACAAAGACTCCAAGATGAAGAGCGGGAAAGAGGGTACATTGAATGCATCAAGAAGTTTGTCCTCAAGAAGGAACCTTCCATGTCAACTTTGCACCTCGATTTCCCCAATTCTTTCCTCTTCTTTCAGCTCGTGTGCTCAGAAACGAAACAAAATACATGTCCCCAGTTAAGATGTTACATTGTACATTAAAAAATTCATTTAAGGATATCACCTCCTCTTCACTCCATCTCTTGAAAATCGCAGCAGATGCCATCATGGAAGTTCCGAGAAGGTTCAGCCCATGGTATAACAGTATTATGTGCCAGCTTTCTTTAAGTGCTATTAATCTCCATTGGAGTGGCACAGGGGACTAGGGTTTTTGCAGGTAGGTGAATCCCACCTCCCCTGACAGAGACAGAAGGCCCTTTGACTGTGCTAGCTCTGCTCACAAGATTTGCATCAAGAAATACAACTGCTACTGTGATGTCATCATGGAAATGCCGACGGACACCACGGTCAATTTTCTTCAAGTCCGAGTATCTCATTTCTCTTTTCTTAGCAGCTTCTTGCAATGCAGCTTTTATGAGCCTTCGAGCAATTCCCTGTACATAGATTAGGCGACCACTGGATTACAATTTTTGCCTTGAGATTTCCTTACATAGCACTTAATATGACTGCTGTCGTCAGAAATCATTCAATTCCAACAATGAAATGCTTGCCCCTCAAGTCGCATGCCAATTTCAAAATTCTACAATAAAGGAGGCAGAGAGTGTGCAATAGCAAGCTGATGCATAATTCGTGCCAAAACTCCTAAAAATTAAAGTACATCAATTGAAATGCATGTGCAAAAAAATTTCTCCCGCACACTAGTTAAAAGAAAAGATTGATGCAATTAAGGACAAAATAAATTCAGGCGAGAAGCATGTATATTGGTTCACATGGAAATGCGGTAAGCAAAGGACAACAAAATAAATTCCACAATCTTTTTTGGCAGATAAAAAGGAAAGAAAATTCATTTCTAGGCAGCATTTGTTAATCTCCAGTTTATGCTTGAATAAATTCTTACATTGCGGGGATGATTTTGAACTATATCAACTGCTTCTTGATTGCTAAGGTGCTCCCACAGCCCATCAGAAGCAAATATCAGAAACTGATCATGAGGTTGAAGTTCATGCACAGAAATTGAAGGTTCAGAGCTTAAAATAGGCCTCTTAAAAGGTTCACGAAGACGGAACTTTGCATACAGCGGCGCTCTGTTGAATTCAGCCTTCTTTAGATATACATCGCCAATAGATCTAGAAATCTGCGGTATATTAGTCACAATATGATACCACGTTAAGATCCACATTAGAAACTGAATTATAGTAGTTCATAGCCATTGTGAAAACACAAAACTATGATTGCAATTGACATAGACATTGGCAAAAGTCTTTATTTTTTCAGTATGGTCAACATGGTATATATTTATTTTACTTCATTCCAAGTTAGGACCAACATTCATGGAACCCTAAATATTTACTTGGAAATCAATGTCCTCATTATAGAGAAACTACTTCAATGTTGTGTTTTCTACAAGTACCATCAATCAATCTGATTTGTTATTGCATCAAGGCACTACCATGTCTGAAAGCTTTCCACCTGTTCAGAACCTAAATTCTAAAGCATGCGATTTTTTATATCTTCCATCATGTGGAATCAATGATAAACATAGAACTCCATCCCACCCAAAGCCTCCGTTCTTTTGCAGCCATGCTAAGATGGCTTCAATCCACCTCATGTTAGCTTAGCAATTTACTGTAGAAGGGTAAAAAAGACAGCAAAAACCAAAATCTACATCTCCCCAAGATTATTAGGCAAAACATGAACCTCTTACAGATCCATCAGCACCCAGATAACACTTGTCAGATAATTCTACAGCATAATTTGACTTGCTCCAAATGCAGGCAAGTATTCCATCCATTTATCATAAATGCGACCAGGCACCATGAATTCTAAACAAGGGAACATAAATTCCATAACCTTGTGTACCTTAGAATTCTAAAGCCCAAAAAAGTCATTTGATGCAACCACATTTAACAAGAAGGGCATACACAACAAGTTCAATCTATTTCCAATGCTTCATAGCATTCATGCATCTAATTCTTGCTTTGAATTTTACGATAACACAAGATACCAACAAAGTAGTAAAGTATAAAGGCTAGCCATTTAAAACATCTACAACAATACCCATGCAACAAATTTACCTGTATCAAGCCCTTCACACGCCATACGTTATGCTTCAAAACCACAATTTGTGAATCATCAGGATGCAAAGAATGCATCTCCTGTCTGACAGATTCTATTGCCACATTATGCTCTGATGACAGCTGGATGGCAAGAACCTCTCCAGTTGCCTTGACAAGCCTCCCAAGGACAGCTCGGGAATCACCAAGGTTGGCAATGTAGAGGATACCGCCACAAATCACGGCCACTAGACAGCAAGATCCAACAGCTGCAATTTGAGGTTTCATAGGCCACTGCTTGGTGACAAGAGAAAGAAATCCCTCTTCAGTTGCTTGGTATGCTTTCCGAATCACATCCACAGACATGGATTGTTGTTCAGAGGTGAATCCTGCAAGATTAAGCCCATCACCAGAAAGAAGATAAGAATCCCAACCTTAAACCACCCAATTGAAACATGAATACTATCATCCACTGAATGATTACAGGGCTTATGTTGAACTTAAGGCATCAAATGAAATTCCAAAATAACAGATCGAACCAAAAGACAATCCAGTTTATATACTCAAGACCGATCCCATGCCAAGCTCACAAGGATTAGGTTTCTTACTCTTTAGATGCTGGAAGAGATGATCATTGACATAACGTGATGTCTCCGGCCCACCATGACCATCATATATTCCCACAAACGTGCCATAAGGACCAGAATCAAGAGTGCTCAACGGACCTGACTCAATCTGACTTTGATCCTCAAGTAAATTATTGGCCTGCACAACAGCCATAGAGAATTCACCATTCATATGCTGTCCGGTGTCTTTGTACCAAAGTAGCCCATCTTGCCGGCCAGCTGCTTCCGAACCTGTGTGAACGTAACGGTCCGAGGATGGCAGCCAGCAGGCCCTCAAAAAGTTTATCAACCTTGATAACATCCCTCATCTCACCAGGGCCAGCCTCCAATTCCTCCACATCCAAATTGGATGCAATAACACTACCTCCAATAAATCTCACCAGTCGCCCTCCTGCACACCAAACAATTCATGTCACAGACTATAAGAAGGCCAAAACTTGGAAGCATACATAAGCAAAACCAACACTGTAATTGAATCCAATCAAAACAATTATAAAACGAATTCAACTTCCATCCTAAATTTTGCAACAAGGTCTGAAATCAAAACCCCTTGTCCATCTGTTCTTAAATACCAAACAACCTCGACACTTATTCTAATACTGCCCAAAAAACCACATAAGAACAAAAACATGAAGTTCAGCCAAAAAAAATCAAAAGGGTCAAATCTAACTCGACATTCCATACATCAAAGTTGAACCTTTTCAAAGATTTGGCTGCATAGACAAAAAAAAAAAAAGAAGCAACTTTCAAGAACTCAACAAAGAAAAAAGATTGAAGTAAAACAAGTACCATTTACATGAAGTACGAAACATACATAAAAATAGGTGATAAAATAGCAATAATAATACAAAACTCACAGTAAAAATTAGCTCTCTCAATACAGTTTCTGGTCACCTACTGAATTAAACAAGATGAAAGGATGGAGATCTAATGTAAACAAAACAATACATGTGGGTTAGATCTAAAGATCCATCAAAACAATAAAAACAAACAAGAAGGCTGTCTGTTTTTTTTCACAGAAAACACTAAAGTTTCAATCTTTTCGGTTCTTTTTGCGAGATAATTGAAAGAAGCGGTGATAGAAAGGAGGGTTTTTTTTTCCTTTTGCTCTTTCAATTTCCGCGTGCGAAGATTGAATTTGAAAGAAGTGGAGAAAAAAACTTCGCTTTGTTCTTCTGAAGTAGACAAAAGCCTCCCTATAAAAGAAAACAGAACAAATTGATGGCTATAAAAGCCAGCAATGCATCTGGCAACCATGGGCTCCACATATATAACAAAAGAAAAATAGAAAGACAATTTCGTTTGATATTGTTTGAAATCGTTTTCCGGATTGTTTTTTTTTTAAGTATTTTTTTAAATTGTATTAAAATAATGATTTTTTGTTTTTAAAATTTTATTTTTAATATTAATATACTAAAATAATCGAAAGATATAAAAAATTAATAAAAATAATCGAAAGATATAAAAAATTAATAAAAATAATCGAAAGATATAAAAAATTAATAAAAAAATCAAAATTTTAAGAAGTGGGCTGAATTCCAAAAAACAAATGTTCCCTTTATTAATCACTAATGAATTATACGTGGTGTTTTTTATTTTTATATTTGGCAGAAATTAGAAACCGATTATTTTTCTTGTGTTCCTTGTTTTTCTGGTACAAAAGATTTTTTTTTCTTATGTTTTATTAGGACAAGAATCTGCGTATTTCTAAAAAATTGAATCATTTATTATTTATTTTGTACTATTATTTGTTATGAAATTTAAAATAATATATTGTTTTGTAAAATTTTAGGTTACACACAAATGTAATTTCTTATTGCTGCACTATGAATATAAAAAAATTGGAGCTATCATGGATTAAATTGTGCTTCACCGGTAATAACCTGTTTGATATTGTTATAACGGTTATTTTTTAAAGTTTTTTGTTTGAAAATATATTGAAATAATATTTTTTATTTTTTAAAATTTATTTTTAACATTAATACATTAAAACGATATAAAAACACTAAAACAATTAATTTTTTTTAAAAATATTTTAAAAAAAAACTCTTTTAAAACATTAAAAAAAAATCAAAAGAAAAAAAAGCACTTCCTATCACATAAAAACTACTTTAAGAATGCACATACAACAAAAAATTTAAAAGAAGAAAAAGGTTCATATTGGATAGTATCGATTCCTTCTATGCACCTATACAGAGTGATTGTGAAAATTTTGAACTCATGAATTTTGATTTTCATCGTCAAGTCCCTTTGATGTCAAGATTGTGTTTTTTACGGAGATTATAGTTGTTTTTTAAAGTATTTTTTATATTAATACATTCAAACAATAAAAAAAAATTAATTTGAAGTATTTCAGCATTCTAAACACTACCTAAATTAATTTTTCATTTTTTTTTAAAAAAAAGGATTCTTGATTACCTGAAATTGTTTAGAAATCCAAATCATTCTACTGTCCTAGAAAAGAAGTAAGAAATTACAAGATCAATTAATTCTCGAGGAGAAGGCAAGGGAGAATAACACAAGTTTACTTCATTTACAAATTACAAACCAAAAGAGAAAAAAAAAAAAAAAACTAAATTGATTACGTGCGAGCGATCACATAATTTTTTTCCAACGAATTTCTTCGGGACAATTGCATTGACCACGGTGGATGGATAGCTAAAAACAAAAATCTCTTTTTCCATCAGAAAAACGAGAAAATCTTGAATCGCCATTTTCTGCTGTATGGATTCACACTCTTGTTGACTTCCCAACACATAAGTTTTGGATCGAACCTCCGTACTTCGAGTTGTGAACATAAACATTTTGGCAATTTTCAGCGCACAAGCAATGCCAAGATTTTTCCATATCTTTTCATAGCTAATTACAAGTAGACACTTCAACAATGCATCTAAAATTACGTTGTAAATACAGTTCGAGTCCCACAAATCTCAGATCACTGTAGATTTACATGGTCGTTAACTTCAAGACCTGTAGAATTAATCGAATGCGCGCAAACTGGTCTGAACATCCATGTTAATCTAAAAAAATATCTACAGTATACCAAGAAAAAAATCATTTCTAAGTATTTCCGCCATCTCATCTCCCGTTTAATAAATTCTAAAAGAAATTATCTTTTCTTTTTAAATTAATTAGCACATAAATAAAAACTAAGTATTTTCTAAATGATTTTAAAATATAGTCCCTCGTCTCATAAATTCCTTTAACATAACGAAAATATTCAATTTTCTTAGATAAGGACTCTAAAACTCGTAAAATATAAAAGAGGGAATAAATCCTTTTTTAAGCATCTGCCCTATTGAAGTTAATTCTCTAAATGCATCGAATCCAAGCATATTTTAGACATAATTAGAGAGAGATTGGTTTTTAGTACAAAAAAAAAAAGTCCCAAAAAACCATTAGTCAACATAAAAAGAAGAAAATTCGAGAAATTCAATATCTTGCGTGTAGTTTGATTATTCGCTCCTCCAATTTTTTACTCTATCCAATTTCAATATGACATGCATGCTTACGTGTCCAATTTCGAGGGTCGAAGACACACGTGTCTATGCATGTTCTCAAGCAAGTGGCAGACGTTTTATGAATTAGTTTAGCCAAAATCTGATTGACCCACATGCTCAAAGTCTTGTATATGCTTTTCTTTTCCTCTTTTTTTGTTTTTTCTTTTCTTTCTCTTGTCAAAGCATGCACTGAAATTATGGTTTGCACCTCTTCGAAGTTTTTTGTATTCCGATTCAGCACAAAATACCTCGATCCACAAGTATAAAAACAGAGGTTAATTTTTGTTTGATCCTGAATGTTTGGACCAACTTACTCGTATCTTAATTAATTTTATATACATCAATTTTATTTTCCTTGTAGATCAATATTTTCTTTACATCATAGTTTTGGATTTGAATAAAAAAACCTGTATAAAAGCATTTTTGATATGGATTAGTGTTGATAATTGATGGGTGATTTGTGATATTATGCTGTTGTAGATTGATTTTTTAAAGATGTGAAGGGGGTGCAAGTATTCTGAAAAATACAAGATTCTTAATAATAATTTGATTATTGATTTTAATAAAATTAATTAAGATAGTAAATAAAGTTAAAAAAACTAGTAACAAAAAAAAAGTAAAAAAAAAAACTACCAACTTATTAATTTAATGACATGATTATCAAGAAAAAACAAAAGAAAAAAAAGATTTTTTTTAAAATAAGGGTAGGCGTACTATTCATCGAGCATTAGCTGCTTGATTAACAAAATCTTACATTAATGAGGATCATTTAGATAATGATGGCAAAGTTGACAAAAAGGTAGCAACATGGATTAAAAGATTGTTAACATAAACATAATAAATTATGATTTCGAGGTTATCGCTTTATGGTGTGCATTAAAATGGCTGAAGTAGAGGTGATAGTGACCGCAGCGAGGTGGTGGTCTGCCATAGGTGTAGTATAAAAAAAGAAGCGGATAGCCTGCTTGCTTGGGGCAGCACAAACGGTACGGTGGCTATTTGCCCAGCCTGTCCGGCCCTATTTTTCAGGCCCTCAGTAAATTGCTCTCTTCCTGGCCATCATAGGATTGAAATCCCGTGTAAATTCTCAGAAAATTAAGTGATAGAATTATTATTTACAAGAAAGTTAAGATGATTATGTACTCTCTTATACTTGCGCTTGAATTATCAGTGTGACACTACATTTTTCACTAATATTTCTCCCGCAAACTTGTCTTCTCAAAAGATGTTTACTTTCTTGCCAATGACTCTAACACCATCTTGATTCCTCGGAGAGCACCGAGCTTTTTCGCCAATTACCTGCTAATGCTAACCTTACCTACCAATGTCACAACAACTTATTTTTTCAGGTTACAAGGGAAAAAAATATTTTTTTCAACATTATTTTACTCTCTATGAGGTAAGATCATGTGATTAAGATGTATAAATATCTCAGATCATTAGATAAACACACGAGTTTATTCAAGAATATCACGCATAACATAAATGAACACATAATCATCATAATAGCCACTCTTTTAAGCTCTCGATCTCTTTGTTATACTTGTCATCCCTCTTAAAATTCACTGATTTAAGCATCAGATAGTTCCATGTTTCAATAGGATTTGTTTTATAAGGAAAACCAAGCTTGTTCAAACCTAAATACTTCAACCCAAGACATAATTGTGGGAATTCCAAATCAAATCTGAAGTTTTTGTGACTTCATCAATAATGTTTTATGTGAAAAACTAAACAAAAGCTAATTTATTCTCATTTCACACCTCACCAAAAGTTCTTTCCATAAATAATGACTTAGAAACTCCATGACATGAGAGTAAACGATCTCTCTATCACACAAGTACACTAGTTACTCTAATTCTTCATCAAATCTTCCTTTAAATGAAAGTGCTCACTAAAGTCATTCTAGCTACATAATAATAGCTTTGCATCCCTCCTCGACAGGTGACACAACACCTATTCCATTACACACACCACTAAGTGATCCTGGTATGATATGAGATCTATAACTTTACAAGCTCTTAAGAATGAACATTGCCCTCACCAACTGAGAAAATCTTTATTTTTCCGTATAGTGCTATACACTCATCTCTCTAAAAATTGTGTGTCTATAAAGGTAAATTTATATAACTACAACGGACTTACAACTCTAGAGAACGCATATAAAATGTAGAAGCATCCCAGAGCTTGTAGCAAAAGATGTCAACATTACATGTAAAATCTTTCTAACAACATTATATGGATTTTCTTGGGTATGTTACCATAGTCTATAGCCTAACACCATAATTAACTTTCATGATCTCACTGCCAAACTCATCTCCCATTTTAGTACAAGCATACTAGTTAAAAAAAGTACAATTAAGCTCTTCACTTTCACACAATTAGAAGATGAGAGAACCAAATAATATCTTTAAGGTTTTATTAAGGAAATGCTTAATATGAAAAGTCTCTCAAACCTATTGCCACTGATTCCTTAATTAGTGGAGTTTAAAATTATTTCTTATGGGAATAATTGTACATTTTTCCTAACCAAACTTTTCTCAAATTGAAACAGGATATGAAAAGTCATATTCAAGTAGAAGAAGAAAGTGTGACTAGGCAAGAATACCCTTGTTTATAAAAATAGAGAGTAGAGTCTCCCAAGCACTATTGATCTCTAGTAGCCCTAAGGCATCAAAAAATAATACTAAACAATCAATTTGTGATCGACTGATGCTCATTGAGCTCATAACCATATCTCTGACCACCATGTATATTGAAGTATTGACTTCTATCAAGGAAAAAAATTCATATGAGATCCATTTATTTTAAGGTTCAGCATGGATACAAGGAACTCCAACAAATTTGTTTTTTTCACAACGACAACAAGAATGATACCAAGAACTTTCATGCCCTAAAAAAAGAGATAAAATGATTAATTATCAAGGGTTATCTCCAACAGTTTATAAGGAAATAAATACAACTTGAACAAAAAAAAAGAGGTTGATGTATCCTAGGATGTCTTGTCCAAGATTAGATAGGTTTCAAGGATTGTATCTCTATTTATTTAAGAAAATATTTTAAACTTTTTAATAAACAAATCAATATTGTCTCTCTAAGTAATCTCCATAAGTTTTTCTTCATAAAGTTGTTTATCTTCATATCTT
>Ga0307510_10012010_pt1 | contig 10265 bp, 6 predicted proteins | sample 12_EM_MG_FD_207224 | JGI IMG/M metagenome (GOLD analysis project Ga0307510, IMG submission 207224) | Populus trichocarpa ectomycorrhiza microbial communities from riparian zone in the Pacific Northwest, United States - 12_EM | ecosystem: Host-associated > Plants > Roots > Unclassified | place...
AATATATCAGACACAGTAGACTCAATCAAATACTGAGCTCAAGCATATATGGATTGAAAAATTTGTCGGACCAACATCTCTAAATTCAGTCAAGCGCTGAGTCCAAGCATTTATAAGTTTAACGACCTGCCAGACCCAACATCTCTAAACTTGATCAAGCGCTAAGCCCACACGTATATAAAGATATTTTCCTCTTGTTAAGTTAGAAATATTTCTTCCAGAATAGATTGGAATGTGATCAAGAAAAATATAAGGATCGGTTATAAAGAATCATTAGATCCTTATAAAAGGAGATTCTCAATCTCCACTCTCCATGTCACATTTTATTTTTAGAGTTTCTTTTGAAAATATCAATGCATTTTCTTTCAAATAGATTAACCACGTGTAATTAATTATATTAATTCACACACATGATTGCACTGCAAATAAGCTGGTCACTCTCCAACTCATATGTGGCAATGCATCTTTATGGACTCATCTCATCACAAAAGATACAGGGCCTATGTAGTGGGTGGTGGTGGGGGTGATTTCACAGATCCCATTTCTTTTTCTTAGCCATTGATAGATCTTCTAAATGATAAGAGGAACAATAATATAATTTAAAGCCTATTTTTCCAGTGAGATTAAGATGTTTTGTTTGTTTTTATGGGATAATTAGGACAAAAGAGAGCCTATAATTCAATGCAGTATTTAATTTAAACCCCACATACATACTCGTGCATGAAAGACAAGGAATCCACGAGGTATCGATTTGGATTCCAATTTGTGATCCCAATTGAGTTAGGTACGTAAATTCACTCCATAAATAATTAACTCTACCAAAAACTAATCATGTATTTAATCAACTAGAATATGTTTTTTCTCTCTTTCTTTTTTATCAGAGCATGATTCTTATTTCACTAAAAAGGTTTTAGTCCAAATTACGTGAGATAATGTCCAATTCAACGAAACTTAGCCCAGAGCCTTAATTTGTTCTTCTTTTGAATGAAATTGGCAAGCCAGGCAGCGTGCAGCTGAAAAGATCCAGCAGGTTTCATGTATTTCTTTTTTCCTCCCTCTCTCTCATCATCCTTATTTGAATACTAACATTTTGTTTCATTTAACTTTCACCCTTCAATCTGTGGGTGTTGTTGAGGCAGGATGGAATAATACATCTTAAAACTTCATAAAAAAATGGTGGATAGTGTAAATTGACAAGTGACAGCCTTGTCTTGCAAGAAACCTATTAACAAATTAAAGTGTTATATTCTGATGATGAAGGTGGAGAGATGATTAGTCTCATCAATCCAAGATTAATTTAGATTGAGAGATTGGAAATTAATTGGAAATTAATCCAGCCCTAATTTTAAAAGTAAAGAGACCCTTTAAGATTAGGGCCACCCCACATAGAAGAGTGCTAATTGGCAATGATTGAAGGATGGTAGTATTATATATAATGCATCGGTTAATTAAAAATGGGCTCTATTTTAGATTAGGAAACGAGTGAATGGAAAGTAATTGACAAGATGTGCAATTCTATTTAAAAAATATATGATAATGTGGTAGTGGTGATTTTTTTAAAAAAAAATTATTTAAAAATATATTAAAATAATATATTTTTTATTTTTTAAAATTTATTTTTAATATTTAAAACGATGTAAAAATATGACCATTTTCATTTGTACCACAATTTGAAAAGAGGGGCTTTATAATTTAAGTCCTCATTTGGGATTCTGTCCTTTCTCAGTGCATCTCTTAATTGTCAAAGAGAGTTGGCTAAACAACACCTAAACGAGAGAAAAAGAGGACTAGGGTTGGCTAAACAACACCTAGATTTTTCAAAAAAACACAGCCAAGCAACAGTATGGGTCCCAAGTCTATTCGAAAGCTATGCATATGTTTGTCTATATATATATATATAGACAGTGATCAACGCCAAGAGAAAGTTATCTGCGGCTGGAAATTGAGAAGAAAAAAGGCCTTCATCCATTACTATGTATAGTCAAGATTTGAATATTGCTGTCTAATCATGGATGTAACTGGAGAAACTTTCGTGTGATTGCTGCAACATGTTTCACACCACTAGACTAGAATATTCTAGGGAGACCATTCTTGGGCCACATCCATATTGTATGGCCGCCGAGCAAGCACAAAGTTAAAACCTTTCGTCATGTAATTGCCACATACATTCAATCAAATTCTGTGTTTCTGCGCAGTGCATGCACATTTCAGATCCTCTGTGTATAATTACTCAATCCTCTTATGATCCCACGTACCTTCATGTTGACTTTCAACCGAAGGTGTTGAAGAAGAAGAGAGTTTCGTGAACAATAATTTATAATGATCAGAGGGAGTAGCAAATCCTCGCAAAATATATATTACAAGATTACAAACGCTAACGAAATTTGACTTCATTTGTTCAATTTTCAATCAGTGAACTAGAACTTGATATATCGAATCCTCCTGCAGGTGAACAAAATGTAAAAAAATATTTTTTCAGTAGCAAAACATAAGTACCACCAAGGGGAAACCCACAAGGCGAGAAAATACAGATCATAGAGAGCAAACGAAAATGGAAAGGAGCAATTCAACAAACAGAATGCTGAGATTGAGAGGAGAGGCTCACGTTAAAAAGTAACATAAAACTCATTTCGATAACATGGATGACTGAGAGTGTTGTAGCGGTTGCGATTTAAAATATTTTTTACTCAGAAATACATTAAAATAATATTTTTTTATTTTTTAAAAATTATTTTTATATCAACACATCAAAATGATATAAAAATATAAAAAAATAATTCTAAATAAAATTAAATTTTTAAAAAACACGGTTTCAACCGCATTTCCAAGTATTGTCAGTTTTTTTGTTGTAATGACTATTTAAAAAATACATATAATAAACTTGGTCTAGCAAATTGACAACAATTAAGAGGAATTTAAACATCGTTATGTAAAAATTGATGGAGAATACCATAGCCATTAAAAAGAATAATTACTAGTGATCAAGATAAAGAGAAGAACTTTCCCTCCATGAGCAATTTTTGGCTAAAAGGAAAATAGAAGGACTGATATATCAGATACACAAAAATTGAAAAAACAAAGGACTGGTAAAAGCTGAATGAGAAGCTTTTCGAAGTTAAAAAACGTGTGGGGTTAGCTGATTCGATCATGCACTGAAATTTGCAGAGTTTATCTTGATGTACTAACTTACGGCATGCAATCACTTTCTGAATCCAAGGTTATCTTTGCCAAGTCATGTGCTCCTTGGAAGAAAAACTAGATTGGTGGGACTGATGGTCGGGTTAAATTTTTTTAATATAAAAAATAATATTCATGTAATGATAGTATTTAATAAAAAACAAGAAAAGGTTAGAATTCATATAATTGATTGAATATGTTTAACAAGCTTGATTGATTTAATTATATGATTATAAAAAAAAAATCACAACAAAAAAATTAATAAAAAATAAATGCTTACTAATATTAAGAAAAAATATCCTATAAATATTTTTAAAAAGTCTCAATAATCTTATTTGGTAACAAAATAAAAATTGAATGAGAATGAGATAACCTTGTAAAGAGAAAAATAAAAAAAAATAATTAAAGCTCAATTACTAGCAAATCAAACGTTGAAGAATGAATTGAAAAAAAATTAATTTTTTTTATTAAAAAAAACTGACTTTAGTCAGCATGCCAAACCCGCGTCCCGCTTATGAAGGCAAGATAACCCTAAAAAAATTAAATAAAAAAAATGAAGGTCAACTCTAAAGCAAACAAAGTAATGAAAGGTGAAACTGAAAAAGAATCAGTAAAAAAGTCATCGCAAAAACAACTCGAGTCAACTCAGAATAACTTAATTAACCCACGACTCGAGATACGAGATCGAGATAACCCCATAAAAAGTAAAGCGGAAAAACTTATGAAGTTAAAGGCCCAATAATATAATATCAAATGATGAAATTGAAAAAAAAATCAATTTTAAAAAAAAAAACCTAAAAAATTGTTGAAGTTAAACTGGGTTAATCTTCAAAACTCATGACCTGAGTCATGAGACCAAACCACCCCATAGAAAGCAAATTTGAAAAAATCACGAAGCTAAATTCTTAATTATCCAAAATTAAAAAACAAAACAAAACAAAACAAAACAAATAGCAATCAAAAGAATGAGGATCAAATTGGATATTGATATTAAATGAAATAAAAGAATGATGGATGAAATGAAAAATAAGATAAATTTAAAAAATGATAAAAAAAATAGCGATCAAAAGAGTAAAGATCAAGTTTGATAGATGAAAAAAATTGAAAAATAATGAAATTAAAAAAAAACATTTTAATTTTAAAAATTATTTCATATAAAAAAAACAGTAATCAAAATAATATATATCAAGAGTCATTAAAAAAAATTAATTTAACTCCAATAAATATGATAGTGTTAAATAAACCTAGTGAAAGAACCAATTCGCTCTTTAATTTGCATTTTCTTGACCTGCACTGTAAAGAGCAAAACCCTGATTACAATATAATGAGTCTTGATCCAACATCTTTATATATATATATATAAAAAAAAAAAATATGTCCTTGGAATTGTGCTTTGCTCTGGAAAGCAGCCCCATCATCATCAATATAGAAAGATTTTTGTATACAAAATTGAAAACTTTCTTATATAAAACATTCATTCAGGAGCCAAGTTTACTGTATAACTATTGCATATGTCTCTGTAATTTGTGGTGATGGAATATTGCTGTTAACCCTCTTTGCATTTTTATTATTTTCTGTCACTTATGTACTGTATATGTCATGCGCTGTTGTCAAACTCCTTTTATTTCGACCGTATAGCCCCATACCAGCTGGAAAACTTGACAAGGAAGGCCTACATGGTGGTTTTCCCACACATTATCCCTTCCTGTGAATTGGACTAGAATGAGTGAAATGCCTCTCATGCCTACATGGGACTAGAATGAGTGAAATGCCTCTCATGCCTCCATGGTGGTTTTCCCACACATTATCCCTTCCTGTGAGCACACATATCGTAATGATGTCTAGACTTGAATAGCCAAACATTGCTTAGCATTTCTTGTTGATTTCCGAGCCAAAAACATAAAATCAAAGAGTAATATTTCCTTTTGCACTAAATACTACTGCCTTGAAGTTTTCTATAGCAAAAATGCGTCAACACGTGGCTTGATAAACTTTAAAGAGGAGAGACATGGCAAAACCAAGCATGGTGATCCCATAAGACCGGCCTCCTCCATTAACAAAATAAAGAGTTGTGGAGGAAGGAAGGAATATGATGTCATAGGGCCCCTGCAAGAGGGCACGGGCACTGTACAAGTGCTCTAAAAAGCTGAAATTTTCTTCTTTTTTCCCTTCGTATCAAAATCTTGTGGCTCGGAAAGATCCTGCCCACTTTTCTTGAAATTAATCAAATTATATACAGATTGATACAATAGGTAAACGTGCCCTTGACAAATCATTTTCTCTTTTGCTCATTATTAATCATATTCTTAATATCGTATCTGTTGTTTATAGTGTAGGTCGGGAGCAATAGGAGGGCATTATTATATCCACCATTCAAATGATTTCTATTGTTCGATCTTTGACTAATATAGATCATGGTGTCTGTAATTTTTTTATTGGAAATCAAAGCTCGAGGTATTGATTTCTATTGTTTTAGTTATTAAGCCTAAAAATCTTGGCCCAGGGGTCACAGCATGTGAAAACCCATTTCTATATTTAGTTTTTTTATGATTTTATAAATACCGGTGGTGTGTTTGTAAAAAACTGAATAAAAAAAATTAGTTGATTTTCTTTTACTATTTACCAAAAAAATTTCCAAAGCTAAAGAAACTTCAAGTTTAAAAATAGTAACTAATCTCCTTACCACAAGGACTTCAACCCTCGGATCTTTAATAACTCTCTCATCAAGTGCATATGTTTAATGATATTATCGCAGTGATGCAATTGTATTTTCACACTCTTCCTCTTATACAACAACAAGCTTTCATACATGCACCTTTAAGTGTAAAATGACGACTCTAGTTCCTTAAGAGACAAGGTAAAATGACATGTGAATGAGTAATGCTCACACTTTTATGCTAAAAAAGAGCTACACCTATCGTTCTCACACTACATGCTCTAAAAGAGGTTTTCATGTCTTCAAACATGTCTCCATAAGAATTTCTATGGCGAGGTCTTCATTTTTCCAAATGTTTCTTCATTGAATCTCCATATATGTCTCCAATATCTCTAAAAGGATTAGGGATCTCTCTCTAGGTCCTTATGACCACTATTTTTCAGGTCTTGTGACCCCCTATCTTCAAAAGGATCAATGATTCTTCTTCACTCCATGACCACTTATCTCCAAAAGGATCAAGTGTAAAATATTTTCTTCCCCCACCCTTGCTAGTTAAGTCTTTCAAACACATTTATTTTAAAAAAATTAAGAAGGGGTAGTGGTGTATATATTTTTATTTTAAAAAAAATCACTTTCATGTGGTGTGTGGTCATAACCCCATACCATTTATGGCCACCAACAATGCCAAACCATTTGGGCCAAGGCCCAAAATGCTAAATTTTCTCTTTGACGCTCCTACATTTCTTTCTCGCACATTCTCTCCTTCTCTTTCTCACACATCCTTTTCCTCTTTTTCCTTTTTCACCATACATATTGTTCAATACACATATATTGTACTTCTTTTAAGTTATAAAACTTGTGTTAACACGTGTTAACTTGATTAACTCGACACCTGTGACATGTGTCAGGAAAAAAAAGTTAGACTTTAAAAAAAAAAAAGATATGGAAAAAAGAAGACTTAATTGAATAGGAAAGACATTGAGAAAGAAAACATAAGTTAATATGGGTTAACTTGACCAATCCACACTCAGAATAACTAATTAGAAAAAACATGAAAAAATCACATGGCTCAAGGGCCGATAATTTAATACCAAAAGGATTAAATTATAAAAAAATCAATTTTATGAGAAAAACATAAAGGAAAAAAAATCTGAGTCAATCATGGTTAACTCGACTAACCTGTTGTCCGAGATATGAGATTGAGATAACTCAACAAAAAAAATGGAACAAACAATGAAGCTTAAGGTCTAATAATCAAATCTCAAGTGATGAATTTGAAAAAATAATAATTAATTTTTAATAAAGGACCCTAAAATAGCCAAATTTAAATCGGGCCCAGGCATGAGTCCGGGATTACCCTGTTAAAAGGCAATTATGAGAAAATAAAAAAGTAAAATCCTCAATCGTATAACAATTTAATACCCAAACAATGCAGACCAAATATGATATAAAAACAAAATGAAAGAAAATAATTAAGGGTTAAATTGAAAAACAAAATAAATTAAGAAAAATATAATAAAAAAAGTAATAGAAAGAATGAAGACCACAATTGGATTAAAAAAACTAAATTAAATTAAATGTCAAGGTACAATATAAAAAAATTTAAATCAAGAAAAAAGAAGAGTATAACAATCAAAAGAATAATGATCAAATTGGATTAAAAAATAAATGCAATAAAATATTGAAAGATAAAATTAAAAAATAAATAAATCAAGAAAAGCATAACACACAGTAAAAGAGCAATCAAATAAATATGGATCAAATTGGACATAAAAATCAAATGGAATAAAATGTCCAGAGACCAAACTGAAGAAAATCTAAATTTCAAAAAGCATTAAAGCAAAATAAATAGTAACAAAAAGAATGATAACAAAAATCCATATGAACACAAACTGGAGGACACAAATGTTTTTTTTTAGAAGGGTTGGTGTGAACTCCAAGGTGTTGGAGATAAAAGAGAGAGGAAAGAAAAAAAAAACTCCACTCCAACCCAACCAGATCTCCGCTGTAAGTACGCGCCACACCGCTGAAAAAGAATGACTTGTCACTTCCAACACCATCGCAGATGGAGGATTTTGGTAATCGAATGTTACATGTGTTAATAATTTTTTTTAATAATTTTTTTTTAAAATCACCAAACAACCCCTCACAAAACCAAAAAATAACAAAAGAGAATAATAATGAAAAGACTAAAATGCCTTTGAAACCTACTTTAGTTTTTTTAGATTTGAAGAATAATTTTATCATTTAACTATTTAAACAACAAGGAAAAGACGAAGAAGCCCCATTGAGCATGTTAAATTTTGTTCTTCAAATGGTATGACCGGAACTTTACCATGCATTTTTTTTTAAAGACAAAAGAGCCCCTGACTGAAAGCTAGATATTTTTTTACTTTTAAGGTTAAAATAATCACTTTACCGTGTAAAAAAAAGTGTCATAACCAAATTGTCCCCAATTAATTTTACAATGAGCAATAGATTTTATAGAAAAGACAATTCTACCCCTAATTAGAAGCATATTTATAGTTTCGGTGAATGACAAAAATATCATTTTACTATCTCAATAAGCATTGGAATGTGCCTCTAGCCATTGTGTTTGATGATTGATTTTTTTTTTAAACTTCCTTCAACAAAACAATATTATCCTATCAATCACAATAAGACATCTAAAACTAATTAATTTAATCCATAATTTATTTTATTGTTTTTGAGTCTTAATAAGATAGCATCTTCGAGTATTTTTGTTATATCATGTATTAAATTATTTTTTGATAATATTTTATACAGCGATCAACTTTTGGATTGATGCATTAAAGAAAAAAAATTCTTTAAATTTCCATGTAAATTTTGATGATAATGAACCATTTGTTTTTACATTTTAAAAGCATTTTTAAAAAAAAATATTTTTTTTATTTCAAATTAATTTTTGTTTGGTCTTTTTAAATCATTTTGATGTGTTAATATCAAAAATAATTTTTAAAAACTAAAAAAATTATTTTGATGCATTTCCGAGCAAAAAACCACTTTAAAAAACAAGTATCACCGCACTCTCAAATACCTCAAATAAAAAAAAAATATAAACTCAGTTGTCGTTGTTAGGATTAATTACTCAAAACATAATAGTATAATCAAAATGTAACACCGTCGTCCGTCCAAGAGAAAGAGAAGATTTAATTAGTTGGCTGATCATTTAACGTGTTCAAGGCATGTGGTGGTGCATGTGATTACTTATTATTCAAATGGAGAATAAGCAGTCAGTGAAACTTAAACTTGAATTTCTGTGAAGCAAGATCCACCTAAACTCTTTGAACTTGTCATGGAGAATTTCTTAAATCCGAGTTAAATTATAGTTTAAAACCCCTTATCCATGGATTAATTATTTGATAGATTGACACATTGGATCCTAAATTCATCACCTTCCCACATATTCAATTTTTCACATTGAATATCTGCTTGAGATGAGTTTAGTACATCTACATCGAGAATTGTGAAAGGTCACAGCCCATAACTCTTATTATTAATTGAGGTTTAGATTAACGCTAATTTTAGAGCAGGTAAAATTAATCAAGATATATATAAATTGAACTGAAAATTTATATTAATAAAAAAAATTATTAAAATTTAATATTTATGTTCTATTTTTTTTTAGAATGTAAGTCAAATTGTGTTGACTCAAAATTAATGATTATAAAATTATAGAGTTTTCTCTTAGAAAAAATAACCCATATCATGAATTAATGATTGTGTGTTTTAACTTGGGTATGCTCATAACCTTTTGGATTTTTTATTTTTTATTTCATTTTGTTTATACATACAATGACCACTTTCTTAATTACCTCAAATGACATGCTTAATTTGTGGGTGTGATAGATTATGCAAAATCTTTGCATTAATGTAAAAAAAAAAATGGATTTAATAAGAAGGAACATGTATGTGTTCGAAATATATATATTGGTATACGTACGTAGGAATAATTAATGCCTCCGATTTATATGAATTTTTAGCTTTTATAAAAAGTATTATATTGAAAAAACTTATGCCTTCATTAAATATAAAATAAACTTTAATGTAATTTTCATTTTCAATTCATCACCCTTAAATTACGCGGCAACAATTTTACCTCATGTCCCAGAGGAACATACATTTCATAGCTCACGGCTCACGCAATTCTCTTGTTAATATTGTTATGTTTCCTACTAAGTGTTGGTATTATTATAAATGATGTTTTTAAAAGTATTATTTTTATTTGAAAATGTATCTAAATAAATTTATATTTATTTTATTTTATTTTTAATATTAAAAAATTAAAATTATTTAAAAAAATAAATCTAATATATATTTTTAAATCAATACATTAAAAAAACATCTAAAAATAGAAGATATTGCACCCCTTAACTAGTTAATTAAACTGTAATTAGTTTTGGATTAGGCC
>Ga0307510_10012012_pt1 | contig 10264 bp, 13 predicted proteins | sample 12_EM_MG_FD_207224 | JGI IMG/M metagenome (GOLD analysis project Ga0307510, IMG submission 207224) | Populus trichocarpa ectomycorrhiza microbial communities from riparian zone in the Pacific Northwest, United States - 12_EM | ecosystem: Host-associated > Plants > Roots > Unclassified | place...
AATTTGATACATAATAGTAGAGCCTAAGCTTCTCTTCATTAGAATAAAAATGTTTCACATCTTGATAACACTTACCTAATGCTCATGAAATTCGAAAATGAAACATGAACTAAGACACCTATAGGGCCCGGCCGTCCGTCCCGGGCATAGGTCAGGACGGACTGCAACTGGGCGTCCGTCCCGTCCGAAGGTCTCAAACTTGGCGTCCGTCCCGTCCTAGGCTAAAGACGGACGGACTGGACGCTTGGGAACACTGTATAATCCATAAGAGTGCCGGTACATCCTTCTTGCTTAAATTATGCTCAAAGGGCACCTAATCCACCGCGCGGTTGTCATTGATGGCCTTGGACGATAATGCGTAGAGTCACCGACCGAACTAACCACCCATGAGCCTGAATGATGGATTGCTGGTATAATAATTGGAGCGACGGTATAATATGCGCAGGTGGGTGAATGATGAAGTTTGGGGGGTAGAGGCCGGCATCTATGCTATACAGGTACCGGTACTGGTATTGTGCTGGATCAACTTGCCAACAGGGCATTATTCTAGCGGCTAAAGGACTACTTATATTATTATAGTATCACACCCTATTTTTCTATGTCGAGGCACTGGATAGAATTGACGAAACAGTTTATGGGTCCAGTCCCGTTACCCTTAGGGCTGTCAATGTGCTGCGAGGCCTTGGACACTTCATCCCCCTTCCTCGGTCATCAGTGCTGTACCTATCATACGACCCACATTTCTACCCCCCGCCCCCTCCTATCTCCGTTCTCCCCTCCCATCTCCTTCTACATTTTTCTTCCGGCAAGAGCTCTTCCTCTTCTTCCTTCCTCCACCTTTCTCACGAGGGCCTTCCTCTGCTATAATTCCTCACATGAGTATGACCCCAGTCCTATAAAACCCTCCTGAAATTCTACAAGTTTTCTCACCCCAAGGAAAGGCTCGTTTCCCGATTTTCCGCCGATTCCAAACAGGAGACCCGTGGATCAATTTCCTTTCCTCACCATCCCCCTTACTCACAATGTTCTTGAATCTCTTCGGCCAGGCTGTATACGCCTCTTCCAACATAAACTCTACCCTGTCGCTAGCATTATTATCTTCACACTTGCTTACTGGACGCACTCCTACTGAAAAGTCCCTTCCGTGCGCAAAAGATCCCTGGCCCATTCCTAGGCAAGTTTCACCAATGCCTATCGTTGGTACTATACTATGCTGGCGCAGGGACTTGATAGCCCTGCACAAGAAGTATGGCCATATTGTGTGGGTTGCACTCAACGAGATCTCGGTCTCGGATCCTAATCTTAGGAATGTCATCTATGGCTTTCAAAATCATAAGAAAGATTTCACCTTCAAGTGGCGCTCGTGCGAGATTGGGTCTGTCAATCACGACTTCAGCTTTGTTTTTCGAACAAGATTCCGGGAATACTCGACTGGGAAAGTACCATATGTCCCATTTTTACTCGGAACAGGGATTGCTTGATCTTGAAGAGAATTTTGATAAGGTTTTTTTTCCCCCCTTCCTCTGCTCTTTCAATTTGTTATGAATTTCTATATTGATTGCGGTGGAAAGGCGGTGGAGGAATTGATTGAAGGTCTTGACAGACACCATGTGAAGTCCGGAACTCCATGCAAGATTGTTGATTGGACGGAATTCTTCTCTTTGGACATAGTTGCACAGATTACGGTAGACCGGTCTGCAGCGTTTTGCTTTGCTGGCAGAGATGTAGAAAATACGGCCTATGGAACGAGAGTTATTTTCAGGATCATTGCTGTTCTTACGCAACCGCCGCGGGTATTGTCAGTTACTTCCCGTGCTATCCATGGGAATATTTTCCTTAAGGCCCTGATTACCATTTATCGCAATGTGTTGCTCTTGCCGACATTTACATTTGAAACAGGAACTGTGGGTGCTCTTGATAATCTTGGGTTCAAGGATGATGACTGACAGTTAGGGAATAGGTGGATCTTAAAACCCTCAAAGAGAAGAGTCCCAAACACTTATTATCAATGTTTTATAATGCACAGAGTAAGATGAGGGGACATTACCCAAACGCCAACGAGGCGGAAGGCACAACCATTCAAATCTTCAACTTGATGTATGTACTCCACCCACCACCCCCCCAAAAAAAACTCCATTTTTCGGGAGATGAACAATCCTTCTCCACAGTGCCGCCGCACTAGGAGTAGTCCTGCATACCCAGGTTAGAGTGATCCACGAACTCACCTTTCACGCGGAAATCATACAAAAATTCGCGAGGAGCTTACAAAAACAGATAACAATTGCCGCCTTGACGACTTCCTCCGCTACAGCGGCCGCGAGAACAAGTACCCAATCTTCGAATCTGCTGTGCGCGAAACTATCCATCTCCACCCCGCCGTCTCCTTCTCCCTTTCCCACAAAGTTCCCCCATCCGAATGCCAGCTCCACCAATATCACATCCCGCCAGGCTACAAGGTCGGCATGGCGTCTCACTAAGTCAATTACGATGAGGCCTACTTTGGCTCGGACGTGGCCTAATTCCGCCCAGAGCGCTGGCTGGAAGACCACCCAACAGCGATGCTTGATGGCGAAAAGCGCAGTATGAAGAACTACATCGAGGCCGGCTGGTTTACCTTTGGCGCGGGTGGGAGGGTGTGCATCGGGAGACATCTCGCCATGTTGATGATGATGAAGTTCACTGCTGCTGTTCTTCACGAGTTTGATATTCCCGTTGTCAAGCAGCCGGAGGAGGTTGATACTATTTTTAACCTGATGCCAGGGATGGAGGTTTTGCTTAGCAGGAGATGTGCTGTTTGAAATAGTCATTATGATAAGTAAATCCTGTGTCCCTCTGGTAGATAGATGGACCCAGTCGCTAGGAATAAGGATCACGGTTGATGGCTGATGGGTGCTTTCACTTTCCTTCTTCCTCTTCTTCCTTTCATTAGGTTTCTAGACCTATCTTTTATTATTACAAGATGGGGGATAGTATTCCTAAGTTGAGCTAAGCTCGGGGGGCTTTCAATTTATTCTCTTTTATTCCTTTTTATTCCCTACCCGTTTGCTTGTCTCTATCCTTCAGCAGCACTGACAGAACGGGGGATGAATGGTGCATTCTATTTTTTTCCATTTATCAAACATAATCCCTTAGCCTCCTGACTACGGTATCACCTCACACACATGATGACGCGTTATAACTCCGAGTCCCAAATCAATAAGTCAATCAGAATCCAGATAGGTTCGGCTGCACGCAGGATACCCAACGAGTGGGCTTTGCAACAAGACAAAATCAGGCCGGCACTGTAAGTATTCGTGGAATGGTGGTATTTTTATTGCTCGCCACTATATTGTATCACTCAAGTTATACAAATGCCCATACACCACCCACTCAAGAACTATCGAGACAACAAATCTTGACATTAGTAGTAGGATGTCTTTCACATGCTGTAGGTTATATTCGATACTCAGTAGCTTGGGGTCCCTCTTTCCTTAGTAGCCATGGAGGGTAGGGGGTATGTCCTTCTCGTCATCTGGGAACGCCGGTTAGTTCTTCCAGGGGCTCAAGGCGGGGGTGAGTCACACGAGGAACTTGTCTTCGTTTTTGATCAGGAACTCGGAAATGCGGGGATGTGAAGGGGTGTATCCGAGGAGTTGGTAGAACACACGATATTCGGCGCGATCGTTATATCTTGCACACGGAGCGTCGGGGCGTTTTTGGCTGGTGGGAGAATATCTCGTTGTTGTCCGGTTCGTGGATTAGGCTCAGGGCTGCGTGAGGATTGCGTCCTCCGAGCTTTTTTTTCTCTTTTTCGATCTCACTGCAAATAGGCTCGCGAGAAATTTGGTTTTTTGATGGCTAGCTGAACAAAGGGGGGGTGTTAGCTAGTGTGAGTGATAATCTGTGTCTAGAGGGAGAAGGGGTCGCGTGCTTTGATTTCCGGGGGTTTACGGCGTTCTTAGCTTTGGGAACTGTGATATGGTGGGGTCCAAACGTGAAGCAACGCGGGTCAAGCGGAGGACGCGAAGGGGGTGGCCGGCGACTGTTGTGGTGAGTTCTCTCTCTTTTCTTCCTTCTTTCGTCCGTTAGGAATGCAAGTGCTGATTGGAGTTTGATTCTAGCCGTGTTAGGCAGATTAGCAAGATGCAGGAACGGTAATAATTAATTATTGTCTTTATAGTCCTTGGCAGTCTTAGTGATAGTAATAACAAGAAACAGTGAGAACAAACAAACGGTCCTGCTCATAATATGGGTGCTAAAGACCCCACCGAATAATCTCCCCTTATCACAACCAAATCTACCAATGACACCGCTAAATAGTACCCACTCACCACTGGCCAACACTGTCAAATTAGAAACAATTCCTCGCCATCCTTCTTGTTACACACAGTCTCCGACTCTCAAATCCCCCCTCCAGCTGTGCCATTCGGCCAAGGCGTGCCCCTTTCAGAGAAGGGTTCTGATAGCTCTGCACAATCTCATTCCGCTCTGACAATCAAGGCCATCAAGGCCATCCAGGATGCAAGGCTATTACCGAGAAACCCCGACCCAGATACAACTAAAAAAACAAGAATATTTCTTGAAAGAACCCACCCAATAACTACCCTTTTCCGGAAAAGAAAAATCCCCGTCATTATTTGCCCCACCACTTCCCCATACGTCTCGAAAGCCGGAAACCTCCCATGAACTGAAGGGTCATCATACCAGAATTGACGAAACCCTTAAAGGTCAACTTTCCCTTTGCCGGTGGTGGGGTGAGGTCGGTCGGAAAGTGGTTTCACAGTGAGAAGTAGGCCACAGCAATGCTCAACCCGACAAGGGTGAGACCGGTGGTGAGACGCTCAGCCCCGCTGGAGATGCCCGGAACAGTAGTGGGTCCGGTGATGTTGGAGGTGAAGTTACCAGCGAAAGCGGTAGTTGCCGGCGGGGCAATTTGGAAAGCGGTCTAGGTGGAACGACGGGTGGTAGTGCCAACAGTCTGCCTGGTGGTTCTTACACTGCTGCCGGCACTGGCGACGGTCACGGTGGGTGAGGGGCCAGGAAAGGTGGTGGGAATGCTAACACCGTTTTCCCGGCAGAGAGCAGCAGCAGCGGCGAGGGCCCCCGTTATGGATTCATTGGTAAGCTATTTCCTAAGGGTTTATTGTGATATCAAAACTTTCTCTGGTGGTTAGCGTCCAGGCAGTTCCTCGGGATGCAAGCAGCAGAGCCAGCAACGAATAGACTGTCAGAGCAAGTGCAAAAAAGGTCAGTGGGGGAGCAGCTAGTGATCGGAAAAGTATTGGCCAGACAGTCCAACTATTGAGATATTAGCTAATTGCCTCAGCGAAGGGAGACATATCTATCCAAATACATACAGCACATGGAGGAAGATCTGAGTGGATCCAACAGCGGCGATACTTGCAACAACGGTCGCGCATGAGAACTTCATTGCGATCGGTTGCTGGGTAAGGTAGCCTTCGTTTTTCGTCCTTTCAAGGGGTTTGAAGAGACCCGGGGTAAGTTAGTGGGGAGTGATGTGGGGGTCGTGGGAGACGGGCGATGTAGGCTAAAGGCGTTGACAAAAGGCAGTCAATGATCCCACGAGACAGCTAAGCAGGGAAGGAAATCTGGAACATCTGGTTCGCTTTATACCATTGGATTTGTCCTTAATGCACCCCCCCCCCCTACGCCCATACAGCACAGTATTCCCTGTCGGTAACCGAGCCGCGCTGTTCTGAGTGGTTGAAGGGAAATTGAAAAAGGAAGGGGAAAACAAAGAAGGGCTCAGCTAGTGGGCTCCAAGAGTCGTATTGTTCCGCCATGTAATAGCACTGCTGACAATGCGGTACTCGTTACAGGCAAGAAGTATTCGAAAACAGGGATAAGGCAGGGATTCGCGAAATATATGGTAAAAAATCCGTGCGTGTCTGAGCGCTCATATAAACTCGCGGTTCGTATTTTCGAATACTTCTTGCCTGGGACAAGTATATTCCCACCATATCCAATATTACGTCTGAGAAGCGAAATGGGCACTCCCTTCATATGTTTTTACTATCACATGAAAATATTAATAAAAGAAAAAAAAAAGTGGGCTGTGAGAACTTGGTAAGGCCTCTTCGCTCATGCTAGCTGGCTCGGGACAGGTCCCTTGGATTCTCCTGGAGGTAGGTAAGGTCGCAACGGCAGAACATGACTCTCCGGACCTGAGAGTACCCCTAATATCAGAAAAGCTCTGTAGATAAGAAGACTGAGGCTTTGCGAGCTACTCAAGAGATGGGTAGAGAAATGTGCTACCTCTAAGCTGCCACGAAATGGAGCGTAAATGTTCAACCCCCCCGCCGGCTCATACTCCTCTACCACACAAAGTTAGAAAGAGGAAATAGATGACAGTTGAGCCTCTGGTAAGGAAGGGAGGGAGGGAAAGTACCGTAAACATACCCTGTGCAAGTACCATGATAGACTATACACTACTCTACAGATGATTCTTATGTTCAGGGAAGACGGGAACTTGGAGTTTTTTACCCCCACTCTTGTAGAAGAGGCAAAACACGTGAGTGATTACCGAATCGAGTATTAAATATTTTGTGATCCCTTTACACGGATAAAGGTTTTTTTCGTGAATCATCATTTCTACAGGGTTTTTTTTGCTTCCAACATCTAGAGATATGTTCGGGTGTGGGGGTTGATCCCGGCCCTTTTTCGGATCATTTTTTCTCCTTTCTCCTGTCAACCGTGATGGTTGAATTACATAAACTATGTGGAAATCGTTCATTTGTCATATGAGGAAGGATAGCATTGTTGTTGCCGGTAATAGAGAACTCTCCTAGCCAAACCTCGCTATTATACGAGGATAGCACTATGCGGTGGTAAAACGGTATCGCAATTTTACCACCCAATTATTCCAATCGAAGGCGATGGCGATGAGTGGGCAATGAGTGAAAAAAGGGCCAAAGGAAAAATGAAAAATACCAGGATATTTTTCTCGGTCTCTAGGGGCAGCGTTTCTTCATTACCCGCCATCTCAATAGTTACATCACATCATTGGAAACATTCGAGATTCATGAGCCTCAGCTTCAATGGCGATCAACGACTGCTTCCAGCCTTGCCCTGTAAGAAATGAGGATGCCTGCAGATGTAAGCCAGTCATAAACCAAGTATTTTGCGATCAAACAAGCACATCACCATTAATTCCGAGCTGACCAAAAAATCACCCCTAGTCCAACCTCTCAAATAACATAACATCCTACCTTTCTGCAAGTTCCCCTCATCCCAGCACAGAAGGGATTCCGTTCTTCCGCTGGTCGTCGTCATTACCATTCTGTCCCCTTCCATAGAACAAGAATGCTATGTCCCATCACAGTATAATATGATATTGAGAACTGACAACCCTAGAATTACTTCCTTTTCAATCTATTTGCTCTGGAATGAAACGGAACACCAATAATCAACCCCCTTTCTCTCCGCCACCCTTAGAAGCAGTAATTACTGAGGTGGACAACACATATCAACAAGATGCGGTTTGGAAACCAGCTCCAGGATTGAGATGCCGGTATCCCCGAATCGGATCACTCGGCAAAACATACGGGAGGAAAGAGTGGTGGTGAGTGAAGCAAATGATGCCGCTTCCAATGCATGGGGGGGTGGTCCTTGAGGGAGCTGGTGATGTGGAGAGCCAACACTCAGGGTGTCTCACTACAATTGCTTTGGCTAACCGCAGCAAGTACGGTTTCGACACAACGCGTACAGTGCTTAGATAGGACGTACCGTACCAACCGCATGAGATGTGCGAGCGAGTGAGCGAGTGAGCGAGTCAAAAACATGCTCCACTCATAAAATCTCGAGGAGGAGGACTCCCCCAGGCTGGAAAGCATCTTCGCTCCGGGGTTTCTTTCTCCCCTTCAATCGACTTTCCCCGCTCTGCAGATGATTTTTTATCCGCCCCAGTCTATAGCATTAAATTCTCCACCCCTTTTCATTGTCTCTCGAAAACCTTAACAGCAGAGCGTAAAGGAGTGGAGTGGAGTGGCCAGACGGGAGATCTACTGTATTATCTCCTACCCTCAAATGGGCACAATAGCCGAGGTTTAAGATCTGATATCGCTTGCGTGATTGCGGCTAAGAAAAGAGAAATGAGATTTGCCACAACCAATTCACTAGCAATATTGGAGAGAAGTTATTTTAGGCTGTGCCAGGCATAGCAAAACCGTCAGATTGTAAACCTTTACCATGAAGCCTAACCAAACTTGAATGCTATTCCATCAAGAAACAGAACACAAAAGAACAAAAAGCGAAAAACCCCAGCCCAGAACCACCGGAACCATCCTCGCTTTAACCCCAACCGTGTTTAGTCCCAACCGTGTTTAATCCCAACCGTAGCGAAATGTTTTGTGGGCTGGCGAGGCTTCAAGGTATTCGTATAGTATTTAGGAGGATTTCTCCTGCACGGCAGTCGCTTCTGCGGTGCCAGTTGTGGTGCGGTGCTTGGCTTGGAACTCCTTTTGGACAGTTTGCATTGCGTAAAGCTCACGATCTCGTTTGCGGTATCCCGCGTCAATATGAATTTGTTTCGCGGAGTTCATTGCGAACCAGGTATTGACAGAGCTTGCCACGACGAGCGTAAGCGTCTCCTTGGTCCCGAGATTAGTCCCTGAAAAACAATTTTGACAGGCTGTTAGTAACAGGAATGATTTCTAGACAGTAGGAGGAACAAACAGAAAGCACGTAGCATTGTCTATCGGGTTTATCGTGAAAAGAGTGTGGTGGAATGAGGTGATTCAGAGCGGGTGGTGGGGGGGGGGGGGAAGGTAACGGGGAAGAAGGCTCTTTTCAGCATCCCTTAACCTGTATTCAAACACCGTGGCTAAAGGCTAAGTTGATAGCGTGGGTCATGAGCTTAACTGGACTAGGCAAAGTGGTAAGCGATCAGAATCCCTTACCTTGTAATCATGGCTAGAGCCTATTTGGGTAATCGTGATAGGAAAAACGTTGTGGTTCTGAAGTGGTGTAGTGCTCAGAATACTGCGGAATCAGTAACGTTCAGCATTGCCATGATGGAAGCCAGATTGGCCGCGTAGATTTGCTCCCAGGTACTAAAATAAGCTAATGTGGACACCGGAAAAATACCATCGATCGTGACTCCTTTTGTGTTGAATTTTAACTCTAGTTGCTACTTCTTTCATCCATGCGATCGATGATCTCTACTTTAGCGTAACACTAAAAGTGCCTGAACGAAAGTACAGGTTAAGGGATCCTCCGGTGTAACGACCCCCGATGTCGTTCACAAACAGATGGCCGCGCTGTTGTGACTACCTCCAGGTAATTAGCTCCCTGATTTTATTGAATAAACCCATCATACTGCTCGGGGGTGTCAGTAGTAATCGGAAAACAGCCTCCTTATCCTGACAGAAATATACGGGATAAGCGGGGGCTGTCTTCCGGTTCTTTACTGAACTCCTGAGTTTGTTCACCCCACTCTTGGAGGGCCAATTTCTCGGTATCCATTAAGTTGATTATCTTTTCCTCACGTCCTACAGTCATATTTACTGCCTCCCATGTGCTGCCGCTCTACAGCTTACCGAACCCCCTCCGAACGTTCAGCGAACCTGCCCCGCCTGAGGTACATCACTTTCCAAGCCGGACGACGCAGTAATCGCTGTTCTCAACCCAAGCGACGACTACAAGACTAGTGTTCTCAGTGGACTCAGTCCGAGTATCATAATAGAAATCCGCACTCGTGGGCTCGCCTCCTGGACCTATCAAGTGACCCAGGAAATGTCCATGTTAGCTCCCTCCCTTCAGTCACACGGGGAGTTGACCATGGCATAGATTTTATCAAGAACATCTCGCAAAGTCCTTACGAGCGCGGGAACCGAAATTCAAGGGGAGAATGAGAAGATTCTTCGTGGTGCTAATGCTGAAATCTCTGCCCTACGGAATAAGAGTGCCGGGATGGGGATTGTTGAAGATGAATTGAGAAGGAAGAACTATGAGTTGATGTAAAGGTGGAGAGAGAAGGCGAGGTAGCAGGCACAAACACAGGTATTCTTGGCTCACATTTACCATTCCCATAACGAGAGACCTTGCGCTAATACTTTACAGGAACTCTATGATAAACTCAAACGTCGGACATTATTATCTCAAGTCCAGCAGGCGGCTGCGGATCAGGCTGATCAGGCGCTGTATATGACACCCCCCCGCCTTCCGACTCCCAGCACTTCCAGGACACCCTAAGCAAATCCTCGGGAAAATTTCCTCAACAGATCCGGCCGAGCCTGGATCCTGAATACATCCTACCCGATATCCA
>Ga0307510_10012013_pt1 | contig 10263 bp, 9 predicted proteins | sample 12_EM_MG_FD_207224 | JGI IMG/M metagenome (GOLD analysis project Ga0307510, IMG submission 207224) | Populus trichocarpa ectomycorrhiza microbial communities from riparian zone in the Pacific Northwest, United States - 12_EM | ecosystem: Host-associated > Plants > Roots > Unclassified | place...
TTCAAAACCAAGAAACCCAAAGCTCCTGGGGCCGGCCGCGTTCGCGGGTTGTTTAGTTCCTTTAGGACGCCCAGTCCCATTCTCACTACTACCTCCACTCGCTCTCAGACCGCCAACATGGCTGTGTCCTGCAAAAAAAAGAACATCATGGCCCATGCGCCGACATCCAATGGCCCCATGATTTGTCATCCCTCCAAACTGCTCCCTGAATTTGGCTCGATTTCGAGAGATGGTGGTAGCCTAGGGGAATGACTCGAGGAGGCTTCCATCCATTATCGCCTATAATCCAATAAAGCGTCATTTCGTTGCTTGTATGCTATGGGATGGAGGATGCAAGAAACTAGCGATCAACATACTAGCAACAGCGGCCACCTTTCATTGACATTAACCCCCCACCTGTTGGGATTTTTCAATAGATCCCGCGATACGTCATAGTAAACACTGACCTGATCAGTGATCTCAGGAGGCAAATGTCAACCTCAAATCTGGAGGGGATGTTAGTAGTGTTGATGAATGCAGGCATGGTACGCACGTCGTAAATGTGAGGGAGCTCAAACAAGTACGATTGACCCTTTGTGCTAGGTTTTCGCATTGTCGAAGATCGCAACAGATGGTGCCTTGGCTAGGGCTGTCCGCTCCTTTGAACTAGATGGGGGTCGTACCGAAGCTTGGGGCCCCGTTTGGCGCTGCGAATGACTCTATCGTATGATCGATTACAAGATACTTGAAGTCGATTGAGCATCGAAGGGGGTGGGGGGTGGCAACAGAACGATGCCGACAGGTAAGTAGAGACCCTGAGAACGTTGTCAGTCTTTCTCATCGGAGACTTCCTTCCGCAGGGGAGCATAATGGACATTACCCGTTTGCACGCGCAACGAAGCCAGTGCGTTGGCTCGATCCCTCGCTGATAGTTATCAAGACCGTGACTGGGCCAGATGGCTTGCGCCCTGTTGAAGGTTTTCCCCGTGGTGCTCCTCCTCACTTTCACCTCGAACTTTGTCCTTGAAGTTTCTTCAAGACAGGCCCGACGGCTTGGTGCTAGAATGAAACTGCGACACGCGCCGCCGATATCGAGATCAGATTCGAAAAGGACACAGCACTTTCTCGCTCATCCACGTGTCCTATCTGCGAAAGAACGAACACCAAGTCAGATCGTCGCTTCCCATAATAGACAGATGGAAACCACGCAGAACTTTGATTATATCCCCCGTTCCATACCAAGGATACACCCTTCTCACGCCCACACCACGCCGCGACACATGCTATGCAGCCGCTAAAGTCGGATACCAAGGTTGTTGGGCTGTTATCGTAGTATTGCACCGTTCTTTGGCATTTCGAGCGAGGTTATGATGTTTGGCCCGAACGACGACGCGAAGATCGCAAGAGCTGGAATTCTCACGTCGACACCGCGACGCGTGGTACGCTGCCACAGTGTCGTACACCAAGGGTGTTACGGTTGCTATTGTTGGTATTGCGTCGACCTTGGTAATTTCGAGGGTACGGCGTTCGGCTTGCTTGTACGCAGACTCTGAGATTAGGGGTTCCCGTTATCAATCTACCGTTCCGGACTCACCCGACAGATGATGTCCCACAATATCCGCGAATGAGGACGAATTATTCTTGCGTGCATGGGGACAAGGTTCGTTCCCTACGAGCTTGAAGTTGACTTCGAAGTTGATAAATATGACAGCTCAAAGGTGGATTTACGTGTAAACCGGGGCTTCAATATTCAACACTAGCGAACTTCCGCAAGTGAAAACGTACTCAGAGGACACGTGAACTCGGAACATAGAGAGTTGAGGTAACCACAATTTTACTGGAGTTTCTGGCCTGCTGGCTTCAGACTTTCTGGGGTACATGTCCCAAAAGAAAGACGACGGGCTGCATAATTAAATGGAAACGGTACACCCTCTTTTTTTTTTTACATCCGATTTGTGGTCCGCGTTCCGCCTTCTGCCTATGACTAAGACGCGTCTGCTGGTGGTGGTGAATACTCATCAAACCGTTCCGTCTCCACCCTCCCAGACCTTTGCGTTTCCTTTCCCCCCATGTCATGATACGACCAAATCGTAGTCACCACCCAACAATGTCTATTCCACCCTCAGGTCAACGTACCTGGCCACGAAACACCCTTCAACTTCTGCACCCTCGACCATAGGGCTTTGTATGAACAGGGTTCGACAGGTGACGAAGGGGGAATAGGCTGACGCACAGTCTCATGCCAACACTTGCAGGAGAGCTTCGCCTATATTTACAAACGCAACCACGCGAAGAAGTCGCCGTCGACGTTACCTCCGCCACGGCGGCGATGTCGGCCAGCTCGTGTAAACGCAGCCCAGACATATCAACTGCATCGGTCCCCACTTGAGAAGAACAACCATACGACGAACTCGGGGGGTGAACCATGTCAGGGAGCTTTCCCCCGAACCATCCGCCGACTACTCGGATGCAGTTGCGAGACGTCTATTTTATACCAGGTAAGCTCTTCATCTCAACCGCTTTTTGGATGTCACTGATGTCGTAGGGAAGTGCCTCAACGCCCGAATACTAGAGTAACTAGACGACACAATCTGCTCGTGTCATCCGCGGTCAAGATGCGTGGTCCATGCCAGTTGCGCATCGTAGTCGAAAACGCCCCAGCACTCACGGCCGAGGTTTCTTGTCCTCACCAGCTTCGAGAAGGGTTGAACAGCTCGGGCCGACAAGAAAGGAGAGTGTGGTTTGCGCAAGGTGGGGACAGAGGGGGCGTTGGTGGACTCTTAATCCGTGACACTGTGTCCGCAAGAGCCAGTGTTGTGGGCACCTGCCCGTGGTACGTACCCCCGATGTCGTGTTATGCTTGTGCATGTATGCTTCACAGAGTAGCCGACCCCCAGCCAAAAATGAAAGGGCAGCATTTTCCTGCTCTATTGTGGCTGCCTGAATCTTATCATCTATATATTGCTCGACCCCCTATTCACCAGTATAGAAAGGATCAATAGATCCTAAACTTGAAAGAACAACACGAAGCCGCTGATATTGGGCCCGGCAAGTGCCCGGCCTCGGCATGTGGGTCCTCAGAGCGTACAAAGGGAATCCGAATTTCCGACAGATCACCAATCAGTTGAAACTCATAGTCCTGACGCACGTAAATGTCCACTAGTTATGCGTCCCGGGCCGAAACCGCATACCGCCTCCCCGAATAGTCCCGGCCAGCCACCCCTGCTTCCCTAACTCCAATGCTTTCCCCTTGACGAAGTCAACCGGAAAAGTTCTGAGCGATTAAAAGAATATCGCCGCCATACGAGTTCTTCAAGCTAATTGAAAGCAGTATCTGTTGTTGACTTGGACAGGATTTCCCACATATCAGAGGTTGCCTTTTCATGATTTCGGGGAGTTAGACGGGGAAGTGTGAATGTGGCAATGTCACGGTGTGCGCATTAGCATCGTTTCCACACTCCAAACGGGTGGTCCTTCCGTGGCCCCGGACCATGGCATGCTATCCGATTAGATAAGGAAAACCCCAACCATTTTTTTAAGTTCCATTTTGAAGTACAGAACCCCATGTAGGACTTCTTGGAGGGTAAATCCATGACTTCAAAGTGCACACATTCTGGCAGTTTTGGTGATCATATGAAAAGTTTGTGATGCAGTCTACTAGTCAAGCTAGTCAAGGCTCAGATCCAGATTCATTGAGGGTTCCAACCTATCTCGATCTCCTCGATTTTTGCTTCCTTCTAGAATCAACATGACGTCATTTACGAGATGCATGTCTCCGTAGGCGGCGATTCAACGGTACGCGGTACTGTAACCTTAAGCACGTCTCGGCGGCGGGAAACTCGCCCCAGACCACGAGTGATAGGACCCAGTTTGAAAAGTTTCGTGTACTTAGGGTCAGTGTCCGTACTTACCTCTTTTTGTTCATCACTAATCTTCATCTCAGAAACCGAAACAAGGTTACTCAGCAGCGAATCCGGGCGACGCTGATGTATTTCATTGATGTTCTGGCTACTCGAGCTGGGGATTGAAAATGAAGCAGATACCGTCCGAGTCAGCTGTTGTTTAGGATGCCGAGAGAATGTTTTCACCTGACCGACTTTAGTCTCCGAATGACCTAATAGATTCTCAGTTTGGGCGTTTTATCCAGTAGGACCCCGGATAACTCGTTGCGTTACACGGCAGCCTGTTCAAGTTTTACTGGTTTGTCCGTATTTTGCTTATGCCTTTCACATCAATATCATATTACACACGACCGGGCGTACCTGGATCCGCCATGTGCCTCAACGACATGATGAAGTCGCCACCTTCCAAATCTGATATTGCCGCTCCTCGTGTCTCGGTGGTTTTTATTCCTGTGGAATAATCCACACCCACTTTCTCCGAACCCAATATGGGCAGGTGACCTAACTGAGGACATGCAACGACTAGGGGTGTCTGCCCAGTTCTGCTTGTCGATGACAGGTGAAATCAGGGTTTGTCGCTGGAGGGTCAGGGGAGGAAAATTTGTGCAACAGTTTCAGCTTCATAGCATGGGCCGTGCATTGCCCGTCAGTCACGTATACCTTGGTGTTCTGCTAAATTGTGACGCAAAAAAAAAAAAAACTATATTCCGAAGCCCAGGACGAAAATACTACATATATTCTGGGCGGGAAACTGGCTCTGTAAACACGAGTTTACCCGCACAAAATAATATGTTCGTGTCGCATGTGGCAGATTGGGTAACGTTCCAAGGCTCAATTTTATTACTGTGCAGTAACTGGGTGAGAAAACAGGCGGAAGGACGAAGGGGAAATGGGGAACTGAAAAGCACACAAACTTACATGCAACCAGAACCCGTCACGCCTCAGTCTCAGTGCTCGAAGATCTTCTGCGGCCGGCCCCACCAATCCGTCCATATGCCGACCTTGCCCAAGTCTCGGGCCCGCCTTTCGACCTCCAACAGCGCGGTATATGCCGCGGACTCGATTGATAACTCACGATCGACGACCGATCTGACAAGTAGAGCCGGGTCGTATATTTTGCAGTGTTCCTGTTGGAGGGCTTGACCGCACTTCGCGTGAGCCGTTTTCCAATGCGCTTTCAGATTGTCTTGGCGATCGCCCCTCCATGGACAACGCGGGAAGGGACAATACACCCAGTGCGGCAGGAAGGTCCGGATGTGTCGATTCCTATCCTGGCTCCGGCGGAAATTTCGTCGACACAGGGGGCACGGGTTGTCCGTGGGCGAGTCTTGACCTTGGGATGGTGCTGGTGTAACAAACGGCGGCGGTTCGTCTAGCTCCATTGGGAAAGTCTACGTGGATGCTAATATGAGCCATGGAGGATGTATGCTTTCCATAAACTCGACGTACTTCTAACTCGCCAGGGGAAGGGGGGTGAGATGAGGAAGGTTGACTTTGGGACAGCCCCGACGTATCAAACTCTGAAGGGATATGAAGCAGGCTGGCATCGTCCTGTGGTAGGAATATCTACGTGGACGTCGATATCGGCCATGGTAACGGGTATATCGAAATTCAACGTACTTGTTGCCATACGCATGATTGGGGCTGGAGGGGTATAGGCTGGGAGGCCAGACCCAAGAATGGCTCTGGAAAAATAAGCTGTGGGTTATGGACCAGGTCGGTATCTGTTTGCATTTGGGGGGTCTGCTATGGTGACATGTTAGGGTAGTATGGTACGTTTGATGAAATGCGACGCACTTGTTGCCACGTGGTAAAGGTGTCCAAAGCAGACGCCGAATAGCGGTTTTCATGATCTGCTCTGTGAGAGGGATATGGGGCACGACTGTTCATAGCGCAACGAGGGTAAAGTCAGGGCGGTGGATTTAGATGGTAGGTCGATGAGCTGGGGCGAGGGGAATCCACTAGACACAGATATCATCAGAGCACAGTTTAAATGAACACGGAAGACGGTATGGGTTCACCTAGCAACGGCGGTACGATGGGTGATGTTGTTTCCGTTGTTTCCTTACTCTAACTTGGGTCGTGTCGAGTAACCGACGACACCTGACAAAAGGAGGCGACGGGAGGAAAAATACTCGGTCAACAACGTGAGCTGGTCTTTTCTTTCGTTGGTCGCTGAAATCAAAATGAGTGGGGTTGATCTTATCCTGATAACGATTGAAGACCCCACCATAACCCAAAGGGACTTGTGGGGGGCCACAATAGAGAGGGACCCAAATTGCGAGGACGAACTTCGGCGGGGTGTAGATCCACGGGGCTTGAACTTTATGGATACGCCTAGAACCTACCGAAATACATAAGGAAAAGGCCGCGTAGTTATCTAGGAACTTTTATACCTTGGGCTGTAATCAATTGGCGCACTGCACGACGTGGTCACTGCATGTCATAAACACCACCAATCAGCTAGCATACAAGCCGACCATGACACGAGCGGTGCGCCAGTGCTCATGGTCAGAGACCGTGATCAGTGACAGCACCAGTGCCCAACGGCCGCGTCACCTGGAAATTGATCATTGGAATATAGAGAAAAGGCCGGGGCAGGTCACGCTACCAATTGAGATGAGGTGTAGTGACCTTGTTAGAGAAGGGAAAGCTAGCTAGCCGTGGGCCGTGAGGAGGGGTGAGGATGAACGAAAACGTCCGCGTGCACCATCATAGTAGAACAATGACCCGGAGACATGGGGTCTGATGAGGAGCAGAGGGCTGGGGGCGAGGAATAGAAGGGGTTAGAACGCGGGGGAAGGGAGTCCTCGGAGTAGACGCTGTCCTCGTCTCTCTCTCACCCCTGGAAAGGCAGAACTGTTTCCCGCACTGAAATTCGCGCGCCGCACGATCCCCTCTCGCTTCGCCTGAGCAAAGTTCGTTCGCATGCAACTGGACCTCAAGGCGTTCGGGTTTCACTCGCACCCAGGAACCAACAGTCGACTGGTTCCTCCTTGGTTGCGACAACAGGCCAAAGCCATGTTTTTTTGCTAGCCCACATACCAGCCCAAAATCAAGAGTCCCAAAGCTCTTGAGACCGACCGCGTTCGCGGATAGGTGTATTCCCTCAGAACCCTCGCTCCCATCCCCATATCCACCTCTACTCGGCCTCGGACAACCAGCATAGAGGGCTTACACTGAGTCCTGCCAAGAAACGCCGCAAATCATTTTCGCCAACCCCCAATGGCTACGTGATTTGTCATCCCTCCGGCCGCTACCTGGATTTGGCTCATTTCGAGAGATGATCAAGATGTCGTGGGGGAAAGACTCCAGGAGACTCCAGGAGGCCTTCATACATTATTGCCGGCATACACTCTCATAGAGCATCCTTTCGTGGTGTGTACGCCCTGGGACGAAGACTATGACAAACTACAGATTAACATACTAGCAACAACAGCGTTGTATCAGCAAGCCCTTACCTATTAGGAAAATAGCATGGGTTTTTCGACGGCTCCCGCAGCGCGTCATAGTAAACAGGGGCTCAGTCGGCGGTCAATCTAGAGGGGATGTTAGGAACGTTGATGAATGTAACAGTACGCACATCGTGAATGCGAGGAACTCAAACAAGTACACTAACCGTTTGTACTAGGTTTTCGTATTTGTCGAGTGTTGAAACACAATTCATTCGGAGCTATCTTGCCTCGGCAAGGGCTCTTCGCTCCTATGGTGTTGGTGGTGTCGTACTAGGACCTGAGGTCCCGTTGGGTGACACGCGTAGCGTCGATCAAGCGGCATGAAGGGGGCGGGAGACCGTAGGAACAGAATGATGCTGCTAGGCAAGTAAAGATCATGAGGACGCTGCCAGCATCTTTCATCGAAGAGTTCCTTTGGCAGGACGCATAACAGTGCTACACGTTTGCATGCGCCACGAAGCCAGTGCGTTGGCTCGATCCCCTGCGGATCGTTATCAAGACCGTGACTGGGCCAGATATAGCTTACGCCCTGCTGAAGGTTTTCCCATAGCGCTCCTCATCACTTCCACCTCGGGCCTTTTCCTCGAGGTTTCTGCAAGACTGGCCCGGCAGCTTGGTGCTGGAATGAACTGTGGCACGCGCCGGAGATACCGAGACTGGATCCGAAAGGACACAGTACTTGCTTGTTCATCCACGTATCCTATCTTCAAAAGAACGAACACCTAAAGTCAGATCGTCTCTTCCCATAATAGACAGATGGAAACCACGCAGAACTTTGATTGTGTCCCCCGTTCCATACCAAGGATACGCCCTCCTCACGCCCACACCACACCGCGACACATGCTACGCTGCCACGGAAATCGTATATCAAGGTTGTTGGGCTGCTATCGTCGGTTTTCACCGGTCTTTGGCATTTCGAGGTTACGAAGTTTGGTCCGAACGACGACGCGAAGATTGCAAGAGGCTGGAGTTCTCACATCTATACCATACCGCGGTGCATGGTACGCTGCCACAGAGTCATACACCAAGGGTGTTAAAGTTGCTACTGTTGGTATTGCGTTGACATTGACATTTCGAGGGTACGGCGTTTGGCTTGTACGAAGACGCTGAGATTAGGGATTCCCATCGTCAATTTACAGTTCCGGACTCACCAGACCCCTCCTCCAGACGATGCCTCTCCATATTATCCATGAAGGAGGACGGGTTGTTCTTGCGCGCATGGGGACAAAGGTTCGTTCTCTACGAACTTGCGGCTGACTTCAAAGTCGATAAATCTGACAACTGAAGGGTGGATTTACGTGTGAGCCGGGGCTTCAATATCCAACAGTAGCAAACTTCCGCAAGTGAAAACGTACTCAGAGGTCACGCGAACTCGGAACACAGAGGGTTGAGGTAACCACAATTTTACTAGGGCTACTGGCCTGCTGGCTTCAGCCTTTCTGAGGTACATGTCCCAAAAGAAAAGACGACGGGCTGTATAATTAAACGGTCCACCGAATCCCCCTCTCCTTTTTTTTACATCCGATTTATGTTCCGCGTTCCGCGTTCTACTTATGACTAAGACGCGTCTGCTCGTGGTAAATGTTCAAACCGTTCCGTCTCCTCCACCCCATTCGTAACCTCCTAGCGATCTTTGCATTTCCTTTCCCCCCATGTCATGATACGACGAATCGTAGTCACCACCCAACGGTGTCTATTCCATGCGCAGGTCAACGTACCTGGCCTCGAAACACGGTTCACCCCCGGCCCCAGGGGTTGATATGAACAGGGTTCGACAGGTGAGGAAGGGGGAATAGCGCTCCCCCTCCTCCTCATGTCAACACCTGCGGGAGAACTTCGCCTCGATTTACAACCGCAGCCACGCGAACAAGTTGCCGTCGACGTTGCGCTCGCCACGACAGCGATGTTGGCCAGCTCGTGTAAATCGCAACCCTGACATATCAACAACATCGGTCCCCACTTGAGAAAAACAACCATACAACCAACTTGGGGGGCGAACCATGTCAGGGAGCTTTGCCCCCGAACCATTCGCCCACTACTCGGATGCAGTTGCGAGACGTTTATTTTACGCCAGGTAAGCTCCTCATCTCAACCGCTTTTTGGATGTCACTGATGTCGTAGGTAAATGCCTCAACGCCCGAATACTAGACACAACCCGTTAGCGTCATCCACAGTCAAGATGCGTGGCCCACGCCAGTTGCACATCGTTGTCGAAAAGTTCCCGGCATTCACTGCCGAGGTTTCTTGTCCTCGCGAGCTCCGAGAAGGGTTGAATAGCTGGGGCCGACAAGGAGAGTGTGGTTTGCGCAAGGTGGGGACAGAGGGGGCGATGGTGGACTCCTAATCCGAGACGCTGCGTCCGCAAGAGCCAGTGTTGTAGGCACCTGTCCGTGGTACGTTCCCCCAATGTACTGTTATGCCTGTACATGTATGCTTCACAAAGCCTTTCTATCCATGGTTGTCTACGCTCCGCACGGGAAGGGCCATAAGGGTATGGAAGGAGTAGTCAATTCCCAGCCGAAAATGAGAGGGCGGCATTTTCCTGCTGCCTGAATCTTATGATCCATATTTTGCTCAACCCCTTATTCACCAATATAGAAAGGATCAATAGATCCTAAACTTGAAAACACTCGAAGCTACTGATATTGGGCCCAGCCTCGGCATGTGGGTCCTCAGAGTGTACAAAGGGAATCCGAATTTCCGACAGATCGAAACTCGTGGTCCTGACGCCCGTAAATGTTCAGTCCGAAACCGCATGCCGCCTCCCCGAATGGCCCTGGGGATCTTCCAGCCACCCCTACTCCCTAGCTCCAATGCTTTCTGCTTGACGTTTCATGATATCAGGGGGTTAGACGAGGAAGTGTGAATGTGGCAATGTCACGGTGTGCACATTAGCATCGTTTCCACACTCCAAACGGGTGGTCCTT
>Ga0307510_10012014_pt1 | contig 10263 bp, 4 predicted proteins | sample 12_EM_MG_FD_207224 | JGI IMG/M metagenome (GOLD analysis project Ga0307510, IMG submission 207224) | Populus trichocarpa ectomycorrhiza microbial communities from riparian zone in the Pacific Northwest, United States - 12_EM | ecosystem: Host-associated > Plants > Roots > Unclassified | place...
CCGCCCACCAGCGGGGCATGCGCGTCATCATCGACTTCGTCATGAACCACACCAGCGACCAGCACCCGTGGTTCCAGGAGTCGAGGAAAGACCCCGACGGACCGTACGGCGGCTACTACATGTGGGCCGACGACGACAAGCAGTACCCCGACGCCCGCATCATCTTCGTCGACACCGAAGCCTCCAACTGGACCTTCGACCCCGTCCGCAAGCAGTACTTCTGGCACCGCTTCTTCTCCCACCAGCCGGACCTCAACTACGAGAACCCGGCCGTGCAGGAAGAGATCCTGGCCGCCCTCCGCTTCTGGCTCGACCTCGGCATCGACGGCTTCCGCCTCGATGCCGTCCCCTATCTCTATGCGGCCGAGGGCACCAACTGCGAGAACCTGCCCGCCAGTCACGACTTCCTGAAGCGCGTCCGCCGAGAGATCGACGCGATGTATCCGGACACCGTGCTGCTGGCGGAGGCGAACCAGTGGCCCGAGGATGTCGTCGACTACTTCGGCGACTACCAGGGCGGCGGCGACGAATGCCACATGGCGTTCCACTTTCCCGTCATGCCTCGCATCTTCATGGCCGTACGGCGCGAGTCCCGCTACCCCGTCTCGGAAATCCTCGCCAAGACCCCTGCCATTCCCTCGGGTTGCCAGTGGGGCATCTTCCTGCGCAACCACGACGAGCTGACCCTGGAGATGGTCACCGACGAGGAACGCGACTACATGTGGGCCGAGTACGCGAAAGACCCCCGTATGCGCGCCAACATCGGCATCCGCAGGCGCCTCGCGACCTTGCTCGACAACGACCGCAACCAGATCGAACTCTTCACGGCCCTGCTGCTCTCGTTGCCCGGCTCTCCGATCCTCTACTACGGCGACGAGATCGGCATGGGCGACAACATCTGGCTCGGCGACCGCGACGCCGTCCGCACCCCCATGCAGTGGACCCCCGACCGGAACGCGGGCTTCTCCTCCTGCGACCCGGGCCGTCTCTTCCTGCCGACCATCATGGACCCGGTCTACGGCTATCAAGTCACCAACGTCGAGGCCTCGACGTCGTCGCCGTCGTCGCTGCTGCACTGGACCCGCCGTATGATCGAGATCCGCAAGCAGAACCCGGCGTTCGGCCTCGGCTCGTACACAGAGCTCCAGTCGTCAAACCCTGCGGTGATCGCGTTCCTGCGCGAGTACGAGGACGACCTCGTTCTGTGCGTACACAACTTCTCCCGGTTCGCGCAGCCCACCATGCTCGATCTGCGGGAGTTCGACGGCCGACATCCCGTGGAGCTGATCGGCGGGGTGCGATTCCCCGCCATCGGTGAACTGCCGTATCTGCTGACGCTCGCGGGGCACGGCTTCTACTGGTTCCGGCTCCCGCGAGCCGCTTCCCGCATCGGCCGACGACTTTGAGGATGTGCCGGAGAAAGGACGCGTCACCATGCCGAAGACCGCACCCCTCCGACTGAGCGGCCCCGGCGTCGACAGGCCTCCGGCCACGCTCGCCGGGCTGCTGCGCGAATGGCTGCCCGGGCAGCGCTGGTTCGCCGGCAAGGACCGGCCGGTGGCCGACCTCGACGTGCTGTCCACGACGGAACTCTTCCCGGGCTGCCTTCATCTGCTGGTCCACGCCTCGCATACGGCGGTTCCCTCGCCGGGTGGCACTCCCCCGCCCGGCGACTGCTACCAACTCCTGCTCGGCGTACGGGAACACGTCTCACCGCGCCTTGCCCGGGCCTACATCGGCCGTGTGCAGGAAGGTCCGTTGGCCGGGCTCGCGGTCTACGACGCGCTACAGGATCCGCGGTCGGCGGAGCTGTTGCTGGAGCGGCTGCGGCATCCCGGTACGGCGGGTCCCCTGCACTTCGAGGCGGACCCGTCGACGTCCGTGCCCGCCGGACTCTCACCTCGGCTGCTGGACGCCGAGCAGTCCAACTCCTCGCTGGTGTACGGCGATCGGTTCATCCTGAAGGTGTTCCGGCGCATCCAGCCCGGCGTCAACCCGGACCTGGAGCTGCCGGAGGCGCTGGCGGCGCAGGGCTGCAAGCGGGTCCCCGCGCCGGTGGCGTGGTTCCGCACGGCCGAACCGCGCGCCGCGACGCTCGGTGTGCTCCAGCCGTTCCTGCCGGACGCCTCCGACGGCTGGGCGCTCGCGCTGCGCGCACTCGCCGACGGTGACGAATTCACCACCGAGGCCCATGAGTTGGGGCAGGCCACCGCCGATGTCCATCTCGCGCTGGCCGCGGCCTTCCCGTCCGGCGGCCGCCCCCTCGCCGAGAACGACCGTACGGCGGCCGCGATGACCGAGCGTCTGGAGGCCGCCGCGCACTCCGTTCCCGCGCTGCGGCCGTTCGTGCCGGGACTGCGGACCGCGTTCGGCGCGCTGGTCGGCCGTGATGCCGGGCCGCCCGCCCAGCGCATCCACGGCGATCTGCATCTCGGGCAGGTGTTGCGGGCCGGACGCGACTGGTTCGTCATCGACTTCGAGGGCGAGCCGTCCAAGCCGCTGGCCGAGCGGCGCAGCGCGCAGTCCCCGGTGCGGGACATCGCCGGGATGCTGCGTTCCTTCGACTACGCGGCCCGGCAGCGCCGGCCCTGGCACCCGGAGTGGGCCCGCCGCTGCCGGGAGGCCTTCTGCGCGGGCTACGCGGCCCGGGCCGGCTGGGACCCCCGCACCAAGCACGCCCTGCTGCGCGCGTACGAGACGGACCGCGCTGTGTATGAAGTGCTGTACGAGGCCAGACACCGTCCGGACTGGCTTCCCGTACCCATGGCGGCGATCGAGCGTCTCGCCGTCCGAGGAGGCTGAACTCCGTGGCCCTGCGCGACACTTCACCTCAGGAGGCGGGCGGTCCGCCTGCGACCGCCGGCCCGGAGACGGGCGAACCGACCGGGGCGACCGCATCGGATGCCTCCGGCCCGGCCGTGCCTGGCCTGCCGGAGACCGGCGACCGGACCGTGACCGGGACACCGGCGACGAGCGGCTCGCCCACGACCGCTCCGGCTCCTCTGGGCGCGGGCGGTCCCATGGCATCCGCCCCCTTGGACCCGGCCGACCGCGACCGTCTGCTCGCGGGCGCCCACCACGACCCGCACGCGCTGCTCGGCGCGCATCCGGTGCCGGGCGGGACCGCCTTCCGGGCGCTGCGTCCGTACGCCCGTGCCGTGAGCGTCGTGATCGACGGTTTCCGCACCCCGCTCACCTCGGAGGGCGGCGGCCTCTTCTCCGCCGTACTCCCGCTCGACGCGCTCCCGGCGTACACGCTGCTGGTGTCGTACGCGGAGGACGACGAGTACGAGGTCCACGATCCGTACGGCTTCCTGCCCGCCCTCGGTGAACTCGACCTGCACCTCATCCAGGAGGGGCGGCACGAGGAGTTGTGGAAGGCGCTCGGCGCGGAGCCGATGACGCACGCAGACGTGGCCGGCACCCGCTTCACCGTGTGGGCGCCGAACGCCCAAGGGGTGCGCGTCGCCGGGGACTTCAGCTCCTGGGACGGTACGGCCTTCCCGATGCGGTCACTCGGTTCGTCGGGCGTGTGGGAGCTGTTCCTGCCCGAGGTGGGCGAGGGCGCGCGCTACAAGTTCGAGATCACCTCGCGGCACGGCGAGCGCTTCCTGAAGGCCGACCCGATGGCCCGCCGCACGGAGGTGCCGCCCGCCACGGCGTCCATCGTGACGGCCTCGCACTACGAGTGGGGCGACGAGGACTGGCTGGCCCGCCGGACGGAGACCCCGGTCCACGAGGCGCCCTTCTCGGTCTATGAGGTCCATCTCGCCTCCTGGCGACAGGGCTTGACGTACCGTCAGCTCGCCGTCGAGCTCCCCGCGTACGTGAACGAACTGGGCTTCACCCACGTCGAGTTCATGCCGGTGGCCGAGCATCCCTTCGGCGGTTCCTGGGGCTACCAGGTCACCGGTTTCTACGCGCCGACCTCCCGCCTGGGCACCCCGGACGACTTCAAGTTCCTCGTCGACGCGTTCCACCAGGCCGGTATCGGCGTGATCATGGACTGGGTTCCGGCGCACTTCCCCAAGGACGACTGGGCGTTGGCCCGGTTCGACGGGGAGCCGCTGTACGAACCCGGGGACGAACGGCGGGCCGAGCATCCGGACTGGGGGACGTACGAGTTCGATCTCGGACGCACCGAGGTGCGCAACTTCCTTGTGGCGAACGCGGTCTACTGGTGCCAGGAGTTCCACATCGACGGCCTGCGCGTGGACGCGGTCGCCTCGATGCTCTACCTCGACTACTCACGGGACTCGGGCCAGTGGACCCCGAACGTCCATGGCGGGCGCGAGGACTTGGACGCGATGGCCTTCCTCCAGGAAATGAACGCGACCGTGTACCGCAGGGTGCCCGGTGTCGTGACGATCGCCGAGGAGTCCACCGCCTGGGACGGGGTGACCCGGCCGACCGACACCGGCGGGCTGGGCTTCGGGTTCAAGTGGAACATGGGGTGGATGCACGACTCGCTCGACTACATATCGCACGAGCCCGTCCACCGCAAGTTCCACCACCACGAGATGACCTTCTCCATGGTGTACGCCTACAGCGAGAACTACGTCCTCCCGATCTCCCACGACGAAGTCGTCCACGGGAAGCAGTCGTTGGTGTCGAAGATGCCGGGCGACTGGTGGCAACAACGCGCCAACCATCGCGCCTATCTGGGATTCATGTGGGCCCACCCCGGCAAGCAACTCCTCTTCATGGGGCAGGAGTTCGCCCAGGGCGCCGAATGGTCCGAGTCCCACGGCCCCGACTGGTGGCTCCTGGATCCCGCCTACGACGCCGCACCCGACCACCGGGGCATCCAGGACCTCGTCCGCGACCTCAACACCGCCTACCGCGCGACCCCCGCCCTCTGGCAGCGCGACACCGACCCCGGCGGCTTCCGCTGGGTGATGGGTGACGCGGCCGAGGACAACGTCTTCGCGTTCCTGAGGTTCGACGCGGAGGGCTCGCCGCTCCTCGCGGTCAGCAACTTCTCCCCCGTCGTGCGCCATGACTACCGGCTCGGTGTCTCCGACGATGTCGCTGCCTGGCGCGAGACCCTCAACACGGACACCTCCCGCTACGGCGGCAGCGATGTCACGAACGCCGACCCGATCAAACCGGAGGACGGCCATATCCGGCTCACCCTCCCGCCCCTCGCGACGCTGTGGCTGACACCGGGGTGACATCCTGCTCCCATGCCGACGCCGATCCATTCCGACACCGCCCAAATAACCGGCCTGCGTCTGGAGTTGCGTGACGTCACGCAGGAAGTACGGGGCGCCGGGCGGGTGTTGGACGACGTGTCCTTCGAGGTCGGGGCCGGGCGGCTGACGGTCATCGCGGGGAGCAGCGGTGCGGGCAAGACCGTGCTGTTGCAGACGCTCGCGGGACTCCAGAATCCGACCTCGGGGGACGTACTGCACGACGGGGCCCAACCGGGTCCGCCCGGGCCGGAGTTCGGGTTCGTACCGCAGGAGGACGTCATCCACCGTGAGCTGCCGTTGCGGCGCACGCTGGAGTACGCGGGACGGTTGCGGATGCCGGGTGAGACGGTCTCGGCGCGGGTTGCGGAGGTGCTCGACGTCCTCGGGCTTGCCCATCGCGCCGACACGCCGGTGCGGGCGCTGAGCGGCGGGGAGCGCAAACGGGCCTGTATCGCCGCCGAGTTGCTGACCCGGCCCCGGGTGCTGTTCCTCGACGAGCCCACGTCCGGTCTCGATCCGGTCACCGGGGTCGCGCTGCTGGCGACCTTGCGCGGTCTGGCCGAGTCCGGGACCACCGTCGTCCTCACCACCCATGTGCTGGCCGATCTGCCGCGCTGCGATCAGGTCGTGTTCCTGTCGCCGGGCGGGGCGGTCGCGTTCGTGGGGGCGCCGGACGCGCTGCTCGGGGCGTTCGGTGCGGAGACGGCGGAGGACGTGTACGCGGCGGTGGCGGAAGGGAAACGAGCCGAGCGTGCCGCCCCGATGCCGCGCGCGGAGCGGGCACCGGCGCCTGTCGCGCACCGTCCGCCGCGCGTCGGCGCCGTACGCCAGTGGGCGCTGCTGACCCGTCGTACGACGGCGCTGTTGGGGCACAACCGGCTGTCGGTCGCCGTGTTCGTGGGGTCGCCGGTGATGATCGTGGCGATGTTCGCGGTGCTGTTCCGGGCGGGCGCGTTCGATCCGGCGGCGCCCGATCCGGGGTCCACGGCGATGATCATGTTCTGGATCGCGTTCGGGGCGTTCTTCTTCGGGCTGACGTACGGACTGCTTCAGATCTGCACGGAGTTGGCGGTGCTGCGCCGCGAGTGGCTGGCCGGGGTGCGGATCGGACCGTACGTCGCCTCGAAGTTGACCACCGTCCTGCCGGTGCTGGCGGCGGCGGACGCGCTGTTGCTGGCGGTGCTGCGTGCGCTGGACCGGCTGCCGGCGGCGGGCTGGGACACGTACGCCTCGCTGTTCCTCACGAGTGTGCTGGCCTCGGCCGCCGCGCTCGCCCTCGGGCTGCTCACCTCGGCGGCGGTCACGGACCCGGGGCAGGCGACCCTGATGCTGCCGTTGCTCTGTTTCCCGCAGGTGCTGTTCTCGGGGGCGTTCGTGCCGGTGCCGCGCATGGCGTCCGCCGGGGAGGCGATCAGCTGGGCGATGACCAACCGCTGGGCCTTCGAGGCACTGGGCGGCGCGATCGGCCTGGAGAGCCTGTGGCGCGACGGCAACTCCCCTGCGGGACCACCGCTGTTGCGCTCGTACGGCGACTCGTTCGCGCATCCGGCGGGGCGCGGCTGGCTGATCCTCGCGGGGTTCGCCGTGCTGTTCCTGGCGGCGACCTGGGCGGTGCTGGTGCGCAAGTGCCGTCAGGGGGTGGCTGCGGCGCGCTCGGGGCGGTGAGACGCCCCTTCTCGGATTGTGAGGCGCCCCCAGCAGTCACTCAGCAGCCCGCCCGGTCCGCGAGGCCGGCCACCGTCGGTACGCGGTCGCGGTACGTGTCCGCGACGAACTCCAGGAACCTTTCCACGTCCCTGGGTTGCGAGGAGACGCCCACCGAGACCCGGACCGCACCGGCCGACGGCAGCCCCAGCACGTCCAGGTACTCCTCCAGGGAGCCCAGCGGTTTGCGGGCCGCCGAGCGCAGGCTGCGCAAGGGCAACGCGAACGCGGCTTCCCCGGCGCCCGGGTTGCAGAAGCAGCCGTAGCGGAGGGAGATGCGGTGTTCGGCGCTGTCCTGGGAGACGACGCGTTCGTCGATCACCCGGCCGTCCGCGCCGAGGAGGTTGAGGGCGACGGTGCCGCCGCGTGCGGGACCGGTGCCGGTGGGGCCGTAGACCCGTGTCATCGGGGAGCCGTCGGTGTGGCGTAACCCGGCGATGCCGGTGAGGAGTTGGCCGGTCAGGCGGGTCACGTGGTCGTGGACCCGGTCCATGCCGATGGTGTCGATCCACTCCAGGCCGGCCGTGATGTCGGGTATGGAGAGGAAGTTGACGGTGCCGTCCTCGAAGGCCGCCTCGCCGTCGGCGAGGACGTGCCACTGTGCCTGGGCGCTCGCGGCGTAGATGGTGCCGCCGGAGAACCAGGGGCGGCGCAGCCGGGCGAGGGCCTCGCGGCGGACGACGAGGCTGCCTATGCCGGTGGGGTAGCCGAACACCTTGTACCAGCTGACCACGGTGAAGTCCGGGTGGTACCGGGACAGGTCGAGGGGGTTGGTCGGCACGAACGCGGCGGCGTCGAGCAGGACGTCGTAGCCGTGTTCGTGAGCCGTGGCGATCCAGTCCAGGGAGTGCCGTACGCCGGTGAAGTTGCTCTGTGCCGGATAGGCGAGGAGTCCGCGTCGGCGTCTGCGGGCCGTGAGCGCGGTGCGCAGTCGCTCCTCGTCGATCGCCAACTCCTGGCCGTGGACCGGGACATACTCGGTCTTCGCGCCGCCTGCCCGTGCGTACTCCCGCAGTCCGTTCACGGAGTTGTGGTTGTCGAGGAGCATCACGAGCCTGCTGCCCGGGACGAACGGGTAGGACTCGCCGACCAGGTGCAGCGCGGCCGTCGCGTTCGCGGTGAACACCACCGTGTACTCGGCCGGGTCCGCGTGGAAGTGCCGGAGCACCGCGGCGCGGGCGTGGGCGAGCAGGTCGCCCGAGGCGCGGGAGGCCGGGCTCTCCGAGTGGGGGTTGCCGAAGACGCTGCCGGTGATGCGCTCGGCGCTGGCCCGGACGAGGGAGGCCGGGGCGAGTCCGGCGCCCGTGTAGTCGAGATAGGTGTGTCCATCGGCGTCCAGGTAGCCGAAGTCGTGCGCCCTCAACTCGCCCAGATCCACCGCGTTCATGGCCTCGTACCCCCCGCTTTGTCAGGTCGGTCCCACTCAACCATCAATCTCCGCACAGGCACTTCACGGTTCCCCTCACCAAACGCTCACACCTGGGCTAGATTCGAGCACCGTCGATAACAGCAATGGTCGGCAGAGTCACGCCCCGTACAACCCAGGAGCAGCGCATGCGCGACTTCGCCGTCGCTCCACCCCCCGCCTCCACCCTCAACGGCGGCCTCGCCGACAGCATCTTCGAGACCGCGGTCCTCAATCCCACCCTTCCGCTGATCGCACGCAGGCCGGACCCGTCCTCCACGGTGTGGGAGGAGGTGACGGCCGTCGAACTGCGGGACGAAGTCGTCGATCTGGCAAAGGGGTTGATCGCCTCCGGGATATCGCCGGGCAGCCGCGTCGCGATCATGGCCCGCACCCGGTACGAGTGGACCGTGTTCAGCCACGCCCTGTGGGCGGTCGGCGCCGAGGTCGTGCCGGTGCATCCGACGTCCTCGCGGGAGCAGGTCGAGTGGATACTGCGGGACGCCAACTGTGTGGCCGTGGTCGTGGAGGACGAGCAGGGCATCATGACCGTCGGCACGGTGTGTGCCGCGCTGCCGCTGCTGCGGCATGTCTGGCAGCTGGACTCCGGGGCGCTGGCCCAGATCGTGGAGCGGGGCACGTACATCCCGCAGACCACGGTGGACTCACTGCGCCGGATCGTGATGCCGGACTCGACCGCGGTCATCGCCTACACCTCGGGCACCTCGGGCCGTCCCATGGGCTGCGCGCTGAGCCACCGCAGTCTGGCCAGCCCCTGCGACACGCTGCTCGCGGGCTGGTCGCACACGGCGGCGCCGCCCGGGGAACAGCCGGCCGTGCTGGCCTTCCTGCCGTTCTCGCACGTGTACGGGCTGATGATCCAGGGCCTGTGCATGCGCGGCGGCTGGCTGATGGCGCACGAGCCGGAGATGACCGAGGCGGCGCTGGTGTCGGCACTGCGCACCTTCCGGCCCACGTACCTGTACGCGGTGCCGTCCATCTTCGAGAAGATCTACAAGAACTTTCTCCGTACGGCCCAACAGATCGGCCGGGGCGCCCTGTTCGAGCGGGCCGCCTCGACCGCGCGGGAGTTCGCCGCGGCCGAGGAGCGGCAGAGACTCGGCCGGGGTTCGGGCCCCAGCTTCGACCTGCGGCTCCAACACGCCCTGTTCGAGCGGACCGTGTACCGCAAACTGCGTGCCGGGCTGGGCGGCCGGGTGGTCCGTGCCACGTCGGGCGGCTCGCCGCTGAACCGTGAACTGTCCTTGTTCTACTCGGGCATCGGCATCCTCGTGCACGACGGCTACGGCCTGACGGAGACCGCCGGTGGGATCACGATGCAGCCGCTGGGCCGGGAGAAGATCGGCACGGTGGGGCAGGCGCTGCCGGGCACGGAGATCCGGGTCGCGGAGGACGGCGAGATCCTGGTGCACGGGCCCTCGGTGTTCCAGGGCTACATCAACGACGAGCGGGCGACCCGGGCCGCGGTGCACGCGGGCTGGCTGGCCACCGGTGACATCGGGCGGCTGGACACCGAGGGGTATCTGACGATCACCGGCCGCAAGAAGGACATCATCATCACCAGCAGCGGCAAGAGCGTCGCGCCGGCCGCGCTGGAGAACCGGCTGCGGATGCATCCCCTGATCCATCAGGCGGTGGTCGTGGGCGACGACCGTCCCTGTGTGGGGGCGCTGCTCACCCTGGACCCGGAGTTCGTGGCGCACTGGCGGGCCGGACTGGCGTTGCAGAGCGACGCGCGGGGCCGGGAGGCGCGGGAGGAGAACGCGCTGCGGGAGGAGATCACGCGGGCCGTGGCGGCCGCCAACAGCCCTGTGGGGCGCGCCGAGTCGATCCGGGTGTTCCGGGTGCTCCCGCAGCCGTTCGACGTCGCGGGCGGGCTGCTGACGCCGTCGATGAAGCTGCGCAGGGACGCGATCGTGCGGCACTACGCGTTCGAGA
>Ga0307510_10012016_pt1 | contig 10261 bp, 8 predicted proteins | sample 12_EM_MG_FD_207224 | JGI IMG/M metagenome (GOLD analysis project Ga0307510, IMG submission 207224) | Populus trichocarpa ectomycorrhiza microbial communities from riparian zone in the Pacific Northwest, United States - 12_EM | ecosystem: Host-associated > Plants > Roots > Unclassified | place...
TGGAACTCGAGCGCGGGCTGTCAGCTACTTAACACACGTGTATATTGCTTCTTCGGAAGCATTTCGGGACTACATACTGACAGACGGGACAAACAACTTGGCAACCACCGAATCCCTCGACTCGACTATCTTACATCGGATAAACGTCGACGCACATGGCCACATCAATCATTCCTTTCGATCATATCGTTCTCCAAATATTTCAGGTTTGCGCGGCGCGGGCACCTCCCTGGCGGCCGTGAGTAACATGGTTGTGATACTCCGGATCTCCAGCAATCGGGAAGGCAGCACCGGGCTCGTGCGTCAAAGTGTTCGACACGGCGGCGACCTCCAGAGACGTGAGCTTGTCAAGTGCGACAGTACTTCGATCGGCCTATAAAAGTCGAGGAAGAAGTGTCAACGCTTAGAAATGAGAGAACTAAGGTAGTTGAAAAGAGCATACCGCCTGGATGCGCCAGTGCAGGTTGTCCTTTAGATACGGAGCAACCCCGCTGGGCTCGTACGACGAAAGACCTGACCGCTTAGCGATGGCCGCGTTGAGATGCACGAAACCTTCTATTTCGAGTTCGGCCTGTTCGCGACAATTGTCGCACTGCTCCGGGTCGGGGTTCACAAATGAGACATGTGCGCCGATGAATGAAGGGGCGCAACGCCACTGCGAAGGATCTTCCGGGACATCGCCTAAGAAGATCAAGACTACGTAGCCGTGGCCAAGCTCATACTTTTTGGCGTGAATTCGGGCTGCCCAATCATAGATGACGGTTGGGTGTTGACCATGGTGAGGTGGATGAGGGTGACCTGCATGACCTTGGGCTTGATGGACGATATCTGAGGCAGCATGCTTGACTGTAGAAGAGACGGCTGCGAAAGCGGACAGCGCTCCATGACCATGGACTTGATGGGCGATGTCCGTGGCGGCAGGCTTGACTGTAGAAGATACGGCTGCTAGGGTGGACTGCTCGTGACCTTGGGCTGCTGGTGCTGGTGCAGGGGCAGAGTCTGCGGAGGGAGGCTGAGCAAGGAGGCTCACAGCAGGCACGGCACTGCTGGCTAATGAGAATTGTCCCCCGCCGTAGTGCTGGTTGACCCAAGTCGAGATCGACCTTCTAACACCCTGTGGATCTCCCAAGTTGAGACCGTTGAATTCAGGGTACGAGTAATGCAGGCCAGCGGTCGCCGTAGTCCCAGACGAAGCCCAGTACCCTGTCTGCGAGTTCCGGAAAGGCGTGAGGGCTGATATGGCTGTGAGTAATCTAATGTGAGTTCAGAGGCTTTTCAACATACGAGTATTAGTATCGACGGAAGTATTGGCAGGGATAGTGAAGGACCCGGCATCGGATGCGCCCCTTGTGACCCATACTCCAGGATTGATTGCTGACCAAAGGGAGAGCATGCGGTCAACATTGCAGTGATGAAGCCAGAAAATAGGGTCGAATGCTGAAGAAAAATAAGTTAGATACCGCCCAAGATCTCCGAGAACACAGTGAGCTACCAGCGACTGGGACAACACCCATATGACCACCAATCATACCATGAATCTCATCGTGTATGGATTCTAGAGAGTTACTAGAGCTGCCGCCGTCACCGGGGCTGTGGTTGCTGAACGCAGGCCAAGTGCGGACACGGGATAAAAGGCGGTAGGTACTATCGGTGATGTCTCCCTGGATCGCCTGAAGGTCACTTTTTGGTAGGAATAATAAGCGATAGATGCTTGAATCAGGTAACGTAAAGTCATACCGTCTCAGATCTTGAGAGTCAGTGGTCGCATTTGGGCTGCGTGGGTCATCGGGATGCCTGATCGTCGTCCTCCAAGACCTCCAAGGTGATGGGAAGGATGGGTCGATGGGATTGAAAGTATACTGGTACAGTGGGTTCGGAACAGAAGTTGTCCGACCATCAGCCGTGATGATATTGACGGTCTGCAGAGAGATAACTTCAGGAGGCGGGACGGAATTGGAAGCCCAATCCCAGTAAGGCGCCCGTAGGTTCTGGGCGGCGCTTAACCACTGTTGTTGATCGGTACGGTACGTCTTGGCAATCTCAAGAGCATGCTGCTGTATCACTTGCTGTATAATTACGTAAATATTGTTGCATGCACAATACCCCGCAAAATGCCACCAACCTCGTATAGGACAATATAGGGCCTGTGCCAAGTCGGGAATAGCACAGATCCGTGGGTGCAATATCCGCCCGATCGGGACCCTTGGACGGGGCTGGTACCACCGGCACCATCCCACTGCACGTACGGGAGACCGTGAATTCCAGCAATCTGAAAATGAGAGATTGAATTGGTCTGAGGAGTCGTGTACATGGCCCCTGTTTGGGGGTCATTGGGCTCAGTGGGTGATCAGGACTGCTTGGAATGTGGCCTACTGAGAGCTTGGATGTATAAGGAGAACTGCTTCTGGTTCTTGATGAGCGTATTGATCTCGAGGCGGTTTGGTGCGGTGCCGCCCTCTGCGCCTTTAACGATGACGTGAGACATGCTGGGTGTAAACTAGAAGATGTGGGGAATCGTGATGAGGAAGTGGGTGACAGCATCGAGGTGCTTTTATACTCGAACGACCAAAGCAGACAAATAGCTCTCCACAGTAATGTCGTGTCACTTTTCCCTGGCTCGGGGTGAGGCGAAACACCGGATCCCGTTAGAGGGTGGGCGCACAACTTACAGCCGTGCAAAATGCATGCAAAGCAAAAAGGTCGAACTGCCAAGGACTGTCATTTGGCGGGAGGAATGTTTCCTGGGTGGGCTCTTGCCTAATTCGGCCATCTCTCCACGGCCTTTTCGTAACAGCGGTGATCAGGTGCCGTTGGCTGCCTCTGCGCCACATGCCAAGCATGCGATCCCAACGGTGAGAGGGCCAGACCGAGTCCAGCGATGAGATTGATGATACTTTGTTTCTGACAGTAGATTCCGCATTTTTCCGCTATTCATGAAGATGTCAACATCTGCACCGATTCGCAATTTAGGGCACTGATGGACCTCCAGGCGATGACAATACAGAAGTATTATGCTTAACGTACAAGTATGCATCTAATGAGGCTTTTCGAGGGCGATGGAGGCTTACACCCTGCCTGTGCGTAACGAACCCACAACCGAGCATCGATATTCGAGATCGAGCGGCCTATGACCCGTAACGAGAATCAGGAGATATGCCTGAGCCGGTGACACAGTGACATATTGGGGTCATGATCTACGGTTCCGTAGTGTCTAACGACGGGTGAACCTGGCGCCGGTGAACAAGGTACAGTAGGAAGATGTGAGCCATTTTCACTTTCGAAGATGATGAATGTACCTGACCACCTCGGCGTAGAACGGTCTCCATCTTGAGTGGCGGCCAGCTGGACATCACGTCTGACTCTGCGCGTCCACCGCGCGGAGGTTGTAGTGCTACGTCGCCGCGGGGTACCCCGAGAGTCTGGAGCCGCACGACGTGAGAAAAGCGCACATCGGAAGTTGGCAGTGACGTCGTCGTGTATGGGCTGGATGGAACACGCGACGGACACCTAGAGGGCGATGGTATGAGGGTGTGGAATATTAAGGACCTAGCGCATACGAGTGCAACAGATAGGGCTACCAAAGAGAGTCGATGGCTGACGCTTCGAGTATTCCGGTTTCAATCACAGAAACCAGTAACAGTTGTTGGACTTGCTTCGAATGCCCGCGAGACCCAACGAGCTTTACGCGGGTAGCATTTCATAAAGTACAAATACGCCTAAGGACTAGTAAGGAGGGGAGGACGAGGCGGAGGGGCAAGGCAGGAAATGAGGCAGACGAGGGGAATGACGACACATGAGAGCAGGCAGGAAGAAATAGCGACGAGGTGAGGAAGGGGTGAGCGATGGGTTGGACAGGAGGTGAAGGGAAGATGAGGCCAGACGAGGATGGGGAGAAGAAGAGGGGGCGGACGAGCAGGCGAAGGGTAAAAGCGACGGGAAATGCGAGGTGAGGCCGGTGAAGAGTCAAAAGAGAAGAGGCAAGCGACGGGGCGGATGGGGAGAGGTGCCATAGTCGTCGAAGCGTACGTAGGGAACATGGATGACTCGGTCGCTACTCACTTTGAGATCAGCGTCTCACCACTGACATGCGCAGGACACAATCGGAGGGACAGCCGCTGCTATCAGACGATGTAAATTTATGTCATGCATGTACGCACGACGGTGGTGCGGTCCGGTGGCGGCATGTCCCTCACCGGCATATCTGGTTCTTGTAACGTAACTCCTCAACTCGCCCCCTTCTCTCCCCATTTTGATGTCTTCAATGGCTACATCCCCTCTATCCTTTCGACCCACCCTAGATGCCGCACTAGTCAACTATCGCAATCAGACCAAAGTTGACCTCACCAAACATCCCTCTGCAGAGAAACTCCAGAATTGTTCTTCCCTCGATGACGTCCTCCAGCTACTTCTAGAAAGAGAAACTGCATTCAATGCCTATCGGGACAAACATCGCAAATTGATCGACTCCCTTCGTCCCATAGTCCAGGCCGTCCATGCATTCTCCACCATCTGTGGCGAGGCAGCTGGCCTTGTACGTGATCAACACGATATGTATTCTTTTTATTTGCATATCCTTATGCCTCCCTTCAGACGCCATTCCAGCCGACAAAAGCGATATTCGTTGGAATTGATGTTCTCCTCTCAGTATGTGTCACACTTCTTCCTATGGGGCTATTGTGTGCTATCTATCCATTATCCACATCAGGCAGCTATCGGGATCGGTGAGAGCTACGACGCACTTGGTGATCTCTTTGAACGCGTCGCCAATCTCCTCGAACGCTTCCGTGTTTATACCGAGAAGATCCCGCCATCTCCTACGATGTCGAATGTCATGGTGAAAATCATGACTGAAGTGATCAATGTGCTTGCGTTAGCCACAAAGCATATAACAGAGGGGCGCTTCAGTCAGTGGCCTATTACGTGCTGGTCTTCACTGGCTAATCATGGTGTAGAGAAATTCATAAAGAGGCTACTGGGAGAGAGACGTGTTGAGGCTACCCTACAGCGATTAGACAGACTCACCCAGGAAGAAGCTCTGATGACTGGTACTCGCACACTGGAAGTCGTCCATGGATTGTCCGACGATTTGAGGGTTGTCAGGAATGGTTAGAAACCTTACTTATTGTCAACCAAGTGACTGACAAGACTTATTGGAGCAGACGGAAAGACGTCAACGCATGGTGTACAACAAGCTCTAGGTATGTTCGACCAACATGGAACCCTCAATTTCTATGACTGATGAATGCATATTGGTCACAATATAATATTACAGATGGAATAAACACGATGCGGAGTCAGTCGTGATATCTATACATCTAGCTTCGAAGCTGAATGTGATTCTCATTCTCAGGGAACCAATTCCAAAGGGACGTCCGAAGTTGGCTCTCCCCCCCAGATTCCTCGACAAATCACAACATCGCCCGCAGAGACCATCTTGAAGGAACTGCCTCATGGTTCATTCAAAGCGACCAGTTTAAGGAATGGACAGAAATAGGTTCTCTATATTGGATTCATGGTAAACGTACGTGTTTCTTCCGCTTCCTTCTTGGCGCACACACTTATGCCGCCTGGCACATCAACACACAGCGGGGTCTGGCAAGAGTATTTTGTGGTAAGTGATTCCTGAAATATTTTGTCTGGCTCATTCAAACATCAATCAGCTCCAGCATCATTCAACAAGTTGAACATCTACGTGATATGGGATTGGCCTCAATGGCCTATTTCTACTGCGATTTCCGAGACCCCAAGAAGCAAGAGGTCACAGGATTACTAGCGTCCCTTGTTTCTCAGCTTTCGGCCAGATCCGATCCCTGCTACAACATCCTTTCTGCCCTGTATTCTGAGTACGATGGAGGATCTCGGCGCCCAGACGATGTCGCACTTCTGAGTTGCTTAGAAAAGATGATCAAAATCAAAGGACTACCAACAGTGTATATTATCATCGATGGCCTTGACGAATGTCCCAGTGACTCTGGTGTAAAGTCACATCGAGAATGGGTCCTTGAGCTGATGAATAAACTGGTTGACTTACACCCCCGGAATGTCCGTATATGCGCGACGAGTCGCCCTGAGGCAGATATTCAAACTGCCCTCACATCTTTGGCATCTCATACCGTTTCTCTTCATGGCGAAGCTGGACAAAAGAAAGATATTGCCGACTATGTCAGGTTTGTCATGAACTCAGACATGAGGATGGGAAGATGGAGGGAGAACGACAAGGAATTAGTCATCACCGTACTCTCTCAGAAGGCTGATGGAATGTAAGCCTTCATTAAGCTTCATTATCAAGCCTACGTCTCATCTCATCTCCAGGTTTCGCTGGGTCACGTGCCAATTGGAAGCCCTAAGGCACGGTCTTCCCTCCGCAATTCGACGTGCCCTTGATGACCTGCCGGAGAGTTTGGATGACACCTACGATCGCATACTAAAAGCTATCCCCCGGGCAAGACAGGGATACGCTCAACATCTCTTCCAATGTGTCGCGGAGTCGATTAGGCCACTTCGTGTGGAGGAGCTTGCGGACATTCTTGCGATTGAATTCCAGGCTGGGGAACTTCCCCGATACCACATGAATTGGCGCCCCGATCACCCAGAAGAAGAGGTGTTATTCATATGCTCAAGTTTAATCACCATTGTCGACATAGACGGATCGCGAGTGGTCCGGTTCTCCCACTTTTCTGTCAAGGAATACTTGACATCGGAAAGGCTTGCCAATGCTGGGAAGCGCCTTTCCCAGTATCACATTATTCCTCATTCAGCACACGCCATCCTCGCGAAGGTTTCTCTGAGCGTCCTTCTAGCGTTGGACGACCGGGCTGACAAGGAGACTATGAAGAACTTTCCCCTCGCTATCTACGCGGCTCGATACTGGGTCGACCACGCCCAGCTCCACGGTGTGTCTCCTAGAATCAAAGATGGGATGGAGCGTCTCTTTGATCGCGAAAAGCCATACTTTGCGACATGGGTATGGATACACGACATTGACTATCCATTCCGGGACATCATGTTTGCGGCGCGTCCAACACCACCGGAGGGTACCCCTTTATACTATGCCACGTTATGTGGATTCCGTGACCTTGCGGAACACCTGATCATTACCTATCCACGGGACATCAATGCCATGGGCGGATTCTACAATACTCCGTTGCATGCAGCGGTCAACAAAGGAAATATCGATATTGTCACGCTACTTCTCGAGCATGGTGCGGACACGGCCGCCTGGGGTAGGGACAATTTTAGCCCGCTGGATCAAGCAGCCCTCAGAGGGCGTCTGGATATGATAAGGTTGTTTCTTTACCATCATGCGGATGCCAATTCTCGGGATGGCATAGAGAAAACCCCGCTGTTTATGGCCTCACAAGAGGGAGAACTGGAGGTTGCGCGGGTATTACTACAGCATGGCGCAGCTGTGGACGCCCGTGACAAGGACGGTTGGACACCATTGATGCTTGTATCGCATTTTGGACATGCGGATGTCGTGCGTTTGTTACTCGAGAACGGCGCAACTATCGACTCCTGTAAAGACAATGGCTGGACCTCATTGATGGTGGCATCAGAAAATGGACATTTGGATGTCGTGCGTTTGTTACTCGAGAACGGCGCAACTGTCGACTCCTGTAAAGACGATGGCTGGACCTCATTGATGGCGGCATCGCAAAATGGACATTTGGATGTCGTGCGTTTGTTACTCGAGAACGGCGCAACTGTCAACTCCCGTACAGACGATGGCTGGACCTCATTGATGGCGGCATCGCAAAATGGACATTTGGATGTCGTGCGTTTGTTACTTGAGAACGGCGCAACTGTCAACTCCTGTACAGACAATGGCTGGACCTCATTGATGGCGGCATCGCAAAATGGACATTTGGATGTTGTGCGTTTGTTACTCGAGAACGGCGCAACTGTCGACTCCCGTACAGACGATGGCTGGACCTCATTGATGGTGGCATCGCAAAGTGGACATCTGGATGTCGTGCGTTTGTTGCTTCAGACTGGCGCAGCTGTAGACTCTCATCACAACGACAACCCGACTCTATCAAAGGGTACGTCACGATATCCATCCCATCCCGCACAACAATCCTATGACCACCATGCAGTTTCAAATTCAAGTAAACAGAACTTCTGCACTTCTCTCCATCTCGCATCGACCAACAACCATCTCACTACTGCCGAACTACTCATCCAGTCTGGTGCAAGTGTTAATTCGCGGGATCAGAACCAAGAAACCCCCTTACATCTTGCATCATCTCACGGGCGACTCGAGATTGCACAACTACTACTCAAATCTGGCTCAACTATCAATTGTCAAAATAGCGAGGGTTCCACACCGCTACACCATGCTGCCCAATTTGGACATCTCGATGTCCTGACACTGTTGCTCAAGTCAGGTGCAGACGTCAACATTCGTACTAGGAACGATGCGATCCCTTTAGACCTGGCACACCGTAATGGGAGACCTGGTGCAGCAAGGGTATTATCTGAGTGGATGGGAGTTGTGAGTCCTCAGGGCCCAACCGACGTGACCCGTTCGAACACTGCCTCACAGGACCCCCCTCCCAGAGTTACACAGCCATCAATTGGCGGTGGAAAAGGCGCAAAAGGTTCTGACAAGGGAACTTCACTGCATGCTGCATCGGGGGAGGGGGACGTTGAGACCGTCCGGTCATTACTCGATAATGGCACGGATGTCAACGAACGAGACAAAGTCCACCGTACTCCGGTGCACTATGCGTCTCTGTGGGGGGTTGTTGAAGTTGCCAGGTTGCTGATCGAATATGGTGCGGATGTAAACTCCCAGGACGGCACAGGCTGGGCACCGTTGCACGCGGCATCAGGATATGGCCATTTGGACGTTGTGCGGTTGTTGCTCGATCATGGCGCGGATGTGAATGTAGGAAAGCACGACTACTGGACGGCGTTGCATCTTGCATCACAATTTGGTCACTTGGAGGTTGTCGAGGCGCTCCTTAAGCATGGAGCGAATGTTGGAGTCCGGAATAACGAGGGCCGGACACCATCTCAGGTAGCTTCGCGGTGGGGACAACGGAATATTGTGCGACTATTGTCTGAATACGATATACATGGTGTGTAGGCCATTGTTGATAACATGGGATAGCTGTATGGATTCGAATACACTTTTTCTCAGTGGGTCAGAGTAAGTAATCGATAATAATGGCCTCATCTCCACATGCCGATGCCCGAGGACAGTGTTGTGCTGGTCGAGGATGGCGAAAAAGCGAACTCCCCGCCCTTAGTGCCATGCCACCTTATATTTATCCTGGGTTATTATTTTCCGTAGCTCTCCCGTTCATTCGATAGACTAAACCGCCTCAACGATGAGTGGACGCATGTCACGATGAACAGAGCCCCAAATCTGTTCGACGAGTTCCTCGTCTAGAGTCCCTGTACCGAATTTTACCAGGTGTATGTTATGGGAAGGGGAGGAGCTCTCTGCCCAAGCAAAGGCTAGTCAATCGCACAGAGATTTGACGTAAAAAATGCCACCGACCGACTAGCACACGGTCGAGTTCCCCACAGTCGTTAAGAATCGGCTCCATCCCGAGGCCACGGTATATTTGTAATCGCAGTCTAGCAGCGAACCGTCTTCAGTTAAATCTGTCGACAGCACCAACAGCAACGACGCAGAGAACGGCAGGGGACTCACGCTGTCCCATCAAGTTCGTACTCTGCGGCCGAGTCACTCTCCTCCAACTCGCGGAGCTCCTCTTTGAGCCGCGTGAGCTCCGCCTGCTTGCTCGTGACGGAGCTGTCCGCGTCGTTCAAGGCTTTGGCGAGGGATATTCGGGCGGCGTCGAGGTGATTGAGGCGCTTTGCGTGTTGCCCTGCGGAAGGCACGCTGGGTGGACGCGTCGAGGACATGCGCGCGGCATCGAGGACACGCGCAAGAGCTGCAGGACAGTAGATTTTAATGAGCCAAGGTGCTCGGTGAAGAAGAAGGGGCGTACCCTTCAGATTTGCGTGGGCCTTTTCGAGCTCTTTCCTTCGCTGGATTGACTCCTTGTCGATCCGGTCGTGGACGGCAGAGATAACCACGCAGTCGACTTTTGCGTCGACAAGATCGGTGATGCTGCGTATGTTCTCCCTGAGAGAAAGTCATGATCGTAAGATTGGATGCCATCAAATAAATAGGACATATGTACGTGACCTCCAGAAGAGTATCTACTAAGGCCATTTCCCTCATCGCTATAATCGAACAAAGGTCAGATTAAGTCCGAGTCGGGGCGCGGCAGGCGTCGGCACG
>Ga0307510_10012018_pt1 | contig 10260 bp, 14 predicted proteins | sample 12_EM_MG_FD_207224 | JGI IMG/M metagenome (GOLD analysis project Ga0307510, IMG submission 207224) | Populus trichocarpa ectomycorrhiza microbial communities from riparian zone in the Pacific Northwest, United States - 12_EM | ecosystem: Host-associated > Plants > Roots > Unclassified | place...
GACCGGTATGACCGGTTCAGTTCATGACCTCCTTTTCCGGCACATCCCGTCATGCAGTGCAATTACGACGACGCAACTGCGGGTGTTTGCACCTAAAACAAGGCCATGTTCAAGTTCTCTCTCCCTCACTCTACTCGAACCCTACAGCACTAGTAGCACAGGCCGGTCTTACAGGGGGCATGGCGTTTGTTGTCGTCGTTAGTAGATTCGGCACTTTGGGGACCGCCGGCACACCGCTGACAAACTGGGGTATATTAGAGCCTCTTCGAATGGAAGATCTTTTTTATTTTTATTTTTAATTCTATTTTAGAGTCCTTAGCCTAAGGCCATCAGACTAGCTACGAGAGAATATATACATGCGCGGAAAGGTAGTCATCGTAGGCTTTCAAGTAATAAGGTTTAAAGTGTAGAAGTGGGAATGGAAGATCATGACGAGCTTCCAATTTTACTTTATAATTTTTTTCTCACTTGGCGATTAGGCGCTTACTTTGCTGCACGAACACTGACGATGGTACCTTTGTTTGCGTCGCGTCAAATATTTAGCTTCCTCAGGCTTGCTACTTGTTATGCACTTTGGCCGGTTCGATTCCGAATACTGTGTGAAGCGAGCCCGAGCCGCCGCTACTAGAAGGGAGTAATAGAGTCTCTTGTTCTCTTGGTCACTAGTAATATTCCCAAGGTGCCGCCCTCCCGCTTTATAAAAAGGCCTCGAAATCGAGGAAAACTTCATCAAGAGGCTCCCTAGATCTTGAGTTGTCTCGTTTCGAATTTCTTTCCTTATATCCGTTCGTCGCGATGATGCGTCTTTACTCTCTTGCTGTGATCCTGGCCGCCCTCTCTGGAAAGGTCTCTGCTGCGATCGGCCCCACTGCCAACCTCCCGATTTCAAATCGGATAATATCCCCCGATGGATTCCGGCGCTCGTAGGCTACATGTGGTTGGTGTGATCTGATCAGAACGCTAACGTCTGCATCGTCTATACTAGTGCCTCCCTCGCTGGTGGTACTTTCCCCGGCCCCGTGATCACTGGGAACAAGGTAAGCACTCAGAAGCTTTCCTGTTGCCCTTCTTAGAAAGTCGCTCTCATCAGGGTGCCAACTTCGCAATCACTGTTGTCAATAGACTAGTCGATCGTACTATGGACCGGGTGACCTCTATTGTGAGGGTCTCTTTAACCTCTTGAGGTTGGACTAAAGCAGCGTTTTCCCTCGACAGCACTGGCACGGTCTGTTCCAAAACACCACCAATTATGCCGACGGTGCTGCCTTCGTCAATCAATGCCCTATTGTGCCTCAGGGGATTTTCCCCTACGGATTCAGCGGAGCGCAACAAACTGTACTGCGTCCATTCATCAAACACATCTCTGCAACTAATTTTATCGACCTATTAGGGTACATTTTGGTATCACAGTCATTATCAAGCTCAATACTGTGATGGTGTCCGTGGGGCCTTTGTCATCTATGATCCCGACGACCCTCAGCGTCGTTTGTATGACGTCGACGACGGTGAGATTGGTATCAATTTCTGGAAGGGCCTTCCCTGAATCCATGTGCTGCAGAGACCACTATCATCACCCTCGCAGACTGGTACCACGAAGTCTCGCTCGAAGTGTCCGAGAATCCGGCTCCGTATGTGTATCATTTACTTGGTTTTCTAGACTGACGATCCTCCAAGTGAGCCCGACTCGACTTTGATCAACGGGAAGGGTCGCTATTCCGGAGGACCTTCCGTTCCCCTTTCTATTGTGAATGTTCGCCAAGGGCAACGGTCAGTGCTACACCTGTCCCTTCGAATCGAGAGAGGGCTTCAAGTTAACCCTCGGTGCCATCACAGCTACCGACTGCGACTCGTCTCTATCTCCTGCGACCCGTCTTACATCTTCTCAATTGATGGCCATCAAATGTCTGTCATTGAGGTCGAGGGTACCAACGTTCAGCCCTTGCAGATCGATTCGCTCCAGATCTTCGCCGGTATGTGAATCTGAAACAGATGGTCACCTTCCTAACTGACACACACAATCAGGACAACGGTACTCAGTCGTCGTAAGGCCATTTCTTCGATCTTTACCCGCTTAGGAGGATTGGCTTACTGTCATATTGGTTTACAGCTACTTGCCAACCGGCAAGTTGACAATTACTGTAGAGTTTTTCGTTAATTCTGCAATTGAGAACGTCTCTAACCTGATTTTGATTCACGCAGGGATGCGTGCTGTGCCAAATTTAGGTAACCAGGGCTTCGCTGGCGGCATCAACTTGGCCATCCTTCGCTACGCTGGAGCTCCTGCGAGGGATCCGACGTCAGATCCGACCATCAATATTCCCCAAAGCGTTTTGTCGCTTAAAGAGACCGATCTACACGTACGCATCCCATGATCGTCCCACGGATGCAACTGATCGCCTACGCGTCTAGCCACTTGTCTCCACGCCTGTGGTAGGTCCGCATTGTCTAATTTCTTCTTTCGATACATAAAGTCGTGCGATTTAGCCTGGTTCTCCCTTCCCTGGCGGCGCCGACATCAACATCAACCTAGATGTTGTACTTAATCTTGTGAGCGTTCTATGTATAAGAAAATGCAGTTATTGACGCATCAACCCAGACCAGCCTGTTGTTTGAGGTTAATGGCGTTACGTTCAAGTCACCGGACGTTCCTGTACTGCTCCAGATCCTGAACGGTGTACCGGCGTCGGCCCTTCTCCCAAACGGGTCCATCTACGCTCTCGAGGGCCAAAAGAGCGTCGAGATTAGTCTTCCTGCAGGTGCCCTTGGTGGACCGGTGAGCTGTGCAAGTATTTGCGGAGTCATCATTGGTATCCTGACTACACGACTTACACAAGCATCCTATCCACTTGCACGGGCACGACTTCCACGTGGTCCGCAGCGCTGGAAATTCGACTTACAACTATGTTGACCCGGTCATCCGCGATGTCGTGAGCATGGGAAATACGGGGGATAATGTGACAATCCGATTCTTCACTGACAATCCTGGCCCTTGGTTCCTGCACTGCCACATCGATTGGCACTTGGAAAGGCGAGCCGCTCATTTCTTAGGCTTATATGCGTCGATTTATCTGGGACTAATGCTCTGATTTCTTAGGGGATTCGATGTTGTCTTTGCTGAGGACGTTCCTGCTGTCCCGTCGAGGGATAGGGTGACTCGTAAGCCTCTCTGTATTCTTTGGCCATGCATGTGACAGCCCACCAAAACGTGTTCTTTCATTAGCTCAGTGGCGTGGACTTTGCCCAGCATATAATGCATTCAAGCTCTTACCGGGAAATAACTGAGATCGTTTACTACGACTGTGTTGTCCTCTGCTGTTGATACCTCAACTGTGCTTCACGCGAGTGGCAATAACATTGGCTTTTTCCAACCAGCTTCCCTTCTTGTCGTGTGATTTCACACTGTCACACTTCCACGCCGTCTGCTACCTGCGCATCCTGCTAGGTCATTCTCGTCTCCTGATAGGTTTCATTCTATCAGTTCTCTCCTGTGGGTTCTCTCTCAGTACTTTGAGACGGTGGAGAAATAAATGATGTGCTGTAAGGTGATCATCTGGGTTGCGCTTGAAACAATATTCATGCGATGTCGGGCACAAGTGAACTTGTCTTGGACGTCCACTTTCTGTTTTCATCTTTGACCTTCGGGGTTGTGTCATACGTGAAACGTATGACAATTTGTCAGCTTCCCGCTCCGAGTGCCAGTGAGTGCGGCCCGAGTCGTTGCCCTCTTCGACTCTCCCCGTAATCCAAGTCCAATGAAGGACTGCCAAGTACTCCTTCCATCCTTCTGAGTCTTCCTTCCTTGATCTTTGGTTTAATAGTTGTTGGCCCTTTTCCACTTTTGGACCAATTGTAAACCTTCCCTGTGTACAACGTCTTGGGCCCACTTTAATGGAGAAGCGAACGAAGAACGAAACCTATTAAACATTAATTGTCCCGAAGTCACCCTGCCAAGAAAGCGTTTCATCACATGTTGACATCCTCTTCCTCCTCGCTCTCCGAGTCTCAACGCCCCTCATCCCAAACTCGCCAGACGACACCTGCTTCGCTGTAGTACAAAGACCGAAATGCACTGGAAAGATAGCGACCGACGAACCGTGATGAAATTGACGACATTAGGATTCTTCTCCAGTTGGATAGTTGGATAACACGCCTTGCCAGCACTGTTACACGTTGTTGTTATCAACCCAAACACTTGAACGTTGCGTCACCATCATCAGAAGATACGTACTGACCTTAATATGTCGCAGTAGAAGCACGTCGGATGCGGCAAAAACGTCACCATGACCGAGAATGATGAGCAGGCAGCGAAGCGGTAAAATGGCAACTGCTTGCCAAGCCATGTCAGGCGATGTACATTTCCAGAGCCAGGGGATGCGAGTGGTATTCTCAGAAACAACCCGTTTAATCCATTGATACTTCCGAGACATCGCGTGGAACTCGGAGGTTCGATAGTACGGGTTCCGCAGAGTAGAAATAGGGACATTGCTCGTGTCGATGACATGGTTTTCATCACAGCAATGAAAGTACCATCACCGTGGGGCTTTCGGTCCCAAGGCTAGCCCTTGGTAACCATAACGAGCGCCACAAGAGTGCTGTGACATAAACCTTGCGAGTGGTTGGCCTGACGTCTTGCTCATGGAAAAGAAACGCGGAGAATTTCGCTCGCCGCAAGAATTAAAACACGCGCGGATAGGTGTATCAATCCCGCGGATCTATTCTCACCATGCATTAGCCAACAGCAAAAGACATTACATTCTGGCAGCGGGGAAAACAGAGATGGAAGTAGGAAGGTATGTGCAACACGGGAAGGCGACACGAGTGGTCCCCGTCGTCTACTATGAAGACTTGCCGTCAGAAACTGGGATCTGGGCCGAGTAAACCAACATCACAATTTCGATGGCCATTGATGTCGTCATTATTCGGCGTATTCATGTTGAGACATGGCGAGTAGAAGACGACGGAGACGACCTGAAACGGTTTTATGAGGGGCTCCACAAGCACGAGACTCGCTCCAACGACAAGTTCCAGGACTAGTGACGACTAGAGGAGCGTTGCGTAAGGCAGGTAGCGCTGGGGGATGGACGCTGCCCTATGCTTTGTCCCAGCCCATTGAGACAAAGGCCAGGTAGTAGGCCACACTAAATAAAATGACATGAGGAGCATCTCTACGATCGAGGCTATGACCACTTACCTCTGAACCCCTGAGATCGCCCTAGTAAACCTCCAACAGAGACAACATGAATCGAGTTGCGTTACAGTGGTACTCTGCCATACAAGCCGTGGCTAGATTATTGGGCGGTGACTTGCACATGGAAGATGTGGCATTTCGTACCATGGGCAAAAAGATCGGGACCGCGGAGTTGTGTATCGCCGTCATCCTTGAACACTGCTCAGGCCATCCTCACTTCCATGCGCGACGAAGGACGTGATTTCTAGATTGATGCCGTTCGTATGCGAAACCGAAAAAATTGTGGTACTCGGTCCAAAATAAGGAGGGAACTGACAAGCAGAATTGACGCGCGCACCTGCCAAAGAGAAATTAACTGCATGATTACGTACAATCATGACTTGGTTATTTCTTTCACCACTGGCAGAAGCCGAACAACAATTTGGGGCATATTCCATGCTTGGTGTAGCAAAGCATCTCGAGACGCTGTTCGTTCGTCGAAATCAGATTTGTGCTACTGTATTCTAGCCGTCTGGATTGAAGTGTGTGTTCTCCGAAAAGATGCTCTGTAGCAGCTCATGCCAAACTGGCACCTTTCATGCAATTCGGAATGTTACAACTTACGCAGGGCGCCCAGTAAGCGGGCCTGGCATTCACTCTGCCAATGCCTCATTGGCGTCTTCTGGTGCCAGACATCTGGTTCTGGAAACATTCTCCTATGGCCGCCTCAGTCCTCATCGTATAAAATGCCTCAAGGTGCGGCCCAAGTCGTCCTAGGTTCCCCAAGACTGAGGTTTACCTCCTTCCCCTCCTTTATATCTCCAGCATCGTCATGCGTTCTCTCTTTTGCTCTGTACTCCTCGCCGCCTCCTTAGCGAAGGTTTATGCAGCTATTGGCCCAGTTGCTGACCTCGAGATCGTCAACGCCAATATTGCTCCCGATGGGTTCACTCGCTCGTATGTCACTCCCAGTCCTTGCTCTTTGGGTGGTCACCGATCTGCGTCTTCTCTGCAGTGCTGTCCTTGCGGACGGTCAATTCCCCGGACCACTGATCACGGCAAACAAGGTGAACCACTCTGGACGCCTCTTTGGCTTTTTTTTGAACTTACACTCATTAGGGCGACACCTTTTCGCTCGACGTCTATGATGGATTGACCGACAGTTCCATGGACTTGGTGACCTCTATCGTAAGGATATCTTCTTCCTTCCAAGTTTCGTGGTAGCAGAACGCTTTCCCTATGCTGCAGCACTGGCATGGTATCTTCCAACTCAATACCAATTACGTCGACGGTGGTGCTTTCGTCAATCAATGCCCTATCGTACCCGAAGGGAGCTTCCTCTACCAATTCAATGCAGGGGAACAAACGGTATTAATCCTTCCACCTCCGGATGATGCAGACGACCCATTTTCTCGTTTCTCAGGGTACATATTGGTATCACAGCCACTTCCAGGCCCAATATTGTGACGGCCTGCGTGGGGCTTTAGTCATCTATGACCCAGATGACCCCCAACGTACTTTGTATGACGTTGACAATGGTAAGATAGATGCTGGCTTTTAGACGGGCTCTCTATTAATTCATTCCTGCAGAGGGCACTGTTATTACACTGGCAGACTGGTACCATTACAGTTCGCTCCAGGCACCACTGGTTGCGTGGGTATTCATCCCTCTCTTGGAATTCGCAGGCTGATAAACTCTGCAAGTATATATAACTCCACTTTGATTAATGGGAAAGGTCGTTATCCCGGTGGCCCTGCCTCTGACCTTGCCGTGGTGAACATCGTCCGAAAGAAACGGTCAGTGCTACGCCTGCATTTTGATTAGAGAGGCAATTCAATACGCAGCACCCTGAAAGCTACCGACTGCGCCTTGTCTCCATCTCTTGTGACCCTGCTTACAACTTCTCGATTGACGGCCACCAGATGTCTGTCATTGAGGTCGATGGTAACAACGTCCAGCCTCTGCAGGTCGACTCGCTGGAAATCTTTGCCGGTATGGAAGTCGAACCATATTTGCACGTTGTCTACTGACGCCCTCAAACAGGTCAACGTTATTCCGTTGTCGTAAGATGAATTAATCTATTCGCACGCTGGGAAGAGTGTCTCAACGTAGTGGTTTATAGCTCAATGCCAACCAAGCGATCGGCAATTACTGTAACACACATTTCCCTATGTCCAGGGTTTCTTGACTTGACAACTTTCCCAGGGATTCGTGCTTTACCTAATCTCGGGAACCCGGACCAGACCTATGCCAACTTCACCAACGTGGCCATTCTCCATTATCGTGGAGCCCTAAAGAGAAATCCGTCTAACGACTCCAATGCGAACATCCCGGGGAGCCAGCTACCACTGGTCGAGACAAATCTTCACGTGGGCATGCTATACTGACCTTTTATTTGTGTTGCTAACATCTTGGATGTCTAGCCACTCGAACCCACTCCTGTGGTAAGTCCACGTCGCATAAATTTCGTGTCCATTTACAAAAGCTTGCGACGCAGCCCGGAAATCCTAGCCCTGGTGGTGCTGATAGAAACATCCTACTGAGCGTGACGCTCGTAAGCATCGTTCTCTCAGCGTAGTGTGTGTTTGCTGACACAAACTCCAGAGCGATGACTTCACGAAATTCCTCGTCAACGACAAGACCTTCGAAAGCCCCACGGTCCCAGTACTGCTGCAAATCCTGAATGGCGTGCCCGCATCACAACTTCTGCCTAATGGAAGCATCTACCCTCTCGAACAAAATCAGAGTGTGGAAATTTCCATCCCTGCAGGTGCTGCTGGCGGACCGGTGAGTCTATGTGCAATTTTTCGGGATCGAGCAGTCGTGACCTCACGGTTGCACAATTTGTTTGTAGCACCCCATCCACTTGCACGGCCACGCGTTCCACGTTGTCCGCAGCGCGGGCAACTCGACCTACAACTATGATGACCCCGTCATCCGTGACGTTGTGAGCATCGGAGCTGCTGGCGATAATGTCACGATCCGGTTCCAGACGGACAACCCTGGCCCGTGGTTCCTCCACTGTCACATTGACTGGCACTTGGAAAAGTGAGCCGTCCCTTCTCGACCCATCACTACTCCTGTCGATTGTTTGTATGTTGACAATTTGTCAGGGGTTTCGCTGTGGTCATGGCCGAGAAAGTCCCCGAGGTGTCGGCTAACGTTCATCCGTCAGGTACGTCCCAGCGTATGTTCATGAAAGCGCTCATTAAGACGTACTTTTCCTCCTTTCTAGCGGAATGGGATAACCTTTGCCCGACTTACAACAAATTTGCCAATGTGACTGGATGAATTGACCACCCCCGTATTCGAGGACTTTTACTTCTTCGTTTCATCCGCGACTGTGTAAATCGAGCCGCCGTCTCTTCCACACTTTCTCTGTGTCTTAGAAAAGATTGTCGCTCATTTTCTTGAAGGCCTAACTCCTACACTACTCCTACCCTCCTTTCTTGTACCCACAATTCATAATGCTATGTGCATGCGTATGTATTGCATCGATCGTTAGTGTGGCCGGTCCCGTGTAGAATCTAAAGCCAATTGAACATGTGATTTTGCCTACGAAACCCTCCAGTCCCATCCCGTAGATGGCAGTGAGTCAACATACTGTGAATAACAAGTTAAATGCGTCTTTCATTCCGAGACAAAGGGAAAACGGCTGGCAAACTCCTTCATATACAGAACTTATTATTTATGTCATGATGATCGTAATGTACCCTATCAGAGTCGGGACATTCTTATCTCACTGGCGGTGTCCCATAGGGATTCCGAATGGTCGTATGAAACGAGTGTGGACACTGAGAAGTTTAGTAAAGATCATCGCTGCAGTCATGACCGTGACGATACAGACCCCATCCCCTGTTCCATCGAAGGACGTGACCAGCACTCATAGAGCGCCCATTTCTCATTAGTATTAACAGGACCGATACTACTGTAGTATGATATCCTATCAGTACAGCACTGTATTGCAACTCACCCCCTAAGTTATGAACGGGGCGCCGTGTCAGCGCCTTCCTATGTTGGCACTAGCGATGTGCCAGTGCCAAAATGCCAGTGTGGCACTCGGGGCCCCCATTGACAGGGCCCAGTTGGATTCAGAGTAATACGCCGGTAGTAGTGCTGTTAGTGCCATTATATAGTAGCCCGTGATCGTGGACAGAGCATGCCAAGTGTCATGGCATGGCCAGTTATAGAATTGCCCGCCCGGCCCGCTGCATCAGCTCCGAGTCTATCAGTAGCTATCAGTAGGTCCTGGCCACATCAACGGTTTTCGCCGACTCAGGACTTCGTCTCAAGTCTCGCCTAGTTCGCCGGCGCTCTTGCAACCAGACGGTTCGATTCGATTCGCGAGGTAGGAAGAACTCGGACTTGGACTTGGACTACGAGGTCGAACTCGGATACGGTATTTAATTTCTTTGCGGCGCAGCGCCAGGACACTCAGCTGACCCATGACCGGCGGCTTGCAACTATCCGACTTCTGCGCAAGACAGATACTGCCGGAGTGGATGATTCAGAAAAAGTAAAAAAGGACTATAGTAGAACAACTGTATTTTTATTTCATCTCCCCGGTCTAAAAGCGACGCGCGGATCCAGAACAAAATGAGGTTTTATGGGCTGGCTTATCTGAATGAGAAGGTCCCGCTGAGAGGTCCGTTGAGCATTTGAGTTGGGTGGCGCGCGCTTGGAAATTTGCTGCTAGCGCTTTTTACAGCATCTGTTTTGTCAGTGTTCTGCCAATGAGGGAGGCGGATAACATGTTGTGTGTCACATGTCAACCATCCGAGGGAATTTCCTCCACGTTTTAATCACACCGTGGGTCGTGTGCACCTACCGTAGATGGATTGTACGTGGTAGAAGCCCACAACCATCAGAAGGAAGCAAACCGTGACTCTGGCAAAGTCGTGTCGGTCGGCTGAATTACTGATTCCGGGAGTAATCCGGTTGAAGTATCTGAAAAAACTGGATTGTCGGGTGCTGTGTTCAGTTGGTTTCTAGCATTATTTCGTACAATTGCGCGTGAAAGATGAGATAAGGAAGAGCTCATCCTGAGGAGACGAAAAAAAGAAAGGTTTCGAGACGTGATAATCTACAGCGT
>Ga0307510_10012019_pt1 | contig 10260 bp, 13 predicted proteins | sample 12_EM_MG_FD_207224 | JGI IMG/M metagenome (GOLD analysis project Ga0307510, IMG submission 207224) | Populus trichocarpa ectomycorrhiza microbial communities from riparian zone in the Pacific Northwest, United States - 12_EM | ecosystem: Host-associated > Plants > Roots > Unclassified | place...
GGTGGTGTTCCATGGGTTACAAGGGTTACATAGGGGCATTTGTACCTGCGGACTACGCCTCTCCTTGCCCCGGTTTCAACCGTGGGAAAACCGCGCCTGGTGGTGGTCGCGGTTCAAGGAGCCCCCTGAAGGACCGTACTTGACCTTGCAGCAACGATGTAATGTCATCAATGGAGTGGCAAGTCTGTAGTCGCGCGGCAAGTGGATCTTCCAAGTCGGCTAACGTGACGCCTGGCACCCCTTTCTCACAAGCCTGTAGGGCAGACCCTAAAAGCGCTTGAAAACGAGCTGATCCTGGTTGGTCAGTCATATAGAAGGATGGATACTTGGGAGGGGAATTGGATCACTGAGACAGCCCGAGAGAAAATGATGAAGAGACAGCGGGCGTGGTGAGTAGGGTTGGGGGAGAAGGAGAAGGTCAAAGGTCAAGACGTCAAGGTACTGCCCCATCGATGTGTTGCATATTCGCACACAGACACAGGTGGCAAGATGATTGCCTGAAATAGATCAGTACAACTGGTTGGGGTCGAACTCTGAAACATGGTTTTGGTTTGGCACGGGTGGAAGATTAGTGGGCATCGTAGACTGTGCGGAAGGTGGGAACGTTGGTCGTCCCAAGGGCAGGAATATGACAAACTACCAGAGAGGTGGTGAGAGGCGGCAGGTGCCAGCTGGTTACTCATAGTCACTTGGAGTTGGACGGAAACCTGAAAAGGGGAGGCGTGGTTCGTATTTCGATTTTCGACAGGGACACAGAGCGAATGGTCTTAGAGGTGCCTACTGTACAGTATACGCAAAAATGAGGCAGCAAGGCCCAAGAAAAACACGAGTACAGTATAGCCAGCACGCCGTTCGCGTAACCAAGGTTTGGTAATGTTTGAACAGACACACTTAGAATCACGACGTGCAACAACGACGCGGTCACGTGTTCGCATCCGTGATGCGACATTGACGCGACTTGCCACGCTTTCAGTTGATGCATCATGGGTACATACAGTACGCATCGACTCTCACCCATTGGAATACCCTCTACGTGATACAATCCCTTCCAGTGCAGACATGAGATCCAATTGCATCACGCCATCATCCTGTCCTGTTAGAAGACGCGTATAACTTCGAATTCTGCTCCGCATTGAACTCTGAGAGCTGATTGGCATTGGGTTGTGATGGACCTGCAGAGCTGTGATTTTCTGAGCGGGACCCCTCATCAAAATCCGGCCGGTACTACTAATACCGGAAGTGAGAAAGAAATGGGATGCACAAAGTTCGGAGTGGCTTTCAGCGCGACGTCCACCCACAGCATCTGCCGTGGAGGAGAAAGAGGGAGTGTTTGGAGTGAAGAGGGTGAAAGGGCTAGTGATTAGGAGTTCCGCAGGAGGACGAGGGTGGTACGTAGTCAAACATATTCGCTGCCCTCGGCTCATCTCACCTGATCTCTCTTTGTTCTCTCGTTTCTCAGAACTTACATTCGTTCATCGTCTTCCCATTGAGCGAGGTTGAGCTTAGACAAGGACCCTATAAGCGAGGGCACCTTGTATGGTAGCGCGCGACATGGCACCGTCGAGCGCGAACTGCCTCCAAACCACATTGGTCCACAGATCTAGTACGGAGTGGGGGGTACCGAGTCATGCAGATGGTCCCATAACATAACCGCTTGCATAATCTGCATGAAACGGGACAGAGTTTATGTTCACAAGTATGTTACTACGGGTTCATAATTTCTGCGCAGAGCTCTACCATTACGTCATTGGCAGAGGAGCGACATGGCTCACAGTGGAACGCGGGAGGTCCCGGAACATGTAAACGTTTTCCCATTACGAAGCCTCAATCCAATCAGGTCGCACGGCTGAGAGGACGGTTCAGTTTCGGGAGGAAGACAGAATTTAGCGCAGCAAACATACTTGACCGCACATACGAGCTGAACAAATGTGTTCGCCAACTTCGCCATCGTGCGTGACTGACTGGCGAAGTGTGAGGCGGCCATGCATACGCAAAAAAACTCAATGGTGTTACCTTGACTCACTCATCTACTCATCCTTGCTTTTATCGGATGCACAGGGCTGTCCACACAGATGAGGGCCCGCACGACATCTGGCACCAGTAATCATGTGAGCATCAGTGCCACCGAGGGCTAAGAATCTCACACGTGATCTCCGGAATGTCCCGCGCTGAAGGCCACAACAAGTTAGCAAGGCGAATGACGAACTTGACTGTACCTACGTTTGGCCGCAAGGTTCGGCTGTAAGAAGATCCCGTTGACAGAACGTACAATCATGGAGGCATTCATGACTCGTCATGCAGTCGTGACCGCCTTCGTGCAGACGGCTCTGGACGCAGAAGAGTTTACAATTAGCACACTGAGATCTGCAAATCCGGACGCTGGCTCGCAGATCTACGACAGCACTGTCAAATGTTATGCGCAGTTCTTTGATTCTGGCATTTCCCGCTTCGAACCGTTCTGTATTCGACTTCAGCCATTTACTGACGCGAGCTGTACGCAGGTCGACAAGGCAGGTCAAATACTGCGCAAGATCGGAGATCCATTCAGAGTCGTCGACGTGCTGCCTTGCATTGTTCCGGTCCCAGGACTTACGGAGAGTCTGGAGACGATGTTCGCGATCTGCTGATGGAGCCTCCGGTCCTGTTAACAAAAACTGGGCTTCTGTATCCTCCCCTTCGATCACTAGGCCCGTATCAAAGTTCTACGGTCATCAGTATAGTGTCTGGAAATCGCTATGTTGTCCTTACTTTTAGTGGCTCCAGCTCGGGGAAGACCTCTGAGAATCCCGTCTCCAAGGCATTGGCCAAGATCCTAAGCAGAGTATTTGCCCGATGCGCTGCCATGGTTTCTATAATAGAGATTCAACAAAAGGACATATATCAAGACGCGCAGGGGACCCACGTGACATTGCTCCCCAATCGTTGGCCTGTTGGGGACACGGCACTGATCAGTTACCCATGTAGGTGAGAAGCTGGCAAACCAGACCTTCAACTTGGCCATCAACGTCTTCGACGTGTGCAAGAATTCGCCAGCGGTGTGATGAGACGTCGGCTGCTGGTCAAGCTTCCTTTTTAGGGCACCAAAAAGCTTGTAGAATTCTTTCGATCCGATCATGGGCCACGGGATAATCTGTAATTTGTCTGCGTGAAGACGGCTGATGAAGTTAGCATCTTTCTCGTCTTGAACCATCTTCCGAAACTGGTGCGAGAATCTAGATAGCTTTAGCAAAAGGTGGGCCTGTATGCTTTAGAAACCTCACTTCCTCGTCACTTCAGCTCTGTCCGAGTCAATGACATCCTAGAAGAAGGCACGAGCACGTCAGCGACTATGCTACCCGGCGCGGCACTTCGTACCTTGATGATAACCAGAAGGGTCGACTGGAAGGGCAACGGGTTCGATGCTGGGTCTAAAACAGACGAGTTTGACCGGAAGGATTGAAGGAGGCCAGAAATATCTCTGCTCAGAGGAAAGCCACTGGGGAAGAGAACCTTCAAACAGAGTTGATTAAGGATGATGACCAGAGAGAGGGGGTTCCTCACGAGATTAGAAATAGCAGTATTGAAGAGAGCAAGGAGACTGTCCTCCTGAGCCGAACGCTCGAGACTGTGGACGCCTGTTGTTTATCGCTCAGATGGTATGCGGCGATCCGCGACAAGGTTCGATGTACCCACCTTCGAAATCTAGGGCTACGATGAGTGTGTCATCAGTAGGACAAACAGACATCCAGACACCCTCTAAGTATGCAGTTAGTGCCCTAATCTCGGGTGGTGTCAATTCGGAAAACAGACCTGTAGTTCGCATTGCACTCCAGGCAAACGAAGTATCAACGAGATGATTGAGTGTGAAGCTCTTCCCAACCAATTGCTCTCCCATAGACGAAACGACCTTAACAGGCTGGAATCGGCATCAATGATCCGGTCATTGACGTTCCGGGGAAAGCACAAAGGAAATCTTTACCCTGGATGCACAGTAAGACCGGAAAATAGACTCATACCATCCAAGCGACAAGTTATCCACAATTTTGTTGACTTCTGCCCCAAGTAACGTCTTCTCCAGTTGCGTCGACACAACCCCATCCTTCAGTGGGACGAATCTGTTTTCGTGGGTGATCGCAATGTGGATCGGGATGAGGCATAGCAACTCCGCAAGCCATTCTCCGACACGGAAACAGGAGACCGGCCAATCTGGACTAGAAGGGAACCGATCGGAAAAGGACGGGAATGTGCATGCGGAAACAGCGATACTCCTGAGTTCGTCGCCGGTTGGCTTCAGTGAAGCCCTTTCGAAGGAGTGAATGATATCTGAAAAGTAAGAAGAAAAGGGACACCTGTCGTCATCGGTGACGAACACCAGTGTTTTCTGTTGCCGCTCGCTGGATGATGTTATAGTATGACGCTTTACCGCAGGAAGAACGGGGAAACGTGTCCATACATCAGCGTGGCAGTCGATTAGACAATTGTGGACAGTGGATTTCCTATGGCTAGATGACCCCTTGGATAATCGTTCCTCGAAGGTGAACTCAGCTGCCTTACAAGCGATGGCGAGGATAACGGATCGACAGGACCGCGACTCTAGGTCAAGACCAATAAGATGGATATGGTTACGATGGACCATGGACGTGAGAAGTGCGGCGCTGAGGCCAACAGGGAAATCAGGGAGCTGGACAGAAATTCCATCGGTAGATGCGAATGTAGACCAGCGGTAAGCCGTCACGGTAGACACGTGGTCCTCTTCATGAATTACAAGCGCATAGGACCCGTCTGGGGAAGAGTAAACAGCACGCGGTACCCGTGAAAGTTGTAGAGACGCGGGTCTACAAAGAAGCGTCAGGGATCCATGTAAGAGGAAAATATAATGAATAATACTTTGGTTGCAAAGTGATCAGAGAAAAAATCCTTGCCCGAGCGTCTGAGTCGACGAGTAGTATATCTTCAGTTCCATGAACGAAACATGCATGGTCAATAGACACTCCGGAATTATAGAATGGAAAGAGGTCGATTGGAGTGCCCTGTCCCCGCAGGGACTTAAGCTCTTCATCAAATACGAAGATATGGAGTTGCATCTAGGAACCTGTGTTAGTCGGAGCGAAATTGATAGGAAAATCAAGGACATACTCTGGCGGATGCATACACAGCCAACATGCGTTTTGATTCGTCGAAGGCAAAGAGGCAGGTTTGACCGATTTTATCCTGGTGGAAATATTTGGCATGTGTTCTATTCGTGATGGCAGCATCTATGCGACTGAGACGTTCAGAAAAGATCATGACGTTTCCTTGAGGGTCGACGAGGCCTAAGAGGATTCGATCCCCTTCCAAAAGATGGGCGTATCTAAATGGCGATGATAAGAACCGTCATCTGAAATTTAAATAGACACCCACTTGACAACTGTATCGGAGGAAACGCGGAATGTGTGAGAAAGTCGCTCATTCAGGACAGGCGTTGGGACAAAATAAGAATCGAGCTGGAGATTGTGGCTTGCCTCTGCGAGCAGGATTAGAGTGTGAACGTGATATTCGATCTCTTGGTTTTGCAGGGATTCTTGTCTCCCACGGATTAAGTAAGTCTCTGTCCGGCTCGTTAAGATACGCCAACGGTTTAACCAGGGAGTCAAACAAACCTTGGGAGTAATATCGCTCCTTCTTTGGAACAAACTTGTCGATATAAATACTTTTACGACTACATTGCGTCAGGCTATCTTCCCTCCTGGGAATGTGGTGAACGTACGATCTGGAGCGCTTTCGCGTTAAATCCTCAATTTGACGGACAAAGTCAGACCGGAGGATCCTGAGTTCCCTTTCTTCCCTTTCTTCTGCATTGCCAACCTCTCGTTGTATTTGTTTGTCGCACTCTCCTTTCCGCACCGACAAAATCTGTTGTCCAATACCAGACACAAGGGACTTGACCGCTGTCGTAAGACAGACATAGGCAGCTTCCTCAGCCTTAGCGGTAGCGTCGCACAAGCATTCGTCAAGTACAGCAGTCTTGAGCTGCGTGAGAAAATCTGAGTCAGATACCGACGATGCAAAATTATTTGCCTCTCTCCAAAGTGTCTCCTCCCTCATGAGCTTAGTAGATTTGCTGCCCCACAATATGCGCCGGGAACCGCCACTGCCTTCGTCACTCATCCCAAAAGGGGTCTTGAGATTTTCCTTAGCGGAATTGAGCAAGCCATTGCTTGCTCCGCTTTTGTCTGCATTCACCAAGCATTTGAGGAGATCCAAGATGGCCCGCCTATCCCGGCGAATAAGCACAGCGTCTGCCAAGGACTGGGTTTGATCCCTGTCCAGACCATTGATATTCATGAGAAGATAGTGGAGGATAAGTATGCGCTCCTTTTGGATTTGGAATTCTGATGCTCGAATGCCTTTTCCAAGATTGGCGGCACGTATGTTATCCCGAAAGATTTGTTCCGCTTTCGGATAAGTGCGAAAGACGTCCTGGAGTGGGTCTAAATGACATGTCAGCACGGAGGCGCGGTGGAGGATAGACACGCTATACTGGTCATGTCATTGGCGCCTACCCCTGGCTCGGCACTCTCCGGGGAACTCGACTTTGGCAAGATAGACTCGCGTCGGACAGACCTGTTATCAATTGGGGTGGCCATAAATGAGCTCACACAGAGAGACCTTGGAGTAGATGATACCCACGGGAATGCTTTCAGAACCTCGGCAACAACAGCCTCCTGTAGCTTGACTCTTATATCCTCGAAATTTTGCTCAAGTTTGACATGCATCTCGGCCTGCCGTTCAGTAATGGTTCCCCGAAAGCCTTGCATTACCCCTTTCCTGCGCTCCTCCCATGACGTGCACTCATTGGGAAACCGTGTCCTGAGACCTAATTTTATCAAAGCCTCCAGTGACTTATCTTCAATTTCCTCGGAGAGACATATTACAACGTCATCTCCACTGAAACGTAAATCTGTCAAGATGGTGCCTAGAAGCCCAAAAGACGCTTACAGAAGGAGGCGAATCTGCGCAGCGCTCTGACCATTCATTGAAATATTCTCGACCAACTTAGCAGGCTTGAATTTGGCGGTCATGATACCTTGCTTGGTTTCTCCATGGAGCAGCTTCGGAGACAGGACGTTGTGATCTATATGCATGTTCGGCGGTGGGGGTTGATTGGCAAGGAGTGGCGAGTCCATCTTCGGACACAAGAGCCGAAGTCAATATGAGAAGTGATCCCTCCAAGAAAAACACGTACCGTGAATCCAGGTCGTGCGACTACGTCGCCCCACACAACTGCTTTTGAATGTTCTGGCGAGAGTAGGCAGATGATCTGATCACATAATTTGGTGAGGTACCTATGTGTATACAGTTAAACTGGGGCAGAGGGCGACGTAATGTTTACCCATACCGCATGAACGTAACTCTATTGCGTTGGACGGTAGAGATGGCCTGGTCATCCCACGTAGTATCTTCGGGCCAGTACAAGACATAGGCTCGCTCCTCGGCCGTAGACCCGAATGAACGCACGACATATAATCCTGATCTTAAAGTAGACTCGGTACCCCTTGCAGTGTCGCCATCCCGCGGCGTCAGCAGTTTCCGCACACTGTTCTCTAAGAATTAGCTTAATAAGATACCAAATAGCTTCACGCACGCATTGTCGTCCACCGCATGAATCTCACGAAGGAACCTCACGATTTCCTCTTTCGAACCGTAAACCCCAATTGGCTTGAGCAAGAAGTTATCTAAGATCCTGAAGTTGACCTTCGTGATGGAAGAATAGGCGCCTGGGGAGAGAGCATTGATGAACGCCTGAAGAGATTTTTGAGCTATAACAATCTTATCGACTATGAATGCCATGAATACGAGAAAACCGATAGCTAGGAGGAACTCATTACCAAGCCCATTGCTCCCCTGTTCTGTAATCAGATCGAGAAGGCGATACATCCCTTTTACGGGACAAGAGGGATCCTCGTGGAGGGGTTGTTTCTGCGCATTCGCATGACTGCGCTCTTTGTTCCGACGCAGATCATTGTCTGATTCGTTGAGTGATTAGCTTGGTCACGAAGACATTAAAAAGGTTGCCCACCACTATCAGCTAAAGGAGTTGTCGACATCACGTTGTCTGATGGAGGAAATGGTTGAGTGAAGGAGCGCTACGATAGTAAAGAAGTCGAGAGTCAGATGTTTATGTACATTCTGCCGCGAGATTGCCACGCAGAGCCCCTTTCACGTCGACTGCGGATTAAGCGCTAGTGTGGCACCCTACACCTGACCAGCTTTCTCAGAGATTCCCGTGATCGGCCCCGAGATCGTGGTGATAAAGCCGAAGAAGGTTCTGCTTTGCCTCGTTGTCACCTTCGTCGATGCTTCCACTAGTGGGTGAAAACAGTAAAAGGAAAAGGACAGAACCATTAGGGGTATATAGGAGCAGAGCGACCTGATTCGAGCCATACACGTCCATCAGACCTGAGGCCTGAGCTGTCAGACACGAGAAATCGGGGGTGTTGGTGGCTCCGTAATTTAACACACACGAGGTTGCACTTGCAAGACCCTAATCTGAAATATAATTTTAAATATTAGGAGCTGGTGAACGCCCACGGTCCATGGACTGCTGGACTTGCGTGACCCCGGTTCGTCTTTGATAAGTTTGTTGATAGGACTGCTACTGATGGAGAGACATCGATTTTGATTCAGAGATTGGTATGCAATTCATGAGCAATTCATGACGCCGTTACAATTAACCATTCCCACGATCACGTCCTCACTACTCATTGAACTTCCCCTCACAACAATCGGCCCTCAGCCCCGCTGCTCATTGGCGCATTGCCACAAGCAGCTCAAATACATCACGAGCGGACCCGCATTGGCCTATCATTGATTGGCATACGCGCAACCGTATGCACCTTACGAATAAGATCCAAGTTCAGCGCGCAACCGCCTGCATCTTCTCGTAGGGACATGCGCGTCCACGATTTCGATTTCCGCTCTGCCGTACTGAACCCTAAGCGCCTCCACATCAATATTAGAGGTGTTCAAGGGGAAAAAACCGTATGCGTGCGATGGTGTCCCAGAGGGTTAACCTTGTGTCGAAGGAGCTGCGTCTTGGTGAGAGGTTCTTACACAATGCGAGCGTCGCAGATGGAGAGGGTCACCCCGGGCCGGCAGTTAACCTGAAGGTAAGACTATTGATGAAGAGGAACATAGGAGGGAAATGTAAGGAGTAAGTACTCAATGTTCTGGCTTCGGGCTCCGTTCGAATCCACGTAGGCCATGTCACGCACGGGTAAACGAGAGATGGAGCTCGATGGAGGTCCAGTGAGCAGCGCTTCCGACTGTTCGACGACAACACGTCAGTGCATAACAGTCGACCTTGGGCACATACACCAGACTTTCCATATCTTACAATTCGTCCATTCATCCCTGTAGTCACCATAATTCTCAACGAAGCGATGATTTATTGAACATTTGATACAGTGGCGAAGGAGAATTACATTAAGAGAATGGCAGTATAATGAGCGTATATATGCATTGCAAAGATTTGGATACAAAGAGGGTACGAGTTAGCAAGGCGTCCACGGCGCCGCCAAAAAGGACAATAGTCGAATGTGAGGATACGCGTATAGAGACAATGCAATGTACAAATGGGAAAGCATAAAAATACAATGTGGATTGAGGTGAAAGTTCATGCTGCACGACGATGATTGAAAGGGGGAGGGGAAAAAAAAACCAAAGAAACAGAGATAAAGTCTATGAACAATCACAAATAATCAAACTTCGTCATCGTGTTCGTCGTCATGAATGGGGGGAAATCGTCACCGATCCGATCCCAAACTCAAAAAGCCTTCGGCGACCGCGATAAGAGCTCGAGCGGGATCGGCTTGCGCTGAAGACCCGAGCGAGCAGCCTCCTCAGACACGGCGGCGGGGCCCGACAGTGCCGACTCGCTCGCGCAGCGTAAGTGCGCCGCGGCCTTGGGAACGGCCAGTGCGTCATCGCTGCCGTTGGTGCGGCCACCCCGGCGCGCGCGAACGAGGCGCGCAACGGAGCCAAGGTGCATCCGGAGGCGCGCGGAGGTGGAGGTCGGCGTGGTGGGCGGCGATCCGGATGGGGCGAGAGTGGCAAGGGTGGAGCAGGACCAACGCGAGCGGAGCGTATCGCCACCACCCGCCGCCCAGCCCACCTCCACCTCTACCTCTGCCGACTCGTCTCCCTCCTCCAGGGACGACGCAGTCCCCGGAGCGCAGGTGTATGTGGGAGTGGACGATGAAGGCGAGGTAGGCTGCGACGCGTAGCTCACGATGAGCTCGA
>Ga0307510_10012020_pt1 | contig 10260 bp, 9 predicted proteins | sample 12_EM_MG_FD_207224 | JGI IMG/M metagenome (GOLD analysis project Ga0307510, IMG submission 207224) | Populus trichocarpa ectomycorrhiza microbial communities from riparian zone in the Pacific Northwest, United States - 12_EM | ecosystem: Host-associated > Plants > Roots > Unclassified | place...
ATGAAAATGAAAAAAAAAAAATTAATTAAAAAAATAAACAAAAAAACATATGAGTTAACCTAAATTAACTGCTAACCCCGCACACATGGGCTTATGATCGGGATAACCCAATTCTAATAAATCAAATGTTAAATGATGAAATTAAAATGAATAAATTAAAAAAAGGACAAAAAAACTCAACTCTCATTCACCTTTAAAAATGGTGACTTTGGTTATGAACTCGAGACTAACTCATAGAAAAAAAACCATAGAAAATAATAAAGCAAAACTCTAAAAAAATTTAGAAAACATTATCTTAAAAAAAGAGGAAAAAACAAGGAAATCTTGGTGAACCTCCTAAACTTTATCTAATTTCTAAAACTCGTAACTTGTGAAATCCTAGCTTTGGGTTAAATTAAAAAGCTTAATTCTTAACCAATTTAATTTAAAATAATAAAATCATGAAAAAAATATTAATTTAATAAACTTGTCAAATCAAGAAAGGTAGCAATAAAAATAATGGAGATCAAATTTGATAAAAAAAAAAAAAAAACCAAGGAGGATGAAATTGTAAGAAAACAAATCTAAAAAATGATACCAAACAAAACAAATAGTAATCAAGAAAATAAGGGTCAAATTTAAAAGATTAAAAAATAGAAGGGGTGAAATTGTAAAACATTTGTAATCTAAAAGATTATTCAAAATAAAAAATTGTAATAAAAAAAGTAGAGACCACATGTGAAGGAAAAACAATTACAGGGGATGATTTGAAATTTTAAAGGAGCTAACATGAAATTCAAGGAAAAGAAAAAAAAAATGATTGTCGGCTCCAAACTAAAGGCGTGTTTGGTCCATGTGCCGCCTCATAACGGAAGGGGCACTAAAACCTTCCAAACACCACCACAGAAGGTGATGTTTAGTGATCGGAAGGCTCTACACATATCACCTGAAGGGCGCAATATGCCATCATTTTTTAATAATATTAATTATATAGTCAATTACAATAATATCACTAAGTAACATTCACATTAATAATCAAACCAATGTAAAAGGTTAATATAGCTCTTTCGAAAGAGTTATGTTGATTTTGTTTTTAAAAGTAACAAAGTAATTTAATCTTTAAAAAAAATAAAAAGACCATAATACCCATGATTGAAAGACATTTTGTGTTTTTTACTGTATGATTAAATTAGTTATTTTACTGTGAAAAAAAAATTACTAACTTAACCCCACAGAAATTGTTAAAGACAATAGTACAATGATAAAAAGACCATCTTGCCCCTAATGTCTAGATTAAAGGTTTTTTTTAGGCCAGAGGCATTTTTGTCAAATCACTATTCCATGAGTTTATTCCTAGAGCTATATGAAAACCTCATTTTCTTTCATTTTTATTTTTTAATTTTAATTTAATTTGACTTGTCCTGGTAAATTAATATGAAAAAAATTATTATTCAAAACCTATCTAGATCATATTTTAATTTGGACAGAAAAAGATATTTATCCAATAAATTTGGTAAATTAAGAGGGTTTACATAGATTTCTAGGTTAACATCAACAGTTTTTTTTTCTTTTCAAGAAAACAAAACAACATTGCTTTAATAAAAAAATAATTAATCTAAATTTACATGATAACCATTAAGTTAATCTAATAACTTAATAACCCAAACATTTTTTAAGGTCCACCCGAACCCAATCTTACAACTTTGCATATAAAAAGTAATGGAAACTGAGAAGTGAAGCTGAAGACTAAAATATTGTCTTTCTTTTTCTTCATCTTCATCTTCTTCTTCTTCTTCTTCTTCTTCTGTTTTTAAGCACAGAAAGCGAAGCTTCTCTTTCCATCATTATTACTATTCACCTTCTTTGCCTCACTTTTCTCACACTCCCTCGCTGCTCTTCTTGACTCTGTTTCTTTCTCATTTCTTATAAAAACACACTTCCATACAAATACGAACACACTTCCACAGAGACTCGAAACAAAAGGTGAAAAATGGAGTTTGATCTTGAGAACTCTTTGACAAGCTTGGAAGAACACCAATCTGATACAGTCCCAAATCTCTTTGCCTCTGAATCTGATCACATGCCTTCAAGAAATTTCCTACACTGCTTGAAAACCTCTGGTTTCTATGTCTCCTTTCGTCAAGAAGCCATTTCTCTCATTTTACAGGTAAAAACACAACACTAATGACTGGAACTTACTTTTATGGATCTTGTGTTTTGTGTTGTAATAATGTTGTCTTAGCTTTTGGCAGGCACAATATTCTTGCAACTATGACGCCTTCATACCTTACCTTGCTGTTAATTACATGGATCGATTCATTTCCAAACAAGAAATTCCGGTATACAGTCGAGCTAGCTAAAATATATAAAATGTCTTGCTGTTTTGTTAAAATCCTTGATTTATTCATGCTGAATTCTTGGTTCTTTGAAGCAAGGGAAGCCATGGATTCTTAGACTTGTAGTAATCTCTTGCCTTTCTCTAGCTGCAAAGATGAAGAACGCCCACTTCTCAGTCTCTGATTTTCAGGTAACAAACCATCGTATCTCCACATTTATTATTAGTTGGAAAAATGTAACACAAAGTTGGCCATGTAAACTTATGTGCATAGTTTGTTTAAGCAATGAAACAGGGAGAGGAAGCTGGTTTCATCTTTGACACACAAACCATTAATCGCATGGAACTTCTCATTCTTGATGCCTTGAATTGGAGAATGAGATCGATTACACCTTTCTCCTTTGTGCATTTCTTTATTTCTGTACTTGAACTCAAAGATCCATCATCCTCACAACCTCTCAAAGACAGAGCTACAGAGATTATTTTTAAGGCACAAAATGGTAACTCATTGCACTCACAAACTTTTGTGCAATTACTTTTAGCTTTATCCTTCTTATAGAGCTTCACCCTACGTTTTTGTTGCAGAAATCAAGTTTCTAGAGTTCAAGCCATCTATTGTTGCAGCATCAGCCCTTCTTGTAGCATCCAATGAACTACTCCCATTGCAATTCCCTTTGTTCAAGTGCTCAATCTCCTCCTGTGCATTTGTAAATAAAGTAAGCAAGAAATAAACCAACACCCCACTTATTTTTTTTTTTTAATGTTTTAGGTTGTATGTCTATATATTTATATCCTCTGCTCAGAATTGATGATAATTAATTAATGACTAATCATGGTTTAGGAGAAGCTGTTAAGCTGCTTTAATACAGTGCAAGAAATGGTGGAGATGGAATGGTACGATTCAATGTTGGATACAATGTCATGCACAAGAACCCCATTGAGCGTGCTAGATACGCAATGTACAAAATCAGAAAGTGAGACCACTAGCACCACCAGCATCAACAATGGCAGTACAGTGCCAGAGATCAAGCGGCGAAGATTGAATGGCCACAGCAGCAAGTGATGGCAATATTTTGTTTCAGTTTTTCTCAGTTCTGATAATATTGGGACTCTGTAATCGGTCCATATCTCTTAGCATCATCAATGTCGCCACCACAACAGAAAACCCCCCCAAAAAAAAACGCCAAAAGTAAAGAAAGAGCTATGTTTTCAAGCAATAGAAACTCATTGCTATCTCAGTTGGTTGTCAAAAAAAAGAAAAAGAAAAAAAAAAGGAAAAAATTATTGCTCCTGCTTGCAATATTGAGACCATCTTCTCAAAAAAATAAATAAATAAAAAATCATTTGGTTTTATGGGATCTTTGGGATGTACTGAGAAGGGTATTGGAATGGGACCACGAATTAAGGACAAGCTCACAAGACAACTTTGAATGTTACTTCTAGTTTTGTTTGTGATTCTTGTTTATGGGGTGGAGTTTTGCTGTGTCCCTCGCATGGTGGCAGAGACAGAGAGACGTATATTTACCTATATTTACCAAGATAATGTATTGTTACCTGAAAACTGCAAGAAATGAAGTGCATTTTTTGGGTCAACGCATAGGAGAATATCAAATCATGTAAGAAAAAAAAAAAAAAAAGTCAGTAAAGAATTTTGAGGGAAATAAATTGTAGTAGTCGCAGTGGTTGTATGGATCAAAACCAAGTGCATGTGTTTGTGGGGATAAGAGAGAAGAAAACAACGTACAAGACACGTAGCTTTCTTTAAGATTATGGTATCTTTGTCGAAGAAATAAGCTATTCATGTGCTTCACACTTGAAAGCAGTTGGATTTTCATTAGTGTTCGAGACTGAGTTTTAATTTTTTTATTAAAATTTTATTTTTATTTTTTTGTTTCGTTTTTTTTTGTATTTTTTTATTGTTTTAATATATTGATATAAAAAATAAAATAAAAAAAATATTATTTCAACACTTTCCTAAATATAATTTTTTGTAAAAACAATCGCTTCTATAATAATAATAATAATAATAAAAAGAAAAACACCTACCCTCAAGACCGCTATAGCCTTTGTTTGCTTATAATTTAATGTGGTTTGTCTGGCTAAGAGCAAATTATGGGTCGTTGTTGACCTTGTTTTATTCGGGCTTCAGACTATTATGGTTAATGAGCCCTCATTTTCTGTTAGACTCAAATTCTTTTTGCTTTCGAGAATCGGACAAGGACTCGTTTATAATGCCAAGAGAACATGAGGAAGAGCCCGTTGTTTAGCGGCAAAGGTAGCGTTTCAAATTGTGATTTAAAATTAAAAATATTATTTTAATTGTTTTTTTTAGCTTGTTTTAGTATAATGTTAGTGAAATTTTTTAAAAAATATTTTTTATTTAAAAATATATCAAAATAATTTATTTTTTATTTTTAAAAAATAATCGACACCTCAAAAAGATCTAAAAATACAAAGAAAACTTAATTTAAAATATAAAAAATTAAAAAAACATTTTAATTTTTTTTGACTATTCGAAAGAGAAATTTAACCTAGTTTTAATGTGCAAAAAAGGAGAGAAAATTTGTTGATGTTAATAGCACTTCAGCGAGCTTCTGCTTGTGAATGAATTGAAAGCAACAGGTAGATTTGTGCGAACCAATTGGACCTCTGAGAATGTTTGTATAAAAAGTAGACTCGTGAAACAAAGAAGACAGAAGTTAGAAGACAGCACGTAACTGAAGGTGAAGGCTGTCCTAATTGTTTTCGACATGGGCCAAGGCCCCATAAGCCTACGTTGATTGGCCTATAGTATAATAATTACACCTTTGAAAGGACAGTAGCTTTTATTCTTGACTTCTTCTTAAGAATACTTTGCTTTAAAAAAAATATTAAATTATTCTTTTATATTTTTAATTTACTGAATGTAATTTCATATAAAAAAATATTTTAAAAAATTAACAAAGGATAATGTAACTATTTTCATAAATCTATTTTTATTGACGATTATAAAATGAATTTTTATTATTTAAGAAATATAGTAACTAAACTAAACGTTAAGTAAAGGCGCAGATCAACAACAATAACTTCCCTTTTTTAATTTATTTTTCATAACCTTTTCATTTCCTGAAAATTGATTGAATTAAGAGAAAGGAACGATTATCTGGGATAGGATAGTAAGCAAGTGCCCAAACCACAAGCCATTCATTGTCTTGTAGGGAGAGAGAAGCTGAGGGTGTCTGGTCCAGCAGAATATAACAAGAGAAAGGGATCCTATGATACTGGGGACTGGGGACTGGGGACTGGGGGTCATCACCATCAGTACTATTGATATTCGAGCAATTAATGAAATATGGCCTGTTCTCTGCTTGCACACACACACACAAAAAGTAATATTGCCTGTTAGAGAGGGGATCGAACTCCTAACACAAGATTAGCACTAAGCAGCCCAGTGGGAAAGCTATTAAGCTTAGCAATTGGGTAAAAAAAAAAAAAACAAGAAGAAAAAGCACACACCTTTGCAGCTGTAGAGCATACAAACAGAACTAGAAAAGTCCACAGTGAAGCTTAAAGATGAAGGATCCTGATGTTAATTTATTCCACAATGTAGTGAACAATATTGATAAAGAGATAGCACATGCTCCGATTCGCTTCTTTTCAAACTGTAATTCACCTTGGTCAAAAAGCATAATTATCTTTACTAGCCGTTAGTTTTGAGATAGAATATTCGTCTTCATGATTGTCACCGGTTTAAATGATATCACTTTGTGTCAAAACTCTACTGCCTCGACAACATTTTGGCCTAATGTCATCATTTTTACCTATCAAAGTTGATAAGAAAGTTTACTTCGATTCCCAGTGTACTCTTCTTTGTTACAAAATCCATCTTGACACCATCAAGGTATTTTTCTACTGTTTAGGAGTGAGTATTTTCGGTTTAGTCCGATTTTTACCTAAAAAAATAACCAAATCAATTTATTTTTATTTAAAAAATAAAAACCTAAACCGGCTTAAACCGACCAATTTCGGTTCGGTTTGGTTCGGTCAATTGAAAGGAAAAAATAGAAAAAACCGATTTCATCTTGGCCAGGCATATCGAGCAAGTTTTTCTGAAATTGAAATAAAAGAAGCTAGAAAGGACAAGTGTCAGATGAAGAATTAGAAAAAATAATTCTCACAACATCCATGATAGTAGTCGCAGCATACTATGGCAAACCAATATCCTCGTAAGTAAATATGAGAAATGAATATATAATAGATCTATAGAAATCAGAAAAAAAGTTAGTAGTTGCTTTGAGCAATCTAATAAGTCTCTCTCTTGTTAAGATGAATCTTTCAAAACTCGTGCATCTAATAGTGAGTGGCTGAATATATCATTTTGATTTAAAGAAAAGGATAAAAAGATTGAGAGATAAGAGATGAAGATTGAACAAGAAGGAGTGGGAGGGGGGCTCCAAGGCTGCCGTTTGGTTGTTTAATTCATAGGCTCTCCTCTTCAGCAGTCGGCTGTGCAAGGGGGGCGGCTGGGTTTGCTAGGTTAAAAGAAGAAACTAAAAGGTAGATGGGGGAAAGATATTTATAGTACCACTGGTTTTTTTATTTTTATTTGAACCGGTTTGGTTTGGTCATGTTTATTCGGTTTCAGCCTTTTAAAACCAAAACTGAACTGAACCAAATTGTTTTTTTAATTTTTTTAATTGGTTTTTTTCATAATTATATTTTTTCGGTTATTTTTTTTCGGTTTTCTCGGTTTAATCGATTTTTCAATTTTTTTGCTCACCCCAACTAATGGTTAAGGCACCACTAAATCCCTGTAAAGATGAGAACACAAGTTCAAGCCTTGGAAAGCATATTTGTTAGGAGGGGCAGCCACGAACTCGAACAGGATTGTTTCACACTCATTAAAGTGTGGGGATACCTAGGTATTAATAATAAAAAAACACCCATCTTGATTGGGCAACTCAATCCCTAACCTTGTCCAATCCATGTTTCATTTGGAAACATATCTTTTTTTTGTACTTGAATGAAGTTTCATTTTGAAAAAAAACTTGAAACGACAATGTTTTGTTCAAAAAAATTGGGTTAACGCGCCATTTATTCAAAAAAATTTAGTGTCAAGCAATGTCAAAGTACGGTCCTTCATATTAATCTTATACCCATTCTCCAATAATTTTCATAATCTCAATATGTTGCTTTTCACTGTTATATATAATAATCATCACCAATAAATTGAAAACTTCTATCTTTCAATTTAATCAAATTTGTACATTTTCATTTGATTACAACTTTTGAATGATCCGCAAAGGTGACATTACCTCTAATTGCTTCATCCAACTCCATGAGTTTATCTTTGTATCCACACATGTGGTTGCTGACTTCATTATCTAGATATCACATGTTCTCCTTATCTTGCATTCTTTTATCATGCACTAGTAACATGGTGGCTTCATTCTCTTCTTTTATCATAAGATTTGCATTCTCATCAACTCTCTTGGTTGGACTCTAGTAACCCCTAGCATAATAATCTACATTTTAAAAATTATAGCATTTAACTTTTAATTTATCAAGCGTGGATTTTGGATTGTCACTTTTAATGTAACTAGTCGACCGATCAACTTATTGAGGCTGTCATGACCTTCTTTTTCAAATTTGTATTTTCCTCCTCTCGTTTTTTGCTTTGTCCACGTCCTTTACCCCATTGGGAATATCCAGAACTATCTTGCTTTGAAAAAAGTACATGTGTACTCATATCCTCTTGAACCTCATTGATTCTTTCCTTATTGGCTTGTAATTTTCTCATGAGACATTGTATTGAAAGAACATCTATATTTTGCGACTCCTTTATCACGACCACCATATAATGAAAATTTTTTTGCAGCGAGAATATGATCTTCTCTACCACATGTGTCCCTTTCATCTTCTCCCCATATCTCTTCATTTGATTGTATATGGCCAATACTTTGCATACTCTTGCAAAGTATTATGAAATATTCTCTGATTCAAGTATATGTAACTTTTTAAAGTCACCACGTAGCTTTTGTAGATATATATTTCTCACATTGTCAGCTTCTTGGTTTGATTCTTTCAAAACTTCATGTGTTTGCTTGGCGATTGTTGCGTTGGCCATTATCTTAAAACTGGCATCATCCAAACTTTGGTGGATGATTGTTAGTGCTTGCTGATCCTTTCTTTGTGCCTTTTGCACGGTCTCCCTTTAGGCTGAAGTCAATGTTCCTCCATCCATAAGCTCCTTAAAGCCTTTTTCAATCATCTCCTAATACGTACATCTTAGGAATCTAGCCAAGCTTTTACTTGAATACACCAAGTTTCATAGTTGTTATTTGTCAACTTATGACATTGAAGTGAAAGTTTGGATTTGCTATATTAAATAATCAAACCTAAGATCTGATACCACTTGTTGGAAGAAATAGGTGTGGTATACGATCAAAAACAGTAATGCAAAGTCAAAAACTCAAGAACAAGAAGAAAATTGAGAGGAATGTATGCTTTTCTTAAGTGTTTCTCTCTAAGCTCTTTTAGTTATTTTCTCTCTTTTATGTGCTATTTAATTAATAATACTGAATTACAAGCCTTTTATAATCATGAAGTCTTAGATAATCGATGAATTAAACTAATACAAGAAAATCCTAATCTAAGCAGGAATTGTATTCTACCGACTGAATCAGTCAATCGTTTCTCAACTGGTCGACCAATTTATTTAATCCAAGCGGTTGATCGATTTCCAACTGGTGGACTAATTCTTTTATTTTAAAAAAATAAAAATCAAGTTTATTTTTTAAAATTCGATACCTTTAGGAAAGAGAGTGAGAGAGTGATTAGGCAAGTGAAGAGGATGTACTAGCCCTGTTGGCAATTCAAAGCACGATTTGTGCAGAAAAAAGTCATACTCATAAGTTTCATAAACGTAGGCAAGACCATGAATGCTTTGAATGCACCCCTCACAAGTGAGAGCCTCACTTACATCTTTCTTATGTGTCAGCTATACACTCTCTTTCACTTTCTCCTTGATCTACTTATAAAAAGCCAAATTATGACCATAGCTGAAATGTCTGAAGTCCATCTTTGTGCCTGTGTGTGAAAGAGGGGGAGATAATTACAAAGTACTAAAAGTGATGAGTTAAAATATTTGTTTAAGATTTTTATAAATAGAAAAAATCTTAACCATATAAAATGGGTCTGACAAACAAGTTAGGCCCAAAGAACTTGGGCTTGGTAGTCGGTCAATGCTAAGGTAGCGTGGGTCTGACAAACATGTCAGACCCAAAAAATTGGATTTAACAATTAATTAAGTCTAAAGCAGCGTGGGTCTAACAAATATGCTACACCTAAAAAGCTTGGACTTGATAGTCAACCAAGTCTAAGGCAGCGTATGTCTGACAAATATGTTAAGATCCAAATCATTTGAATTCAACCATTACCAAGTTTTAAGGCTATATGTTTGATCCTAAACGATCTCCTAAAATATAAGTATTGAAGTTATGATAAACTATCACGCCTCTCCATTTAGTATAATCATTTGTATTGATATAATGATTTTGCTATACTCATAGGTGTATATAAGGTCTCTTAAGGGACCTATCATATTTATCATCTCATTAATATATGTAAGGGATATTTGTTTCTCATTAATGTCGTCGAAAACATAGGACCTCCTAGTCCTTTCCTTATCTAAAAACGACAAAGTTTAGGGGGTATAACTACCCTCATAGATTTCAGACAATTAACTCACTTAAAACTCAAGAACAAACATCTATGTTCCTTAAATTTAAGGTTTTTTTAAGACATTTATTACCTGGATGGTTCAGGGGGTATAAATACCCCATGAACCATCCGGGTAAGGGTTCATAACTTTTTATCCCATAAAATAAACTCTTATAGATTTTAAAACATTATCCCACTTAAAACTCAAGAACAAATATCTATGTTCCTTGAATTTAAAAATCTTT
>Ga0307510_10012021_pt1 | contig 10260 bp, 9 predicted proteins | sample 12_EM_MG_FD_207224 | JGI IMG/M metagenome (GOLD analysis project Ga0307510, IMG submission 207224) | Populus trichocarpa ectomycorrhiza microbial communities from riparian zone in the Pacific Northwest, United States - 12_EM | ecosystem: Host-associated > Plants > Roots > Unclassified | place...
GGATGGCAGATCTCGGGCGCTGGCGTGTGGCAGTCGGGTAGGCCTCTAACGCTCTTTTCGGGGTCGAATACGTACTCGGGCAGCGTACAGACTCCTGCTTCATGCCTCGGAAGCTGCAACGCGCATATGGGCAAGGTCCATACCGAAACAACATCTTCCGGAACACAGACGTACTTCCTTACGGCTGCACAGCGCGCGCAGTTTGTAACTCCGGCGGCAGGACAGTTCTCGAACATCGGTCGCAATTGGCTTCGGCAGAATACGGTGTGGAGCACTGACGCGAATCTGTCGAAATCGTTCCGAACGTGGCGTGAGCAATCTCTACAATTGCGATTTGAGGTGCAGAACCTGCTGAACAATGTCAGCTACGATACGACGGGGTCTCAGCTTGTGACCTCGACCGTATTCATGCGGCTGAACCCTGGGACGGACGGCGTGATTAACAGCTCTCCGCGCAGAGCGCAGTTAGCTGCAAAGTACGTCTTTTAGATCAAAGTAATGAGTGGTCGGAGAAAACGTGGCAGTTCAGGTCCTTGTTGAAGAGTCCGGCTTTATCTCAGCCAATTATCGGTGAGGCCGGAAGACACTCGGGCGAGTGGTAAGGGCTAGTTTTTCTGATTATGTCTGTTTGTCCAGTAAGTTGGACAGACGTACTCTCCGATTGCTCCGATCCGCTGGTAAATGTGCTGTATGAGGGAGATGATGAAGTTCACGCTTCCTAGTCTCGTCTCAAACTTGCTAGTACACAGCACATAAGGAATTCTTCCGATGAATTTGCCTTTTGCTTTCCTTGCGGTGATGCTTGGATCTGTAGTTGTCGCTGCCGTTGCTCAACAGAACGTTGCTCCGCTGAAGATCGGAAATGACCTTCAACTCTTTGTCGATGATTACCTCATCGACTCGATGACTGGCGCGGAGCTGGTCCTGCAGTCACCCCAGCCGGCAGGCGTGGCAATCAGGTTCGACAAGCCGTGGGAGGGCAATGTCAGTGCCTACGTCTCAGTGTTTCGTGGCGGCGACAAATACCGCATGTATTATCGCGGTGCGTCCGCACCGGATTACGTTCGGAAATCGGCACTGAAATCAGACGAAGTTATCAGTCCCAGCCATGTGAACCTCACGTGCTATGCAGAAAGTACGGATGGAGTTGTATGGCAAACCGTCTCTGGGAATCGTGGAGTACGGCGGGTCGCGCGACAACAACATCATTCTTGACGGCGGAGAAAGCTCGGAAAACTTCAGCCCTTTTCTTGACGGTAATCCTCAGGCAGCTGCTTCAGAGCGCTACAAAGCGGTGGGTGGTGGCAACAAGGGGCTCTTCGGCTTCAAATCTGCGGACGGCATTCACTGGCAGAAGATGTCGGAGCAACGTATCATCACCGACGGCATATTTGACTCTCTCAATGTGGTGTTCTGGGATGCCAACAGAAAGGAGTACATTGCGATCTATCGCGACTTTCTGCAGGGCATGCGTACGATTAAACACGCCACGTCGAAAGACTTTGTGCACTGGACGCGCGGCGAGTGGGCCGACTACGGAAGTGCACCTGCGGAGCAGCTTTATACCAATGCTGCAGCGCCATACTTCCGAGCGCCGCAGATTTACCTCTCATTTCCAAAACGCTATGTTCCGTGGCGGCATGTCTTTGATGATGATCCTCGTCACGACGGTGTGTCAGAAGCGGTCTTTATGTCCAGCAGGGATGGAGTCCACTGGGACCGCCGGTTTCTCGAAGCATTCGTTCGTCCTGGGCGCGATCCGCTGGATTGGGTCCATCGAAACCGCATGATTGCCACCGGCATTCTTGCGACTGCGCCGGATGAGGTCTCCATCTTTATCTCGCGCCACTACACCTCCCCCAGCGCATTTCTTGAAAGGATGACGCTTCGCACTGACGGATTTGTCTCAGTGCATGCGGGATATCACGGCGGGTCTTTCATCACCAAACCTTTGATCATTGATGGAAACGATCTGGTTCTGAACTATGCAACCTCGGCGGTGGGGAGCATCCAGTGGGAGATGCTGGACGTGAATGGGAACTCTCTTCCAGGCTTCGGGGTCGAACAAACCAAGCCGTTGAGCGGTGATGAGATTGAACATAAGATCCGTCTCCAGAACCTCAAGCGCAAACCCTGCCAGCCAGCTGATGGAGCCTGCATCTCGAGCGGGCGTCAGGAGAATGGACTCGACGCAAGGCCCGTGAGACTGCACTTCATCCTGAAGGACGCCGATCTCTATTCTCTTCAGATTCGTGAGGAGTGAGGACTGGGAAGTCTCCCGCGATTGGGTATCATTCAAAGCAGTTCAGATAAATTTCTTCAATCATCTGCACGGTCAAATCACGTGGATTGTTTTTTAGCAGCCTGGTCACCTTCGCGGCTGATTGAGCCATGGATGGCACCTGTTCTCGTCCCACACCATAAGCAGCTAGATTTCGTTGCACGCCGCAAGAGTCTGTCAGAGCTCTCAGTCGCTCGGCTCCCAGGAGTGCTGTTTCCATAGGGTTTGATGCCGCGCTGCATCCAAGCGCGATGGCAATGTCGGCATGATGCTCGGGGTTAGCCTGTGCATTGAACGCAAATACCTCAGCCAGCAGTATGGCGTTTGAGAGACCGTGTGCGAGGTGGAATTCGCCGCCTAACGGATAAGCCAGCGCATGGACTGCTGCTGTATTCACCGGGCCTAGACAAAGCCCACCCAGCATGCTGCCTAACGACAGAGCTTCGCGCGCGACCAAGTTATCTCCGTGTTGAATTGCTATCGCGATATGTTGCGAAATCAACCGAACACCTTCCAGAGCGTAGACATCGATAAGCGGATGCGCGAACTTATTTGTGTACGCCTCAATGCAATGCGTCAACGCATCAAGCCCAGTGAAGGCGGTGATATCGGCTGGCAATCGTACCGTTAATTCAGGGTCGATATATGCTGCATCCGCGACCAGAAATTCACTGACAATGCCTTTCTTCAACTGTTCTGCGACATCAAGTAGTATGGCGTTCGGCGATACTTCACTCCCGGTCCCGGATGTTGTAGGAATGCAGATGAGGTGGCACTTGCGGGTACTCACAAGCCCGATACCAAAGCAGTCTCGTACGTACTGCTCGCTATAAAGAAACGCAGCCAGCAGCTTTGCAAGGTCGAGGACGCTTCCCCCGCCGATTCCTAGAACACAATCTGGCCTTACGGCGCGAGAGCGCTCGAGCAGTTCTTCAAATATTTCGATCGTCGGCTCGCCCCGTGGCGCGATGGTTTGGGTCGCAGTAATGCCCTCCGATGCGAGTAGCGCCTGCAGCTGGGAGGCTTCATCCGCTAAGGCCTGCGTATACAGTATCTGCACCGACTGCAATTGCTTGCCCTTGATATAGGGCACGCATTCGCGCCAGCAACCCGTGCCGAAGGCAAGCTTTGACGGTTGCAGCAAGGTAATCGTTCGCATCAGACTTTCTCAGACTCAGCTTGTTCAATCGCCTCGTGAGCAGCAGCAAGCGCTGCCTGCGCACCCACTTTGAGGCAGACAATATCATTTGTGCAAAACAGGAGGTCCACTCCGAGCCGCGTCCAATGCACGAAGTCTGCCGCGCCGCATGCCGTGACAATCTTCTTTCCATGTCTCCGCGCCGAACGAACAATGCGCTCTGCTGCGGCCAACAGCTCAGGATGCGCCGTTTGTCCTGGATATCCCAGACTTGCGGCCAGATCGGCAGGCCCAATGAACAGATCAACGCCCGGGATCGAAGCGATATCATCAATGCGATCGAGCGCTTCCTTCGTCTCAATCTGAACCAGCAATCCGAGTTCTTCATTCAGCTTCTGCTGTTCTGATGGAACGTCATCCACCAGCCCATACTGCAACGCACGCGACACGCTGAAAAACCCACGTTCCCCAAGCGGCGCGAACCGCGCATATCGAACAAGTCCCGCAACCTGTTCCGGCGAATCCACCATTGGGACGTCGATCATGTCTGGACCGCACTCTGCGGCCTTCAACACGCTTTCGCGTCGTGCGTCGGGGACACGAATCATCGTGAGCATCCCTGTGCCACGCGCCATGCGGCACAGGTCTGCAGCCTCCGCAAAGGTGATTGCAGCATGCTCCATCTCAATCCAGATAACCTTGAAGCCCATGTGACCCGCAATCTCAAGAAAGACTGGATCGTTAAAGTACAAGGCAGCACCCAACAGAGGTTTACCGTTGGCAGTTTCAATTGCTCGATGCAAGCGATTCATTCGGGGTCCTCAGCTTTGACTCGGTCATCGTTTGGTTCAACAAGGTTTGGGGAACACGTTCCTGTTTCTTTAGCTCGCGCCACTTCCAGAAGGTCAGATCGCCTCCCGCCACTTCTCCTGGAATGAGATAACTCACGCAGACGCCGACGACGAGCAACACGACGTGGCCAATCGCACCGATCATGTAGTCGTGCAGAGGGAAGTTAAAGCGACCAAGATCCACTTGCTTCTGGACAGTGAGCGTTGCCCACGTAGTAAAAACGACATTCGCAACGATGCCAGAGATGGCACCTGCCTTCGTAGCCTGGGGAACGAGAAATGCCAGCAGGAATAGGCCTGCGAGCCCACCGGCCACTACCGCTGTGATGGTGTAGTAGAGCGAGAGCGCGCTTCCATTGCTATGCGCCAGTCGAAGCGCCACCATTGCCGCCGCGAATCCACTGGCGACTACAATCATGCGTGCGGTTATAAGACGCTGCTTGTCCGTGCTGCGCGGTCGAGCCATTGCGTAGAAGTCTTCTACCCCAATCACGGCGAGGCAATTCATATCAGAGGCAAGCATCGCCATTGCAGAACCCAACAATGCGGCAATGAAAAGCCCTCCTACACCCTGTGGAATGTGCGTGAGCAGGAAGTGCGGAAATACCTGGTCCGCTTTGTGAATGGTGCCTGGTAACGCTTCACCAGTAAGCCGGTAGAACGACCACAGCAGGCTGCCGATGAGCATGAATGCCGTCCATACCGGCAGGCAAAGGCATGCACCCAATGCGATTCCTCGGAGTGCGCTTCGATCAGTCTTCGCGATCAGGTAACGCTGCACAACTGTTTGATCGGCTGTGTATTTCTGTAGATAGAAGAAAAAGCCGTAGATCGCCAGCACGATAATTGTGGCCTTATCAAAACGGAACGCTGTGCTGCCAAGGCTCATTTTGTTGTGTGACCAGGCGTCGGCCAGCATGGCTCGGGGTCCTTGTGCCGGAAGAAATAAGAGGTACGCAAGCGAGACGATGATACCGATCCACAACACAAAACCCTGGATCACATCGCTCCACACAATAGCCTCAACACCGCCAAGCATGGTGTAGAAAATGGTAACGATCGCCGTGAAAAAAATAACCTTGTCTACGGCCAGGCCGGTCATACTCGAGAGGGTGAGCGCCACAAGATAGAAGACGAAGCCCATCTTGGAAAAATGGCCGATGGCAAACGCGAAAGATGAGTACAGGCGCACAAAGCTTCCGAAGCGTTTACCGAAGTACTCATATGCGCTCATGTGAATGACCTGGCGATAGAAAGGGACGATCGCAAAGCCAATCAGGGCGAGCACGCCGATGAACATGATGCCGGGCACCAGCAGAGACCAGTCGCCCGCATATGCAGAGCCGGGATACGCCACAAAGGTTACGCTGGTGATGATCGTGGCCAAAAGAGAGAGCCCCATCGCCCACCCGGGAATAGAGCGACCCGCAGTAAAGTAGTCGTCCGTCGTCTTCTGCTTGCGAGCGAAACGAAGTCCGACCGCGATAAGGCCACACACGTACAGTGCGATGACCAGAATGTCGAGAGGACGCATACGTCTCCTACAAACCCCTGCGATGTTTTGCCATGGTAACGGCCATCTTCATCGCGGCAATCATGTTGCCTTCGCTCGCAATATTCTTGCCTGCGATATCAAAAGCTGTGCCATGATCCACCGAGGTGCGAATGATCGGAATACCCAGAGAGGTATTCACCGTCGCTTCAAAATCGAGCAGCTTCATTGGGATATGTCCCTGGTCGTGATACATCGCCACAATCAGGTCGTGCGAACCTGCCGCCGCGCGAAAGAAGATAGTGTCAGGGGCAACCGGTCCTTCGCATTGAATCCCCTTTGCCTGGCAGGCTATCACAGCAGGCTTGATGAACTCTTCGTCCTCAGAACCAAATAGGCCATGTTCGCCTGCGTGGGGATTGAGGCCGCACACGGCGATTCGTGGAGTCTTCTTGCCTAGCAGCTTCATCGCTTCATTGCCCAGCTCAATGGTGCGAATAATACGATTTGTATTCAGATTGCAGGCATTGCGCAGGCTGGTGTGTGTTGATACATGCACAACACTCAGCTTCACACCGGCAAGCAACATGCGTGAGTCGCTGTTGCCGCACAGCTCGGCAATGTATTCCGTATGGCCGGAGAACGGCATGCCGCTCATGGTCACAGCCTCTTTATTAAGAGGGGCCGTTACCATGGCGTCTGCTTCTCCCGAAAGGCACATCAGCGTTGCGTCGTGCACGTATGCTGCCGCTGCTTTGCCGTAATCGGCACGCAGTGCACCGAACTGCACCGGCTCGTCGGCAGGCAGAAGCTGCTTGTCGCGAAAGTCGACGTTAAGATCGGCAAGCTTCACGCCCGTGCTGCGCTCGCCACCCTGTACGGCAGGTGTGTCGCCCAACAGAATCCAATGGGCAGAGTTGCGTACCTCCGGGTGAGAAAGTGCCTTCAAGGTAACCTCTGCTCCCACACCTGCCGGGTCGCCAAGCGTTACCACAATGCGCGGAAGTTCAATCGCTGCGCTCAATTCAGCTCATTCCTCTCAAACTTATTCGCAATCTCTAAAAATAGTTGTGGTGTGCCGAAGCCGCCCGACTTCAGCACTACATTCACACCATCCAGAGGGCCACCACGGAGCACTCCGCATGGCACGCCCGGCGAAAGCTCTCCTGCAATATCGATCGCGGTCACACCCAGTGCGCGACATACAAGCGAAGCTGTATCGCCGCCTGTCATCACGACGCAACCAAGCTGTAGTGGTTCGAATGCAGTGAAGAACGCTTGGACATCTTCAACACCAGCAACCCCACGCGGGAGAGGCAGCACATGCGCTTCTGCATCCTCTAGCAACAAAGTATCGATTTGGCTTCTGGTGGCGGGATGATCGCTGCCTATACAGAAGATAATTAGGCCCGTCCGCGTTATCACGAGTTGTTCTTGACTCTCGCGGACAGCATGGGCAAGTGCATAGGCAAGCCCGGCAGAACCAATCCACACCACGGCAGCTCCCATGCCAGAGAATGCTTCCACAACTCGCTGCATCTCTGCGTCGGTCTCCGCATCCGCAAGGAAGATGGACGAAGGTTCACTTAAATAAGAATGCACAGTATGTTGTAGTGATCCCGATTCGTCGCTTGCGGCAAGAGAGACAACCTGCAGCCCCTGGGAGCGCAGCCCATCCGCTACCAGAATCTCCTGCGTCACGCCATTCAATTCAAAGCGAACAACACCATTGCGGCACGTGCGTCCATGCGCAGGGAATGCAGGTGCGATCAGAATGACCTTTCCCTGCGCCAGCTTTGCGATTTCTGCGATCTCGTGGAATGTATTTCCGCGAAAGACAGAATCTATCTTCTTAAAGAGCAGCATTGATTCAGTAGCACTTGTGAGCGCATTGCGGATAGCGGACTTCATCTCCGTTGCTGTGGTGTCGCGGGTTTCCGTAGAAAACGCTACTACCTGCGCTGCGTCCTGCGACGCGACATCGGCAGGATCGAACACCACGGTGGAACATACGCCATGCGATGCGAATGCTCCTGCCGCATCGCATGCCCCTGTCAGGTCATCTGCTATCAGCAGCACTTTCCTGCCGCACATTGCAGAATGCACGGCCGCCTCTCCGGATTGGGTGTCGCATGTCACCATTGAGCCCGCTCCTCTGCTCCCTACAGACTATGGCTTGTACTCGCCCGTCGTCGTACCGCCCTTAATCCAGCCCTCGTTCATTAGGACCGTTTTAATCCCAATACGACGATAGGTGTAGCTCGCCACAATCTTTCCATCCGGTAACTGCAAGATCGAAGGATAGCTGTATTCCTCGCGCTCTTTGGTGCCGGCGGTGGGATAGCTGCCTTTTGTCTCCATGTCGCGCACATATTTCCATGTTTCACCTGCATCGCTCGAAAGCGCGACCGATAGGGGAACGCGTTCGCCGGTCTGAGGGATGTGCCCGGGTTTGTGACCCGATGTATTGTTGAATACCATCGCTATGCTTTGATCACTGAGGCCCGTAGCTTGGATGGAAGCATTGTTATTCGGTAACGAAGTTGGCTTCGGTGCGGTCCATTTGCACCCATCCGTCGAAGTGGAGTGATGAATCTTGTCAGCAAAACGGCTGCGATAGAATGCCACGTATTTTGCCGGCGCTAGCTTCACAATGCTCATCTGCACCATACCGTCCGATTGTGGCACAACGCATTCTTTCCAGTTTGCGCCTGCGTCTGTGCTGATTTTCACAACGGAGTAATTTGTATCCGCACCGTTCGTAATACCCGAGCTGGTGGAGTAGTACAGCGGCAACAGCAGTTCACCGTGATCTCCGGTCACGATACGCTGGCGCGTATACGAGCCAGCCTTATCGAACAGCACTGAGGGTTTGCCCCAGGTCTTTCCGTTGTCCTTCGAGACGACCTTCAATACCTGGGAATCGGCCTGTCCCTTTCCTGCACTTTGCGCCGTGTGGATGAGCCATACATCGCCATTTATAGCCTGGTAGGGGACCGGGTTCTGGTAGGACTTTGCCGGGTCCTGATCAATCAGGATCGTCTTCTGCCATGTCATCGATCCCTTCGGAAGACGTGACACCACAATGCCAACGTTCGACTGGCCTTCTTGCGAGCCGGAGAACCAGAAGCAGAGCAGATCGCCATTCTTCAAAAGCAGCAGATTGGAAGCGTGCGACGAGGCAAACAGAGTAGGTAGAAACGCAGACATTGCTCCAGGGAGACGCTTGTCTGGGGAGAACGTTGCCGAAAGACCGTCCGGAGCGCTCGCTCCATTCGCTGGACCACTTGCGCCAGTGAACTGCTTAAGACCGTCAGGGGTGGGCGTCTGCTGGGCAAAGAGCGGATTGCTAATGATGGCGACGAAGGCGAGACCAGAAGAGATGCTGCGCAGAGACATGTTCGGAGGTCCTCGAGGATGAACTCGTGAGTCCGCTACATCCTACACATCAAATGTCATTTTTGACAAATAATGAAAATTATTTCTTTGAACAATGAAATTGCCTATCGAAGGAGATCTGTGACCTGCCTTGCGGCTTTCATCACAGCCACGCGAATCTGCTCGCCTCGTGTGTCATCCATGCGCTGGACTGGCGTAGAGACACTCAGCGCGCCCAGTACTGCGCTCGATGTGTCGAAGATGGGGGCTCCGTAGCAGATGCCGCCCAGCATGGACTCTTCTCGATCGCAGGCCCAACCCTGCTTTCGAACCTTGGCCAATTCATCACGCAGCGTCAGACGGTCCACGATGGTGTGCTCAGTACGTCGGATGAGGCCGTAGGTTTCCAGCAAAACGTCACCTACGCTGTCCTCCTGGTACGCAAGGATTGCCTTGCCCATGGAGCTGCAATACGGCGGCAGAATGCGACCCGCGCGATTGGTGACCCGAATCGGGTGAAAGGTTTCCACTGTATCCAGTACCTGAATGTAGTTGGTGAAGAGGTAGGAGAGACTAGTGGTTTCGTTGAATTCGCGAACCAGCTGTTCCAGCACAGGCCGCGCAGCCTTGCGCACGGCGTCCGCCTTATCCAGCAGCCGGCCGTACAGCACCTTGCGCGTAAGCTGGTAGGTCCCGTCGCGGTTTTGTGAGAGATAGTCGCGCTTCTGCAGCGTGGTGAGAACTCGATAGAGTGAAGCCTCAGGCTGCCCTGTAAGGCCGCTCACCTCTTTTAGGGACATGGCACTACTGTTGGACTGAAAGGCATCCAGGACGTCCAACGCTCGCTCAATGGTGCGGGAGTGGTAGCGATCTTCCGTTTCAGTGGCAGGTTTTGCCGCACTCTCCTCCGCGTCGACTGCCCAGCGTGGCCGCCGCCGCCGGGGGGGCGCTTCAATAGTTTTTGTCACTTTGCTTGCCATTCTTGTAGGTTCCCGACGATCCACCATTTCTCAATGGATGTGCAATCGCCCTTTCGCCCTTTCAGGATAGCTGAATGTGATTTTTATCGTTCCTTCTGAAAATAAACCATCTGAAAATAAATCCCGTTCCGGAGACGCCG
>Ga0307510_10012022_pt1 | contig 10259 bp, 9 predicted proteins | sample 12_EM_MG_FD_207224 | JGI IMG/M metagenome (GOLD analysis project Ga0307510, IMG submission 207224) | Populus trichocarpa ectomycorrhiza microbial communities from riparian zone in the Pacific Northwest, United States - 12_EM | ecosystem: Host-associated > Plants > Roots > Unclassified | place...
ATATTCCGGTTCAATTGGTTCAACCAGTCTAAAATGCACATTTGGTTCAAAATATGTCATTTACTACAATTTATAGTACATTTCGGTTACTTTATGCAAGTTTTACCATTGAGGTTTTTCCAGATGTCCCTTCACACCCCGACGAACGTCGACCTACCTGCTCCGTTTCGGGCGAATCCTCGGCTTCTGAAAACGCAGAGAGTCGATTCCTTATGGGTGGCGACAACTCTCTCCGCACGCCCACGGTCTCCGCGAGCAATCCAACCCACGCATCCCACTCCGAGTCCCTGCCCTCTCCATATACCAGCAAGTCCGACAGCTCCTTCTCCGTGTCGACCTCGACCCTCCGCGCAAGGAGCTCCTCCTCGCGGGCCTCTGCCTGCAATCCTTCAACTCCCGCTGACTCTCCGACTAGCGGAACCTCGCGGCGCCACCCCACGCTCGACGCCAACGCGAATGCAAGTTCGACCTTGCTGCCTCGCGCGAGGCCGCCACCAAGTCGCCCCATACACCCGCAGTTGACCAGCCGACCCCCACTTTCGCACCACCCCCCGCCTGTCGAATGCGGTGGATGTCGAGCCGGCACCTCCTCCCGTGATGTATTCCAACAAGGCTCCCAACTAGGGTGGGCTTCCCACTCAGGGCTTTCGCGCGCACACGATCACGCTCGTGGATAATGTGGCGTGGATTTTCGGTGGCTGCGATGACAGAGGGTGTTTCGAGGACATGTGGTATTTCAGTGTCGGTATGTGGGTCCTCTTGAGTCTTTCATTGGGCCGAATCAGCTCGTGACTTTTTTTATTCCTCCATGAGACGATGCAGTGTTCCCATCCCGAGATGCAGGGAGACCTGCCACCGCCGTGCCGCGCGCGCTCCACGACCCGCGTAGGATGTAAGATCATCATCATCTGCGGCGGCGAGGACACATCACACTGCAACAGGGTCTACGTCTTCGACATCCCAACGCACCGCTGGACGCGCATGACGTTCACGACTACAGACATTCACGACCAGACGTTCCGCCGCCGCGCTGCACACCACGATGTTTTACCAGAACAAAATCCGGGTATTCGGGTGGCGAAAATAGCCTGCAGGTGCTGAACGACGTCTGGACGTTCCGACTTCAGTGGCTCGCTCGATAGGATACGTTGGGAGCCGGTCACGGTATCAGGGCGCAAGCAGCCCTCGCCGCGTGGATATCATATGGCCAATCTGGAGCCAAATGTCATGGTCGTCGTTGGAGGTAGCGATGGGTGCGAGTGCTTCCAAGATCATCGGTAGCACCATTCTTTTGATGGTTTCCTCAGAAAGAAAGGCACAGTTTTCGCGAAAAGTTGCAAATATAGCTTCAAATGGTTTCCTACGCGTTGTTAACGACCCTGTTCCGCGTCACCCCCACGACCAGTCTGTTTTCACCTTTTCACGCTTTACTTTACCTGATCAGGTTTGCATACATCCCGTTGCCGTTCTCGGCCCAGAGGAATTTTTAAGCATCGTGTGCTGGATATGCTGCTCAACACTGGGTTACGCATGCGCGGATCGGTAAAGAATCATTGCGCCTCGAAAACGCGATGGAATGTTTGTTCGACATGGGTGACCATACTGTTCCGGTTGGCTCCGGTTGCACAATATAGACACCCTAGTGCAGGCATCATCCCTTCTCTCGTTCAAACCTGACAAGCGACACGGCGGATCTCCTCTATATTACGCCGAGCTGTATGGATTCCGAGATCTTGTTGAGACTTGATTGTCAAGTATCCGCGGCAGGTGAACGTAATTGACGGCCCCTATCTAATGCCGGCCGTCGTGGCATTAATTGTGAGATACTTCCAGCTGGCACAACTACTCTCGCAATAGTTGGTCCGTGGGGCCCGAGACTTCACCATGTGGTCACCGTTGCATTGGGCAACTCATTATGGTGATCTCGAGGCAATGCAGGTTTTACTCAACTGCAAGGCGGATATCAATTCCCGGACTGACATCGACCGGACTCCATTACACGAGGCTGGGGGTGAAAATATTGGAGCCAATGGCCTCACCGCTGTCCGATTTATGCTCGAGCACGGTGCAAATGCAAATGCACGTATGCAAAGCTGCCAAGGCACGACCCCTTTATACCTCGCGTCGAAGTACTGGGAGGTCCGATGTTGCACGCCTGCTAATCGAACTTCGAACATGGTGCAGAGATCGAGGCAAAGGCCCGGGCTATTAGATGACTGCAAGCTGCGTCAGCTGAAGGACGCGAGAGGTGGTAGATTCACTAGTACTCCTTGAGCCTGTTAACAGTGGCGATCTAATTATAGACTGTATCGGAAAGTGATGGCCAAACAGGAATACATAAATATATTTAGCCATACGCGGTCTGATTGTTCCTCCATTTGGTCGCTGCATTCAGGCAAGCTCAAAGATCCCGGGTAGATGATGGCGAAGCCCAGAAATGTAGAAGAAAGAGGAAAAGAACCCCAAACTGATCAGAAATAAATGCATCTATTCTTGGGTGGATGAAGCGCTTTGCAGTCGGGATTTCCCTTGGGCATTTACAAATCACAAAAGAGCAAAATCTTGAATGACGTCGTCTTTTCCCTTGCCCCCAACACACGCGAGCTGGGCGAGCATTTGTTGATTTAAGCCATCCTAGCCCCGAAAAGGGACATGGCCCTCAGGCTCGTCCCCCATCAGAGTGGTAAATTCCACTCTGCTTTCTGACCCCCGTAGCCGTCTCCAAGCAGCATGTCAGCCCAGAGGATACTGGTGGGGCATGGCTCCTTCGGATGCGCACCTTCATACCCCATCCATAGATGATGGCAGACGTGCCATCTCCATACAGAATTCACCCGCCACCCTCTGCGTCCATCTCAACGCCGTGCTCAGCAAGGATGTCACGCAACTGAATACATGCACCCGGTCGATTTCGTACCGACTTACCCACGGTGACTACCCAATGGACGGCACCATATAATGCGACAATGCGCGGAGCGGCATAAACATACTGGACGGAGAAACAAACGCGGGAACTACTAACCTCAGTCTGGCGGGAAAAAAGACTGAGATTCTTCGGTGGAGGGACATTCAAGTTAAGTGTGTAGGTAATGACGAGTGGCAGGGAATTTAAGTGAGAAGAAAACACTTTGGGAAACGAACAGAAAGCAGTCAGACAGTGCATCAGGAAAAACCTCCCATGATAATCCGCGATAATGCTGTCACAAACTTCCTAATATAGTATGTATCTGGCGCCTATCTTCCTATTTTGGTGTGTGCCTACCTCGCTTAGCCTCCCTAATGCAGATTATCTGTAATTATCACGGGAGGCTTTTCCTGATGCGCCAGCGACGATCAAACAAAGGGAAAGGCGTCCACGCGCTACAAGAGTCTTTATCTTTGGCTCGTAGTACGGCAGGCCCGAGATAGCTAGTGAATTCTGAGTGCTGGCCCATTTGGTCCTTGTGTCTACGCAGGATCGTGGATGAGTACAGTTGTCATTTCGGAGGAAGCAAAAAAACTGTATTAATAATTTCGGGTATGTCAATGATTGCCGTTGTTTGTATTGGGCGCTTAAGCGCTTAACGTCCACATCTCGAGTCGTCTGGTGAACAATTCCCTTATTGTCCCTGCAACGCACGATCGTCTCTCATTGCCAACAACTCGTCGCTATTATACCTATGTCTTCTTCTCATCGTCAGACTGCTGCCTCCTCGTCCTCTAACTTCCAACAAATTTTCAACAACGCCCTAAAAGCCTATGAAAAGCGTACAAAGAACGACCTTCTTGCACATCCACTCGCCGCCCAGCTCCAAGCCTGTCATTCTCCCGACGCAATTCTCTCCGTCCTTCAGAAACAAGTCGAGGAGCTCAATCAGTCCCGGAACGATGACAGGTGGACAAAGTGGCTTGATCCCACCGTCAATGTCCTCCTTTCCCTCTCAGCGACGATTGGGGAGGGTGTCGGTCTGGTATGCCTCAGGATATGCACTGATCTAAGTCATAAGCCCTTATATGTATTTGGCAGGTCTTCTCACCGGCGAAAGTCATCTTTGCTGGTGTCGGCGTTCTACTTTTGGTACATATTTTCCTCCATTCATCTGTTTTGCCCGTTGTAACGCCTATACCCTTTAGGCAGTCAGAGATGTTCGCGCTAGCCAAGAAGCTCTTGTCGACATTTTCGGGCGTATCGAGAGTTTTTTCCGACGGCTCGAAATCTACACTCAGGTGATACCGACGCCCGAAATGATGCATATAATCATTCAAATAATGGCCGAGGTGCTATCTATCCTCGGGATCGCGACGAAGGAGATTAAACAGGGGCGAACGAGTGAGTAATTATTTTATATTCGTGCCTCTCCACTGACTGGCGGTGTTCAGAGAAATATTTTAAGAAACTGGTTGGGAGAACGGATTTGGAGGATGCGCTGAGGAGGCTGGACAAATTGACACAAGAGGAGGCCCAGATGGCTACTGCGGAGGGTCTGAGAGCCACACACACTGTCGATGAGAGGGTGAGGGGAGTCGCAGATCAGGTGGTTGGTGTCGATGATAGGGTCGCCGGTGTCGACAACAGATTGAAGGACGTCAACGATACCGTGAGGGCGGTCGACGACAAGGTCACCGGAGCCATCACGGATGCGCAAGCCATGCAGCGTCAGCCATCTCCCAGCTACATCGGTCCTGAGTTTCGAGTCTCACACGTCCTTGTAGGAAGCCAGCTGTGGGAGAGTCTTCATAGATGGCTCTCCCCACCAGACCCATCCATCAACCATAACATTGCGTGCCGTACTCACCACAAGGGAACCGCAACTTGGTTCTTTCAAGGAAGCATCTTTGAGGAGTGGAAGACAACAGGTTCGCTGCTTTGGATTCATGGAAAGCGTGCGCACTTGCTCCATTTCCCGCCGGATGTGCTCTGAAAGCATATTATATTCTTAGCTGGCTCGGGCAAGAGCATCCTCTGGTTCGTGCGCCGTAAAGTGTTTCTGCAAAAGTTTACTCACGTCTTCACTCAGTTCGACGATCATTCAAGATATCGAAGCCATGTGCGAGGCCGGAAGTACCTCGATGAGCTATTTCTATTTTGACTTTCGGGACGCCAACAAACAGAACCTAGAAGACTTAGTCCGCTCTCTTCTCACCCAACTCTCTGCTCGCTCCGACCCTCGTTGTGACATCTTGTCACGTCTGTATGAGTCTCACGACAGAGGCACGAAACAGCCCAGCGATGAGCTCTTGACACGATCCCTGAAACAGATGCTCTCAATCACAGATCAGGGCCAAATCTACATCATCGTGGACGCTCTTGACGAATCCCCCGATAGTTCGGGAATTCCATCCCCTCGTGAGCGCGTTCTCCAACTTCTGAAGGAGCTCGTCGAGCTTCGCCTTCCAAATCTTCATATCTGTGTCACAAGCCGCCCAGAGGTTGACATACGAGACATCCTCGATCCTCTTACATCCTTCCCAGTGTCCCTTCATGACCAAAGTGGACAAAAGAAAGATATCGTAGACTATGTTAGATCCGTGGTTTACTCGGATTCGGAACCCATCATGAAGAGATGGAGAAAGGAGGATAAGGATCTCGTGATCATGACGCTCTCTGAAAGGGCTGATGGCATGTAAGCAAATCCTTCTATGCTAGTATCCCATATTCAATTGGCAAACAGGTTCCGTTGGGTATATTGCCAATTGGAAACTCTGCGACACTGCCTTCCACCGAGTGTTCGGCGTACTCTGGATGAATTGCCGGAATCTTTGGATGGGACGTACGAGCGTGTACTGCGAGAAATCAAGAAGCCGAACAGGGACCATGCGCTACGTCTGTTAGAATGTCTGGTTGTGGCTATCCGGCCACTTCGGGTGGAGGAGCTTGGTGAAGTCCTTGCAGTCGACTTTGAGGCTGCCGAAGGGATGCCAAAGTTGAATGCAAGTTGGCGATGGGAGGATCAAGAACAAGCGCTCCTTTCATCATGCTCTAGTCTGATTTCCATCGTTGACGGCGCCGGCGACGACAACGACGACAGCGATCATGATTCACGGGCTGTACAGTTCTCACACTTCTCGGTCAAAGAGTTCCTGACCTCGCCCCGCCTCGCTATCCCAAGTCGAGATGTCTCGTATTATCACATTAACCTCGAGCGCGCGCATACTATAATGGCGCAAGTATGCTTGGGCATTTTGCTGCAGTCGGACGATCGCTTTGAGTATCCCGGTGCAGGGAACTCTTCCCCTCTTGTTAGATATGCTGCGGAATACTGGGTCAGTCATGCTCAGTTCAAGAATGTATCGTCGAACCTACAGCAGGCGATGGAGAAGCTCTTTGACCAGGAGAAACCGTATTTTGCAACTTGGATCGAATTACACGACCTGGATAGCGACCCCCACCGAGCCCCGTATATCCTCTTCCCGTTTATCCAGTTCACACCCGATGCCAAATCACCCGCAGGTCCGTTATACTATGCGGCACTGTGCGGATTCCAAGACCTTGCAGAATACCTCATTGTCAAGTATCCACAGGAGGTGAACGCCGATGGTGGTTACTATGTGACGCCATTTGTGGCGGCACTGGCAGGGAGACACTTCGAACTGGCACAACTACTTCATCGCAACGGCTCATCTGTAGATCATCGGAGCCGTGCGGGGTTTACTCCTCTGATTTCGGCCGCTTACAGCGAAGATCTGGAGATTATTGAAGTATTACTCGATTACAAGGCAGACATCAACGCACGGAACGATTATGGTATGACTCCGCTATGGGAGGCAGTGGGTTATGGTGGACATGAAGCGGCTCGATTACTGCTTGAGCACGGTGCAGATCCCAATATTCCAGTGTATGATGGCGAAGCCCCATTACACAACGCATCGAGAACAGGCAAATCCGAGGTAGTACGCCTCCTACTTGATCACGGCGTGGATGTAGATGCGGTGGATGGGTCGGGAGAGACCGCATTCCAACTTGCTTTGACAAAGGGGCATGACGAGATTGTGACATTGTTGTCGGCACGTGGTGCGGACGGCTCATCTTAACGTTGACAGTCCCGTACGCCTCAGCTACGCCTGCAACGGATCATAACTTTGCTTCATAGTAGTTTCTCTACATACGTTCTACTCAAGGCCATATTTTGTCCACCTCGTCTGGTTCCATCCTATTGATTATATCATTTAATTTGAGATTGTGCTATTCTTTCAAGTGATAGGTTGGTCGAATAATTTGCCAAGCCATGGAAATATTCTGGGACATTCTTTACAACTTCTTGCAGCCTCAACGCCAGCAAACCAGCGATTCACGTCCCATGTCTGCTCGACCTTGAGGACCTCGTGGGAAGGGGCACCGGACCGGCCGGAGCCGCGAATGGGTGCTTATTTATCTAGTGGAAGTCCTCTCTCTATATGCGCCAAGGTCTTTATTCTAGCCATACCCCAGCAGGTCCAACAACTCTCTATCCGCCTCCATCCGGCCGTCGCCCAGTCCCTTCGCACCCCGACGAACGTCGACCTGCCCGCTCCCTTTCGGGCGATGCCCCGTCCTCTGAAAGCGCAGAAAGTCGTGTATCGGAATCAGGCGCCCTTTTTGGGTGCACTCCCCACTCATGACTTTCATGCGCACAACCTCACGCCCGCGGATAGTGTGACGTGGATTTTTTGGCGGCTGCGATCACAGGGGTTATTTGAGGATTTTATGGTGCTTCAAATCGGTGCGTGGGGCGGTGCCCTTGGTCTTCGGCAGGATATATGAGCTGATGTTTTACTTTCACTTTTTTTTTCCATCCTATCCTTGAAGGTGATACAACGACCCCACCCCGGGAGACCTACTATCGTCGTGCTGCTCCCACTCCGTGACTACCGTAGTCTGAAGGTCATCACAATCTGTGACGGCAGGGTGACGGCGTGAACATCTTCGATATCCCTATGCGGCAGTGGTCACACCAGACATTCACAACTGTGATTGTTCGCCCTTGGGCGCCGCGCCCATGGTGCTGTATCAGAAAAGGATATGGTTTTCGGCGGTAGGAACGGATTGCAGGCACTGTGTGACGTCTCGATGACTGGCGTCGGTAGCTTACTTTATGGGATGCACTGGGAAGAGGTAGCAATTTCAGGATGTAAGCGCCTCTCACCACTCGGATATCACACGTCCGACCCATCGCGGAATGGTATGGTCGTTTTTTGAGGGAGTAACTCAGCGCGAGGGCTTCCATGACAGTGTTTCAAACTTCGGTATGAGGTGGGGGCGATACGAAGTACAGAGGCACATGCTTGGTCCAACAATCAAACTCGGATCCATGAGGAACGGCGTTGGACTCGGAGGAAAGTTTCATCAGACCTCAGTCGGAAAACGAAATGTTCTATCAATGACTCCAACATGCACCATATCGGCTATTTGGCATGGGACTAACCCGAGGCCGAACCTTAAAGTTGGCCACTGTGATGGGTCAATGTTTGTGTCCCGTACTGTGGCATACGGTAACAATGTAGAGTTGATTCGTAGCCTGTCCAACCGAACCGGAGAGTGCCGACAATGAGCTTGGGGATCGGAAGTTTTATACAGACGTGGAGGGAAAATCGCAGGATGCATTGTGTCATTGTCATGCACATGCCCCAAAAGGAGGTGAAGATGCGCGAGGTAAACAATAGAGAGAGGTATCAGTAGACAAGGGCGAAAGAGACAGGATGAAAGCAACGGGGATGGAGCAACTGGGGGTGCATAGGGTGCTTGGGTTGAGAACCGAGAGCAGCGTGGCAGCGAACGAGAACGCGGTCACAAGGGGACGACGGTCAGGAACAGGCCCGCGAGTCCGTCCAGAAATGCCACACCGCGCCGTCTCCCCGCAGTCCGCATAGATCACCTGACCTGCTACGTCTAACGCCGCGGTCTCCGCGAGCAATCCAACACACTCATCCTGCTCACCCTCTCTATCCCTCAGCGGTTCACCCTCCTCTCTCTCCGCATCAGTTTTGAAGCTGCATGTAACGAGCTCCTGTGCACTCCATGTCCTCGGTCAACCTCGCGCTGTTCTATCCCCGGTGGCTCCCGACAAGCGGTACTCCGCGCCACTTCCCGATGCCCAATGCAACCTTACTCTCCGCCCCGTGCGAAACCGTTCCCAAGTCATCCCACTCCGGCGGTCAATCAGCCGTGCCCTGTGTTCTCAACACGGTTTCGACGGCAGATGATGTTTTAAGGATATGTGATATTTCCATATCGGTGTGTGAGTCACACTTTTCTTTTCCAGGGCCAAATGAGCTCATGACCTTTTTTCTTTACACACTCAAAGACGATACAGTGACAGCGGTACCGTCCCCAGATGCAGGGAGACCTGCCACCACCATATCGCTCTCACTTCGTGACTTTTGTCTACCCCAAGATCGTCGTAGTCAGTGGCGGTGAGGGAGCCTCGTGCTGAGCGGCATGTAAATCCGCGACGTCCCTATGCGGCGCTAGTTTCGCCCAGCATTCATCACTGTGGTCATGCCCCCTCCGAGCTGCGCGCACATGATAGTCCTGTATGAGAAAACAGACTAGCGTTTAGCAGCAGGAACAGGCTGCACGCGCTCAGCAACGTCTCAATGCTTGACGTCGGTAGCTCGTGCCCCTAACACAAATTGGTGGACTCACAGACATGGCAGCTTTGGACCCAAATCAAAGAGAGACAACGAGCCGGTGCCAGGTTCAGTTTTTGCGGGACTATGCCGAGGTGGAAGGTGGGTGGGTGGGTCCAATGGTGCTTACTGCCACTACGCCATGGACACCTAGGGCATACAAAAAGTAGGGATGTGGAGAAGCAGTTTGGATGGGCATTGTCTCAGAATGGTCGTGGTGTGGCCGGGTCCGAGATCTTGTCCGGTGTTGTACCGATGTCGGTAGCGCATATGGCCAGGCAGAGCGGGTTTCCTCTCGGTGATGGACAGCATGTGGGATGACCACATATGAACTACTGGAAGGAGAAAGTCTCGTGGGTCTTCTCTCGAGAAAAATGAGATAAGGCCTTACCATATCTAATCATGTACTTTTTTTGTCGCATAACCCTACAATCTTCAGCTGATAAGCCATTTCATGGAATAACACCCACATAAAAAACATTACGACAAGTAGTTGTAGTTGTAACTTAAGTTAACAAGCCACCTGCGTGCGAGCGCTGCCGGAACGCCGTCAGCAAAAAAGTCAAAGGATGATCAGTCACTGATCAGCCACTGATCATTGGATGATCAGTACCTGGACAATCCATCAGGCGTTATCAGGCTCCGAAGACTGATCATGCCTGACCAGGGACATT
>Ga0307510_10012025_pt1 | contig 10259 bp, 8 predicted proteins | sample 12_EM_MG_FD_207224 | JGI IMG/M metagenome (GOLD analysis project Ga0307510, IMG submission 207224) | Populus trichocarpa ectomycorrhiza microbial communities from riparian zone in the Pacific Northwest, United States - 12_EM | ecosystem: Host-associated > Plants > Roots > Unclassified | place...
TAGGAGTTATTCCAATGTGATATAATTAATTTATTTCACTCTTGTTTTTTTACATTTGGCTCACTTTTGTTTTTCTTTTAATTTTTAATATATTTACAAGTAAAAAATACTTTGAAAAATAAAATTTATAATATTTTTAATTTCTCAAACAAGTTAGGTTTTTTTTTATTGGAACGGAAAAATATATTTTTCCGGATTGTTTGTTTTTGTGTTTTAAAAATGTTTTAAAAAAAATTAAATTTTTTTAATTATTTTTGCTTTAAATTAATATTTTCAAATTATTTTGATGTGGTGATGGGAAAAATAACTTTGAAAAAATAAAAAAATATATTATTTTAATATATTAAAAACAAAATTACCGTATTGAAAAAAAAAACCCTCTTCATTAATAAAGTTCGGTGCAGTAGTTGTTGTTAGAATCTAGAACTGTACTTTCCAGAATAAATTATGTTAATTTGATTCAGAAGTCTAAATTGTTGAAATGCAAGTTAGGCATGTGGATTTTTACACATGATGGAAAACAATGTTGATTCTAGTCAATCAATTACTACACATCACATGTTTTAAAAGAAGAGAGCGTGTGCCCAATTGTACGAGGATGAAATCCTCAACTCTGTCGACAGTGGTCCTCCTCCACAAAATGGAGTTCAGATCTGCTACCAATTTCATTTGCCTCCTCCATCCTTGAAGGGAGCTACCATGCACTGTTCTCACCAAACATTTGTAAAACATAAATGGTATGTACTATGTATATATGTGAACTCTGTATCATCTGTCTAGTTCGGCTATATATCTCTGCTAGCTGCTAAGGTTCATGGATGGCGATTGAGTTAATTAATGACCTCTATTATTCATGGTTTCTCTAATATCTCACTCCGCTCATTTATTATTGTAATAGTATTTATTTTTTAAAATATTTTTTATTTAAAAATATATTAAAATAATATAATACTTGTTGTACCGTGGGCAAACGGGTCCCAGCACGTACCGGAGAAGCGTGAACTTCACATGAAGTCAGATGATTTTTTGACCCACGATCTGAAAGCAGCCAAGCAGCCTGTAGATGGAGCGAAAGCATAATAGAATTACGTACTTGGAATGGAACTGAAGATGGGAGTGAAAAGGATGGGTCCCGGCTGGGATTTTGCGGAGCAAAAAATGGTGCGGGCACGTCAGCTTCCTCCCCCAAATCCTCCTCCATTGGAAGTGCGTTCCACGGCATTTTAATACCAAAAAAAAATAATAAATCTCTCACAAAAAGACAACGTGATATGATATCGTATATGAAAAGAGCACACAATTAGTTAAAGAGAAAAAAGAGAGTCGATATTATACCAATCCTTTCGACTCGCCGCGTCTCGTAGCATATGCCGTGGATCCCACGTCATCTTCATGGATCACCATTTTAGGATACTTCCTTGATTCACCATTCCATCCTAGCAATGGGTGGTGGGTGATGCAAGAGTTAATAGGCTAAATGCGTGGTGCTTGCTAGAGAGAAGAAGTATGCTTATCATCATCATCATCATCATCAATTCAAGGAAAATGAATGGAATGACGTGAGGCCGAAAGAGACGAGGGAATCTTATTGTGATCGTACGTATGGATCACAATTCCTCACCTTAACACCGTCGTAATTCTTGACATATAACATTATAGAAGGCGATTACCTCCGACGAGGAGGAGTTACTATTTGTTTTATAACTAATATGGTCTCTTCAAGTAATTCAATTGCTACAAACAGATGATTACTATGATAAAGCCAATGGCCTTGCGCATGCATGATGTTATTGAACCTTTCATGCGATTGAAGTATGAAATGTGATTCTACGATAAATATACAATTAGTTCATTGGAAGCTGACCGCATAAAAGCAGTTGGGCAAAAGAAAAATACCGAACACAAAATAATGGGGAATAGGAAGGGCGGAAAGGCGACTTAGCCATGACGCACGAGGCTAGTCATTTGGTAATCAGCACGCACGACAACCATTTCTCTTGCGAATGCCAATTGTACAAGTTTCATTGATAGCGAAGTGAAGTGCTTAACCAAATTTATGTTGTATTTGGTTGCATGGATTAGCCAAATCCAGAAAAGGAGCAAGGAGGCGGGGAGAAGTGAGGTGAACCACCCCATAAAAGAGGTGATTCACATCACAGCACAGCGTGACCAATAACATGACAAGGGCCCCTTTACATAAAAAGAAAAATAACTGCAAAGATGCTTATAAAGCAGGCCCCGAAAAAGTCTAATATAGCAATGGAAATCCATTTTCAAGCCAATAGGCCCAATACAGAGTAATTTCTTTCCAATCGTGGAATGAAATTTCTATTAACTTTGAACTACAACTTTCTTTGTCTCGGTTTTGATTCGGGTCACTAGCTCCTGATCAAGTAATGCGAAAACATGTAGCAAATACACAACAGATTGATGGACGCAGAAACAAACTGTAACAGATCGTCGTGGGGGCACCAAATGCAAGATCGCACAAGTCACAGACACTCAGCTAAACAAAACAGTAGCAAACAAGAACTTGAAGAACGCAAAATAATAAAACAAAAAAAATTGAGGAAACTTAGAAAAGAGAGATTGGAAACATCATTATGTATATTTACATGCGCTGTACTCTGCCCTGTAGAGAGGTTACCTCTATACAATCTAATTATGACTTTGAAAATGGCAACTTCATGCCATCTATGCATACAAAATAGCTACTTTTGCTTTATCCATCCAATACTTCTCCCCTCGGTTCCTTGAATCACAGGATAAAGGGGTTGATTTGATGTTGTTAGCATTTGGGAATGAATTAGGTGATATGAGCTTTTTACACTTGTGTTGTCAGGCTGGAAGGCACTCGGTTTAGTTGTAAAATATGAGTTCTCAGGCTACATTCTTTCACCTGGCAACATGGGCACTTTCAGTTAAAAAGCTAAAAGCATTACAGGAAAATGGTACGAGTAGAAGTAATCTACAGGGTCGAAATATAGATGGCTCCTCTAATAAGCATACCAAAGGCACTAAAATGAATTTTACTTCTACCTCCTCAATTCTTTGTAAAAGTAAAAACCAAAATTACCTGCAAGGCTGCAATAGTTGACAATAGATCCTTGCACTGATAAAGCCTATTACGCTCCTTCTGAGTTAATTTTTCAAGTTCCGCAACCAAAGAATTTACTTCCCCAACCTACCAATGGTGAAAGCAAAGGACAAATAAACTGTTAAAGACATTGAAAATGACTGCATCAACCCACAAAACTGATGGATATGACGGAATTTGAAGCCATCTTGTCAAGCATTATTCAATTTACAACACATTGTTCATAATTCAGCTTACACTCAGTCGCAGGAACACAAAAAAAAAAGCCGTCGTAATGAAGTTTTTATATTTCATCTTTGCGAGTCTTGGGCAAGAGCAGTCAAGCATTTACAGTATCAGGTTCCTGGCAGGACATGATATTCTAACGGCAATTCCATAAAATTTATGGAACTTCTTTTGAGGGTTAGGATTCTGGAGGGGAATTCACTGGCAGGCCCAAATGTCCCCGAGCAAAACAATGTGCGGTGGCCGCTTCTATCCTATAAATCCCATCCACCTATCTCATAAAATTTTGAGCATATACACTGGACTATTGGCAAATTGAGAAAAAAAAAAGGGATTAAACACGAGATAAGCCAAAAATTTGGGCAACATGAGCTGAAGGTCCTTCCTGATTATGACAATGAATATTTGACAAAATGATCTAGATACATGTTAGTAAGGCTGGGCAGCAAAAAATGACACTTTTCCCTAAACCTGAAGAACAATACTCAATTACTCATTGAAAATGGCAAGGCACTGCATGTTTACTATATGTTGGTACCAACTATAATATGTACTGCAGTGAGATAGCATGTACGGGTCCGGCTTATCATCACAAATTACATAGTTTATATCTGCAACAAGTCAATCAATAACTCTTTTCTGAACAAAATTCTGAAAAGCAAAAAGCACGAATGCAAGTATGAAGCAAACGTTGGACAGGCATAGGATTAAAAAAAAAACTTTGAGGAGTGGGAAGAGGAAAATAGAGTGACCTTTGATATCAATAAGCAAATTGAGGATGCCATTGCCTGCATCACATCAACAGCTGAACAGATAGCATCCTTCAGATTTTGGACATCTGCCTGTAGAATTATGAATCAGATAAGCCATTATCAGAAACCCAATTGAAACAAAGTACCAAAAATGAAAATCAAGAGAAGGAAAATGGCACATACCCTTGCCCCATCAACAATTGGCAAACGGAGCGTGCTAGCCTGCAACGCTTCAATGGCCCCTGATAAAGAACGGGAGTAATCCTGGTCAATCAATGCCAGTTCTTCTAAACACAACATCTGCAGCAATCATGAGTCATTAGTTTAAAACAGAATACCCAAATAGAAATCACTAGAAATAAATAACTTCAAGCTCCAATCATGCATAAATCTCCATTAAAATAAAGCTTTGGTCTTGGCCTTTGTTCCTTAATAAAAAAGAACCTTGAATAGCATTCATGGCAATGACATGGCTGAAAGTATGCCATATGGTTTGGAAGTCTTTAACAATCCATTCAAGAACTCAGCCCAATGAGAGTCAGTTTATATGGAAATGTGTGTGTGTGATAAACAGAGAGGATTTAAAAATCAGCTTAAAATGATAAATGCCACATCTTAAAATTCAAATTGTTAGAAATATTATAAGAGAAATTAAAAGGTACACCAGTAAAATTTGCATAAATACTGAAATGAAAAGACAACATAGAAAAACATAGTGCTTCTATGATGGGATCAAGTCAGTCGTATCTTACTTGCTCCTTGAGGATGGAAATCAGCTTCAAATTTTGCCTTAGCCATTGTAACTCTGTTCTTTTTGCTCTCACAGATTCACACAGTTTTGATGTTGTTACGTGTGCATTATACAGGCTTTTCTGGTATAGATAAGAAAAATTACACAAGAAAATTCCTCTAAATAATTTGACAGGTTGAGTTAAAGGAATTTGCATAATGAACGAGTTACCCAAAATAAAAATGAGTGGCAATTGTAAGCATAATTCATACATAAATCATCTTGCCAAAAGTGGACAAAACCTGGTGTTAACATTGTTCAGATATCCTAAAATGGCTTGACTTTGGCCATAATTGTACTAAATGCTTGAAGTAATAGATGGACACATCTACAATGCATGTATCTTCTCCAACAGGACCAGCTATTACAATCTTACAGGCTTCAGTAAAAAATCTTAATCCCACATGAATAATAAATGTGAATAACACGTGACACAATTGACTCGGTCAAAACAATTTAAAAGGGAACTACAATTCAGGGGGAAGGGATCATTTTTAGCCAAAGCTTCTGGAAAGAATTATGAGAAACTAGCACCCATGAACAGTCAAAATGATCAGAATAAGCTAACTGAAGAATCAGCTGTCTCCATCATATTAAATACAAGGGTAAAAACCAAAAAACAACCTTTTCTACATCTTGTCAACATGGTTTCATGAACCATAAAATTTCTCTGTTAATAACACAGTTTTCAATCCCATGATTAAGATTTCTTATCAAACCCCATATAAAAGATTGCTGCTCAATAAGATGATATAGTTATGAAGCTAGGTTGGCACATGAAAAGCAATATTCTAGAAATTTATATTCACCTTAGATTTGCATCCGTACACAAAACCTTATAGAATCAACTCTTACAAATTTGACACAGATTTTTCATTCCACTGATCCCCTACTCTGTTTTATTATTATATTAACAGTGACAATACCTTTGCATTCAACCGCTGAGCAGACAGAGAAGAATCAGCTCTGGCATTGATAAAACGCAATTGCAACAACCGATTATGAAAAATCCTTAACAAATGCACCTCCACGATCCGATTCTCCCCAATCTTCCCTCTCCTAATATCAGCAGCAAAGCTCAGAATTGAAGGGGTACTATTCACGTTGCTCAAATTACTACTCACAACACCTCCCACGGCATTCCTCACCCTCGATGGACTCATTCCCCTCATAGGAGACCGTGCAGCAGCCGATGATATCCCAAACTTACTAGGCGACCCAGGCCGTAACGCCCCACCACGAATAGGAGACATCTGTCCCCTACTATTGACAACTCCTTTTGGAGAAGATACTGGACTATCACTTCCAAACTTCTTTGGTGCAATAAGTTTGGCCGGTGTAGGTCCTTTCAATCCATTATTCCTAGAAACTGGTGACCCAGGCTCTGGTTGCCGCCTGATTCTACTATTAGTCTCTTGCCAAAACCTTGCCGGCTCGATAAAGCCCCGCCCCCCCTGTCCTGCAACACCAACAGCATTTCCACTACTCTCTGAAGTAGTACCAGATGATACACTCTCAGTATCCGAAGCCAAAGGATGTTCACTATGAACATCAGATCCATTCACGTCAATAGGCTTCGTGGAATCGATTGTGCTAGAATCAGAACTCAATCTGCTTTCAATTGATGAGCTGGTATTGTTGTTGTTATCCGCCATTGAATTTTGCAATGCCCTAACAACATTCAAATTGACTCCAGACCCAGCAAATTTCTTTCTATCATCAGTACAATCCATGCTTCTTCTAATCATTGGATTCGGCTGCCTAAATCTCCCTGGCCACCGATGTTGCTCTATAGGCCCTGAATTCTCTACTTGATCAGCTCTTCTGGTCTGTATTGTAGTGGTTGCTTTGCGCCTCTCTGGTGTTCCTTTTCTTACACTAATGGGAGACGGAGCTGGTTTCGCTTTATTCAATTGAAACGAAAACGACTCTCCTTGAAACGACACCGATAATCTTCTCGTTGAAGTTATCAACATTCTCTGGGCATTTGTCATCTCACCACTGTCAACAACCCCACAATTGGTATTTCCTATTCTCAAATCAAGAGAGTTAGTTCTTGGTGTAGCAGGACGCCTACGCTCCACTGATTGTGACCGTTTGATTGTGGAAGCAGCGGAAGTCGTTGAAGTCGCTGTTCGTCGTGAAATCGACGGTGAAGCGCACCGTCTTGACGTTGAAGTGGTGGATGCCGATGCCGATGACATGTATCGAGAACTGACTTCTCGGGATTTTGGACGGCGAGGAGCGAGAGCATTGTCAGGGTCTGAAGGTAATAACGGAGGTCTTGTTGGGTTTTGGCTTTGCGTTGTTCTAGTTGTTGATGTCGTTTTGGGGTTTATTGGTGTTGAAACTGCAGCTACCATTGTCATAACAACAAAAATTCAAAATTCAATTCAGATACCATTCTTCTTCAAAACCCTAATTTCTGTTTAAAACCCTTTCAGTTAACTTTAAATAAAAGAAAAAAATGGAATGATTATAAAGGAAATTAAGGAGAGAAATTAGTGAATGTGAGTCGATTTGGTGAGAGTGTGAGGGAATTTGTAATGAGTTTTTTTCTCTTTGAGAGAAAAAAAAGTGACCGGAGAGGTTTTCTTCCGACCGTTACCTTTAGCCGGCGTGGGAGAGGAGAGAGGGTGGCGTAGTTTGGGCGAGATTTAGGAGCATAACTGTCGTCCTAGGCTTTTTCTGTTTTTGGACTTCTTTTTTTCTTTTAATAAACAAGAATATATATATATATATATATATATAACACGGTTTTTGAAGATTTGATAACTTACTCGCGGGTTTTATATGCGGTTGAAGACTCGCGGGTTAAGGCGGTGACGTGGTTAAGAATGGGGGTATTTTTGGAGATGGGGAAAGGGGAACGTGGCCTTTTTGTGACGTGGCTATACATGGAAGCGAGTTTATGGTTTATTTTTGTACGCTACTGGAGGTGCCTGAAAAGGGGCGCACTGTGTGATTCTTCGGAGAGACGTTACGCAAACGACACTGCGCTGAATTTGATTTCTTTAGACTTATGGAAAAAATAGCCGTTTTGTCCGGTGGAGACATGACTCACTGGTGCATGTAAAAGCAGTAGAGGCGGTGTTTTAAAGTGGTTTTATTATGATAATATATTTTTTATTTATTTTTTAAATTTTATTTTTGATATCAATATATATTCAAAAATATAAATAAAAAGATAATTTAAAATTAATTTTTTTTTATAAAAAAAAATGCAGTTGGACCATAAAATTCAACAGTATCTAAATACAGGACTTTTATACAGGTTTTTTTCTTCACCTCCTTTTATACTCCCAACGGCTGGGATTACCAGATTTTACTGTTAAGACAAGGAAAAGGGCTGAGCCACGTTCTGTTTTTACTGTTCACAGACAAGATCTCTAATGGTAATGCAAGCTGGCATTGCTAAAATGGCAGTGCGTTAACAAAGGTATCAAATTAATGTTAACGCAATGTTTTCCACAACTAAACCTCTTACCTTCGTCTTCATTGAATAGGGGATTTAAAAACCTTATTACTTGATTGCTTAACATATAAAAAGGTCATCCTCAAAGTCGTCGTTACTGTGGGAAGGACAAAGACATCTGCAGTAAGGGAATACGAGGAATAAAGGCATAAATAGGTTTTGATTAAAGTATTTTAATATTTGTTTTTTTTAAAGTATTTTTTATTTAGAAATATATTAAAATAATTTTTTTTTTAATTTTTTAATTTTATTTTTAATATTAAAACGATGGAAAATATAATAAAAAACACAATTCATCAACATTATTTGATGATATCTATTTCTTTAAGTTACCTCCAGTAATCGACTGTGTATCATCTTGCTTGATAAAATGGAAAGTTAAATTCAAAGTAAAACACCAGGTTAAGATAACCCAATTATGCTGAGCTGAATAGAGAGAGGCAGATGGAACGGAGAGACTTCAACACCATCACAAAAGTACACTCACAATGATGTTTTGTCGGGTTTTATTTTGGATTTTAAGTATATATTTGATATTACAATATTTTTTTTGTTTTAAATATATTAAAATAATATTTTTAATTTAGTTTCTTTGCGGTGATACCAAACACTTTAGTACGCTTTGCTTCTTTATGAGTTTTACTTTTTCATGGAGAAGATAAGGGAGGAATGTAATCACCAACTAAATTAAATTATACGAAGCAAAGCCAGTTGCGTCCGCAATAACCAAAGGCTAACTAACTATTGATTAGTCTCTTTCTTTATTTTATTTTATTTTGTTGAAAAAGGACTGCCATCCTGCTTTGAGTTTTTATAACTCAACTCTCTGTTAAGCTAATCCCAAGTAATCACGAGTGCTTTACTTGTATCAATCCGTGTGTGTGGTATCAAAAACCAATCCAACTTCTTTCCATTCCAGATCCCTACATTTCTAGGTTATAGTTATTTTATAATATTATCTGAAAATATAAAAAAAATTATTTGTAATAAAAAAAATACAAAATTTTTAAAAATACGGTGCAAACAGGCAACAGTTGATAGAAAAGCCTCTCTTTCTAGGATGCCCTGTCCCATGCTGTCCGTTTCTGCCCCTGCCTCTCTCTCTGTATGAATCTTTTCCCTTGCTTTTTTTTATGGATTCTTCCTCCAAATTACACAGACACTGCAGCCTCAGAAATATATGCTCTAGGTTATAACTTTCATGGTCTAACTCCTTTGATGGTAATCGGTGGTTTGGGCGGTGACAGGTTTCTTGTCAAGGATTCATAAATACGATGAAAATAATGCAGTTTGTTTTTTATATATATATATATATAATTATTACTAGTATTATTGTAGAAAAATGTAGAAACCAAAACTGCTTGTTTGCCTTTGTTTTGTGTCGTCGCATGAGAGCTCTTGCCCAAAATCCCCACTAAAACATTAAGGAAATAAAACCCCACCGTTTTATCTTAAATCGTATAAGAACTTCAAACTATTTACACTTTTGAAGATAAACACGATGAACCGAACAGGTAAAGTCCATCGCATATATACGGAATGGTTTAACAAACTGAAAAGCTGATTAGGACATCATTTGGTTCCAAGCTAACTCGTTAATAACTTAACATTGATGACAATCAATTTAAAATCATAACTTTACCAACAAATCATGATCATTAATTAGGAGTTAGAAAGTGTCGTGAATTAAGCAACAATTTACATTATAAGTGGTTTTAAAGTAACTAAGCTTTTTATCAACCTATGTTTCTGAACTTATGTACGAGACCCCACTTTGAAGGCTACGATAAATGTTTTTTTTTTTTTTCCTCCTTGGTCCCAATGCTTTGATAAGTGCGATGTTCATCTTTCCACTAACAAGCCCAGAAAAGAAAACAAGAGAAGGGCGAGACGGTAGGGACTAGAAGATAGTCGAGTCTC
>Ga0307510_10012026_pt1 | contig 10259 bp, 9 predicted proteins | sample 12_EM_MG_FD_207224 | JGI IMG/M metagenome (GOLD analysis project Ga0307510, IMG submission 207224) | Populus trichocarpa ectomycorrhiza microbial communities from riparian zone in the Pacific Northwest, United States - 12_EM | ecosystem: Host-associated > Plants > Roots > Unclassified | place...
CCTAAGCCAGGCCTGGAAACTTTATAAGGTCACAAGCATATGTAGCCGCAATGTTGGCTATGGATGTAATAACCATGTTCCTAAGAATGTATGGGAAGAACGGGTCTAAATGTTAGCATGTAATCAGGGAAGAAAATTACCTTTTACGAGAAATATATTAATTAGATAGTGTTTGTTTTTATGGTTAAAGTTGAGATTGAGGTTATGTATGAGTGTGTGATTGGATTGGAGATAGCTTTAGCTTTTTTTAGTGGAATCTACGTAAAAAAACACATGTTGTTTTAACTTTTGGAGACGTGGTTTGTGCTTAAAAGATGTTATACCTTTGAAAAACAAGTTATCACACCTCTAAACCAAATACACTCTAATCATGCATAAAACTCAACTACAAAAACTAGTTTTTCTTGTTTTTTCTAGTATTTTTAATAGGTCTTATACACAAATCTTAACTTTAACCACAAAAACAAATACATGATTCTAGGTAAATTAAGGTTAATCAAATTAACCTAAGTTTCAGGGCTTTATAACATGAAATAGATTGTCACATTTCCTTCAAAATCAAAATAGGTGGCAATAGTGAATTTTTGTAGCATGACAGTTGAAATTGATTATTTTCACGTTTATTTTATGTTATTGTAATCTTTTCATGAGAAATCTCATAATTTAAATTCTTTTCAGGCATATATCAGTTCATTGTATAGGAACTTTTTTATTTTTTCGAGGGGAGAAAGGAAAAAAAGAGAAGAAAACAAAAGAAAGAGGTGAAGAAAAAAAAAAAAAAGCAAAGAAAGCAAAAGTACAACCCTCCATCTATTTACTACTTATCACGTAGCCCAAATGCAGGTCTCAAACAAAACCCACTTATAGAGAGAGAGAGAGAGAGAGAGCCCAATCGAAAATCTCTACACCTCGTGGTCCTCTTCTATCTTGACGGTTGTCTAAGATAGTTATTTTTTAAAATATATTTTAAAAATTATATTAAAATAATATATTTTTTATTTTTAAAAAATAATTTTAAATAAAAAAGCATTTTGAATTTTCACGTAATACAATTACAAACAGCCCGAACACACCTATCTTTGGATAAATTGGACAATTGTCATGTAAATTTAAAAAAATAAGCGAATTAACATCACAATAAATGTTTTTTTTTTTTTGACAAAATAATATATTTTTATTTGTCATGGGTTAAAATTGTGAAACCATCTAGATAATGATCCAATGATAAGAGTTTGAGATCAAGAGGTTTGCTCCCTCTGTGTTCTCAGGTTCGAGCCCTGTGGTTGCTCATATGATGGCCACTGGAGGCTTACATGGTCGTTAATTTCAGGGCCCGTGGGATTAGTCGAGGTGCCCGTAAGCTGGCCGGACACCCACGCTAAACTAAAAAATAAAAAAAAATTACGATTTATATTAAATATTATTTTTTAAATCATGACAATTAATTAATGTCACAATTCACGATGTAGTAGTTCGCGACGTCGATTAATTATCAACCATGACAATAAAATGATAACATTGAGAAACCGCGTAATGCAAAAGACGAAAGAGCATCTCGAAGTTTCAGGTCAATCCCGTGAAGATTTCAAGGGATCATAAGGTGCATTGAATCCTGATGATAGTCTTGGGGAACAACAAGATCAGAAGCCACACCACGAGCTCAAGGCAAAGGAAACTTCTGTAGAAGTCTGTCGGTTAGCAGATCAGTTAAAAGAACAAGAAGAAAAAAATCAATGATGTTGATGGTTTCTATGAACTTCACAGAGAAGAGGAAGAGATAAAGGAACAAGGGCAAAATTCAAGTCAACCCCAGAAAACTACAGACCTCAACAATTCTATGGAGGAACTTTCTGGCCTGGAAATTGAAGAGAAAGCTTTAAGAAAGATTCACTTCTTTGATGGATGGTCTCAATGTTGAAACTCAGGAACACGAAACAACGCTAGGTGACGAGCCGGACTGGAAGCAGTTGTTCATGAATGGTACGGAGAATAGAGAAAAAGCTCGACTAACATAGTATACTTCAATTCTTCGGAATTATAAGGAAGTATTGATGACATTTCACACTTGCGGATGTTAAGTTGTCGTGTTTTTTAAACCTGTTTTTTACAGGTTAAAATGTGTTATTTCAAAAAAAAATATTATTTTTTTAATTACATTGCTAATTTTAAAAAATAAAATATCCCCTACCCTGAGGCCTTGGCAACTCGCTAAAACAGCCTAACTCATCCCTTTAAGCAGACTACTATTTTTAGCGAATCAAGAAAACACGAGCACGGATAAAAAAACAGAGGAATCTATCAATATGTTTTTATATATTATATCATTTCTTTATTATATTCTTTTTTCCTAAATGATTTTATCTCTTAATTTGTTTATTGTAAATAAATACAATTATAATTATAATAAACTCTAAATATTATGAAAAACATGGTAGCAAAATCACTTTTAGTGCTATTATATTTTATTGTGGACTCACTGTGGTAAAAAAAATTGTATTCTCATTTTTTTTTGGTAAATAACTAGAACACACGTGTGAAATAGCTAGTACAGAACTAATGAGCGTCAAATACAGGGATTTAAATATAGGTAAATTAGATCACATATCGATATTATCACGTCCAGTGCTAGTAAATATATTTTTTTACTTGAAGGGGTGCCGTTGAAATTATAACTTGTTGCCTCTGTGACCTCGAATTTCAAAGGAAATAATTGATGAAAAGATGTAATAAAAATTTGAATAAATTAATTGATTTGTTTTTTCAGAAGAGTGCCGTTTATTTATTAATAAATGGTGATAGATTTCAATTGATTGGATGAAAAGGCACATCATCGTTGTTGTTTTTTAAAGATGGAGTGTCCGCGCGTGTTATGAAACTGTTTTTAAATTATTTAGTTAATCAAAACACTAATCCTCACATTAATCGACCAACCATAATGCTAATCACACAAGGAAAGCTAATAAAGAAATTCAACTGTTAGGTCTCCTTTCAATTAAAAAAAAATGATTACAATCCCTCAAATGGAACACGCACTGATTTCGTTGCTCCCTCGTCGTTAAAATTGAGTTCATCTCTAACAAGAACAAAAATGTGTTCATTTAATGAAAGGTAACAACTCTATTTTTAAGATTCAAATCGGAAACATTAATAAACCTAGATTGCAATCTTCTTGTGTTTTTACAGTAACGAGAAACCGAGACTACGAAGATTAAGACATAACAAGATCAGCATTGCAGCCATGCAAGTAAAAATGGCATTACATGCTATATCATGATTTTGACCTCAGAGAAAGGCCCGTTTCCACTTTCTTAATTTCAAAGATGAGCATCCTCCACATCTTGAGGACAAACATTTCAGCTTCATCATCTAATATAGCCTGAAGCATCTCCAGCATTTGAGATGCCTTCACATGTTCCTGAGTACTCGATACAATATAATCAACCAACGTGGTTTCTTCCTCTCCCAAGAACTCTGTAATCTTCTTTGATATCCAAGGTCTCATTCTCTCATGAAGCTCATGCTGTGAAGGTGCAGAACAAAACAATAGGAAAACATCATAAGGCATGAAGTCGTAGGCATGGTAGTAAAAACTGACGGGATAGTTAAAGAAATATTTGACACAACTTATTCCAAAGCAGTAAGAACTGAGCAACAGGGCGTAAACAGGGTTGCTCACCTTGTCATACACAGCCCAATTTATCTCATATAAGAATAGCTCCTCCTTGGTTTTTGGGATCATATCAATCAATTGCTTCGCATCCAAAAGCTTCTGTTTATCTGGTGTCTTGACTTTATCCAGTCCATGATCTCGGTTCCGGTCCCTGTCCCTATCCCGTTCAGGAACCTTCTCTTTGTTATCATCTCTGTTTCGATTAATGTTGTCCTCATTACGGTCCCTATCCCGCTGGCTAGACCTATCGTGAGAGCGTCTGCTCCTTTCTCGCTCTACATCAGGCTTCTCCTCTTTGGGAGCAACATTTGATATTCGCTTTGCAAATTCTGCAGCGGCAACAAGATTTGGTGGCTGTGCTCCAGAAACAGCAGGTTGGACAGCCTGGAGCTCCTCAGTTGAATAATCAATGGGAACCAGTGGCCTCATCTTCTTCTCCTTACGTGCATCATCATCCTCCTCTTCATGGAAAACAGACGGGACAGCAGCTCGTTTTCCAGAGCCAACTAAACCAAAGCCCAACTTTCTTGCAGGAGCACTACCATTATGTCGTGTATCTGGTTCAGCCATTAATGCCATGTTTGATTCATCACCATTACCATTTTGTAATACCTCATCGCCTGCCATGCAAAGCATACCACATTCAAAACATTGGAGAAGTTTCACTTTTTTCCAATAAGGGGTGTTGGGGAACAACACGCAACATTAGGGGGGGAAACCAAGAAACAAATACACAAAGTTTACCTGCAAGGTTTTCATTACCAGAATCACCATCATAGTCTTTTTCAATGGCCTCATCTTTACTTTCAACAATAGGTCCTTCTGCCAGATTGGTCATTTCACTTTCATTCAAGACATGTCCAGACAAGAGTTTCAATTCATCTTTCTGTTTCTCCTGAAGCTTTTCTTCCTCGTCTCTCCTCTTGGACTCGGCAATTTCTTCCTCTTCTTTGAGCCTATCAGCCAAGTCATCCTCCTTCTCCCGTAGTCTCTTCCTTCGTCTATCCTCTAAAGCACTTCTACGCCACCTTTTTCTCGAATCATCATCTTCATCTTCCTCGTCATGAAGTATCTCCTTCCTTCGTTTGCGTTCTCTTTCCTTATCCCTCTCCTTCTCATACTGCCTCTGTTTCTCCTTCTCTCTCTCCCTATACTCCCAATCTCTGAGGCGTTCTTCATACTCACGCTCAGCTTCCTCGATCTTCCTTCTTTGCTCCCTCTCTTTCCTAACACGCTCTCGTTCTGTTTCCCTTTCATATCTTTCAATTTCTCGTTCTTTTTCCCGTTTTAGATCTCGTTCTCTGTCTCTATCTCTGCTTCTCCTGTCATACCCTCTACTCCTATCAGGTGAGCTCGTTTCAGGCCTGTCCTGTTCGCTTGCAGCTTTATTGTCACTGCTTGTTTCGTCATCATTTTTTCCTTCAACTACATCCGCATAATCATAAACATCAGCAATTAACAGTAGAGGTTTGAAAAACTACCATCACAACAGACCAATAAAAGTAAAATGATAATGTATCACCGTAAACACTCACCACTTCTCATTATGTCTGCATCGGTGTCACCATCTCTTGATTTAGATGGCAATTCCAAATTTGAATTCCCAGAACCATCTGCGGGTGCTAGTGAAGGTGGTGGAGGGGGAGGTAGAGGTTTGGTCTTTAACCTCTCTTCTATCATGCTAGTAAGCTTCTCTATAGCCTCTCGGTCACCTGCCTTGTCTTCATCAGTCACAATACCAAAGTTAGCAAGGTCATGATTTTCTTTGTTCCCTTTGTCACTATCATTGTTTGAGTCCTCAGCAGAGGATTTGGAAAATTCACCCTTCTTGCCATCAATGCCTGTTCCATCCTCCTTGCCAGTATCTGCTACTTGAGTCTCTTTGAAATTCTTTGAGTTTTCAGTTTTCTTTTCGACATACCGCTCCAGATATTCTTTGGTTGCTTGATTAACATTTAACTGTCAATCATGGAATAGAAAGAACAATGATCATAGATTCATATACTAATAATTAGTTTAAAAAAAATACAAAAGAACATGCAGAAAGATAACAAATGATTAATGCATCCACTACTTCTTATGAGCGATTCCTTAAACAACCGCGATATGCATGCTACACTACACTTTTATTTTCTAGTCACTATGGTACCTATTCCCCTTTTAAGAAAATGAAAATGGTGTTCAAGAGTGCTTCAAAGACTTACAAGGTCTATCATCCAGAACAATCTAGTCTACAAATTAGGTTCAAATTGCGGATTTATGTTTAAATGAGGTTGCAATCAATGATTACTTGCCTCTCCCAAATTAAATTTCTAAACTTATTTCATCTCTGCTAGCAAATTTCCCTTTAACTTTTAATCTTGGTTTTGATCAAGCAAGCTTAAAATGAACCAGTAATTCCTCAAGGATGGAGAAAATTTACATTACTAGAAAGCCAAACAGTTAACTTTTGCATCTTATCCTCATGAAATTCCATTGAAACACTGCCTACCAAACTTGATGCTGAAAATTTCACGATTTAAAACCTCCTATTCACAGGGAAAGAAGCAAAGGACCCTTAGTATCTTGTTAGCCAGGGATTTTATTATAATAAAACTCAATTACATCTCTACCTAAGAGCAGAAAAGTTTAATTGAAAGAGATACCAAATATTGAAAGTCCGATCATCGCCATTCATCTCATAATCAATTGTGTGTCTAAAATTTGACAACAGAAAAAAAATTGAGAACCCTACATACCATTAGTTCTTGCCCATCAATGTTAAATTTAGTCAGTAGTCGTAATGCTCGGAGAACCCCTTCAGCAGATTCAAATTCACAAAATCCAAAACCTCTAGGAGTTCCATTAGCAGGATCTTGAGGACGTTTCCAACTCTTGACAGGTCCACAAAACTTCACAAAGTGCAAAACCAAAATTTTGTCAAAATTAAAGCTTCATTTGAACTAGACAAGGCTATGGGTAAAGCAAAAGGAAGCCTGATTGTAAAGCATATATAGATAGAAATAATGTAATTGATGACATACCTGAAGGAGGGACATCATAAAATCATTTTCCACGGATGGTGCTATCTTGCCAATATAAACTGTGGTTTGTGGTTTCTCAGCTGGTGTCACAGAAGGAATTACTGGCCTGATAATTGGGTACATAACTGGGCGAACACCGGGAATCCCAGGAACAAGGGGTCGAGGCACTGCTGGAACCACACTAAGTGCTCCAGGAGGGCGTGGAGGAAACAAGGGGCGAACCATTGCTGGATATGGGGAGGGGTAGCGCATAATTCCTGCAAAAATTGAAAATAAACATCTATGCAGACACATCAGAGCAGGTCTTCAAATGAAATACAATAATAAACATCGATCTGGCCATTAAACATATGAGCAAATAATTTTAAAAGAATAATCAAGCGTTGTTACCACACAATAAAAGCATATTAGAGATGGCACCATAGGCATCAACTATCACCAGCTGAACAGATAACCTGAGGGAAACATAAAGAAAAATAGGATGGAGTTCATAAACATGGACTTGTGAAGTGGGCTTACCTCATGCATCCCCTTGCAAGGTAGTAGTCTTTTAAAATCATCACATGCACCAAATGTGGGATTTTGACGTGCAGTAACATGAGATTGGGAACATCTCATGGGTAAAACGGAAGTAATAACACACAACTAGACTGTTATACTATTTGCAATTTTAGTTTATCATCATTGTTAGTTGTTCAAGGAACGCAGGTAAACAACAAAAGAATAACGAGAGAGAGAGAGAGAGGAAGAAAGAGAAAGAAAAGGATTGATGGTAAATTGGAAGAATTGTGATACCTTAGAACACAAAGCCAAGGAGCACTCAGTTGGTATCATGTTCTGCTGCTGGCAATTCATAGACAGACCCATGAAATGGAAAGAATCCTTATAACTACCAGAACTAAAATAAAATGACATATTATGGTTAATACCAAATTTTAGGCTTTCATTTTGAACTGTTTATTCCAAAGAAAACAATCAAACGAAATATGTGCATACCAAAAAAGGAGTTGTAGAAGGTGATGGATGTTGTCTCACTCAGTCTTAAAGAGCAATTGGAAGCCTTCCAACTTTTCTTACCGTATTCAATCAAAGACCACTGTAGGAGGAAAACATCCCGTCATCATCGATGTCCCTTTTTGGGGTTTGGTTTCTAAATTCCTCCACTACCCTCTTTCAACCCTAACACACTCATCCCCATATAACTACCATAACTATTAATTAATTACCCTAATTTATGATCCACGGATTTAACTCAAATCTAATCATCATCAAAAATTCAAATAACACAATTCAATTTAACAGAAGAAACAGTGATATCTAATTATTAAACGACGAGACAGACGGACAGATTATGAAAAAAAACTAAAGAAAAGAAAAGATAAGAGGGAGAGGAGGAATAACCCACCAGGTGGGGGAGCGATATTCCCCTGATAACCATTGGGAATGGGCGCGTAGTGTGGTCTCGGGGCCTGAACACCTGGCTGAACCTGATACGGCGGCATCATGGGGGGGACGCCAACGCTAGGGTTTTGATAAAATTGTGCAGCAGCAGGGGGGGGAGCAGAAACTGGACGGAATGAGGGAGCCAGCTGCGGAGGCGGCGCGTAGGAGGTAATCGCCGGTGTGGGTGTCATTGTGGCATCGGGCTGGGGTGTAGGGTTACTGTTGTTATTTAGGGGTTCAGTTTTTAAGGAATTGGGGTCTAGAATACCGGGAGCGAGAGAGGGAGATGAGGAAGAATCCTCCGCCATGGAGAGAGCGTGTGTGAGAGAGAGATCTGTTATGGCAGTGATGTTCTCTCCTCTTTATTTTCTTTTATATATAGTGTGTACGCCCTAGATAGAGAGAGATGAGTAGGAGAATTAGGGAGTGGAGAAGTAAAACAAGGCAGGCTCCAGAGGAAGGAAGAGCATGATGTCCTTTTACGAGCCCGACTCTCCTCTATATACTGGCGGATTATTTCCATTGGAATCCGCATACATCATTACAAAAGTTAAAACTTAAAACCCCTTTGAAAAACACTATTCACTCTCCTGTTTGCATTAACACATTTACACAAATGCTATGAAAGTGTGGTGTTTTTACTGTCTAGTGTCTACACTGTGGATCAAAGAGACGTTCTACTCTGGATATGCACAGTAGAATTTCTCAGCTTTGAAGGCGCCGGGGGTATTGTCCCTTTGATTGGAAAACTTGAAGCCTTGTGCGTGGGTTTATTTTGGTATTTTTCTTAGGTTACAATTAAAACACAAATTTACCCTTAGAAATGATAAAGCATCAGTTTATGCATTTAGGGGTGTTTTGGTCTTTAACATTTATTTATTTGTTATATCTATATTAATAAAGAGCATTTTTAGTGATTTTATATTGATTTTAACAATACAAGTAACATATTGACCTTAAAAGGTAAGAAGTCATAAACTTTGGTGTAGAAGACTTATAGAAATTTCAATTTTTTGATGAACCATTAAATCTTACTATTTAAATTTATCGACCTTGATTTCAGGGATTTGATTGTTATTTTCTCATATTTTTTCTGTTATTGTTGTTTAGTAATAGGAACATTTTTTTTTCTTACAAGCTAATGACCAATGAAATTACTCATTTACCCTTGCTGTTCAAATTTTATAGCCTTTGATTAAAGGTGTTGGTTGTAATTTTCTAATTGTTTTTTTGCCATTATTGTTTAGTCCTAAAGGCATTTTTAGTTTTGTGCAAATTAAAAAAAAAAAAAAGAAAAAGTTGCGCGTCAGCCGCTTTGCTGTCTTCGGACGACACGTGCAGATGACTTTGGTGGTGGAAATCATCATTTTGTCGCATCATATGATTCGTCTCGGCGTCATTTGCCTCTTTAGATGACGTGTGTGTAGTGGTTATGGCTGGCCTGGCTCTAATTTACACTTCTTTTCTTTCTTTCTTTTCCTTCTCTTTCTTCCTCGTATTGGGTGTTGGGCATGCAAAAAATTATATAAGCCCTTCAATTTCTTTTTTCTTTTGATTAAGTCTTTCTTTTCTTAATTGTAATTGTTCTATTTACATTGATTATTTATAGTTTGATTTTATTTCTGATTTCATCACTAGTGGTTTGATTTTGTTATTTTTTTTATCAAATTTAGTCCTTATTCTTTTAATTGTTATTTTTTATTTTTGAATCATTTTCGTAATTGAATTGTTTTTCTTCAATTCCATCCTTGAGCGTTTATTTTTATTTACTTTTCATGTAAAAATTGATCTTAATTCTTTTAATTGTTGTTTTTTAATCATTTTCTTAATTGATTTGTTTTTTTTTTCAATTCCATCCCTAAACATTTAATTTTCCCTTGAACATTTAATTTAATTTGATTTTATGTTGAATTTAGTCATAATTTTTTTAATTGCTGTTTGTTTTGTTTTGCATTGTTTTTTTTATTAACTTTTTTTTTCTCAATTTCATCCCTTTATATTTGTTTAATAAAGAATATTTCTTCTTTGTTTTTTTAGTTTGCCTTTAATGGGGTCACCCTAGTCTTATGACTCGGGTCATAGATTTAAAAAGATTAGCTTGAGTCGACTTTGGATTTTCTTAA
>Ga0307510_10012028_pt1 | contig 10257 bp, 8 predicted proteins | sample 12_EM_MG_FD_207224 | JGI IMG/M metagenome (GOLD analysis project Ga0307510, IMG submission 207224) | Populus trichocarpa ectomycorrhiza microbial communities from riparian zone in the Pacific Northwest, United States - 12_EM | ecosystem: Host-associated > Plants > Roots > Unclassified | place...
TGGGGATGCGCAGCTCGGGCCATGCGTGCACTGCCTCCCGAGCTTTCGACACGGCTTCGATCCACGCCGCGCGCTCGCGTGTGACGGCCGGCACGTCGAGCCAGGATGTTAGGAAGGGATGCGCCGACGCGACGATCGGAAGATCCGTATGGAAGTGAGTCCCGATCGCATTCGGATCGGGGTAGACGTGAACCAGAGGCTGAGGCGTCGGCGATTGTCGCGGAAACCGAAATCCCAGGGAAGACACGTCGCCGAGCCGCGTTCCGATCGCAACGATCAGATCCGCTCGCTCAAAGAGCCCAACATGAGCTGGCGACGTGAAGAAGCCAAGCTGCCCAATCCAGAGCCGGTGACCGTTCGGAAACTGATCTTGCATCTTGAAGGTGGCTGCGACCGGCACATTCCAGCGCTCGCTCAGCGCGATCAAGTCCTTGCGAAATTCCGCAGTTCGACACTCTCCTCCGACCAGCATAATCGGTCTCTCCGCCTTGCCAAGCAAGATGGTCGCCTGCTCCACGGCGGCTCGACCGGGCTCGGCTCGCGCTAGGCCGTGAACCCTGGCGGAGAGCAGACCGGCCTCCATCTCGAGAACGTCTTGAGGAAGCTCGATCACAACCGGCCCGGGCGTGCCGCCAAGCGCCACGGAAAATGCGCGTGCCATCATCTCGGGCACCTGGGCTGCTGAATCGATTCTAGTGGACCACTTGATAAGGCCACTGAACGCCCGCCCTGTGTCGATCTCCTGCACTGCGTCACGATTCAGGTCAGGCGTACCGACCTGACCAACCAGCAAAACGAGCGGTATGGCCTCCTGCGAAGCTACATGCAGACCAAGCGCCGCGTTGGATGCGCCCGGTCCGCGGCTTGCCATCACCACGCCCGCCCGGCCGGTGAGCTTGGCATCGGCAACTGCGGCAAGGCTCGCGCTTCCCTCGTGGCGGCAAGTCACGAGATCGATCTCATCGCGTTCGTATAGAGCGTCAAGGAGCGCGAGAAAACTTTCGCCGGGTACGCTAAATGCCCGGTCGACACCGTGTGCGATCAGAGACTCTACGATTAGATCGGCGACCCGAAAAGCCATTCGACACGATCTCGGTTGGAGGTTCATCACCATCACGCCGCAAGCTTTACCGCGTGCGCGAAATCCCAATACAGCTTCCGCGCACGCGCATAGAACGGCCCGGGCGTGAGCGGCCGGTCGTCGATCCGGATCACCGGCACAACCTTGGCAAAATTGCCGGTCGAGAAGATCTCGTCCGCGGCAACGAAATCGGCATAGCGCAGCGTGGCTTCCACCACGGTGACGCCCTCACCGCGCAAGAGTTCGATCACCCGCTGCCGGGTGATGCCGTTAAGGAAGGTACCATTTGGCGCCGGCGTATAGACCGCACCGTCTTTCGCCATGAACACGTTGGCATTGCCGAATTCCGCGACGTTACCGAGCATGTCCAGCATCAGGCAGTTCTGGAAGCCACGCGAGGCCGCCTCGATCAGCGCACGCGAACAGTTCGGGTAGAGACAAGCGGCCTTGGCATCGACCGGCGCGCATTCGGCGGTCGGTCTGCGGAACGGCGACAGCGTGATCGCGTTGCCGACGGGCTTCGGTATCGGCGCTTCGTAGATGCAAAGGCACCAGTCCATCGTTTCCGGATCGAAGAGCACGCCGCCGCCCACACCATTCTGCGGCCAATACATCGGGCGGATGTAGAGCTCGGCATTGGCCGGGAAGCGCGCGATGCCTTCGCGCGCCAGACCCAGCCACGTGTCGAGATCGACGATCGGCTTGAGCCCGAAGTTGACCGCGGATTGATTGACGCGGGTGCAATGGCGGTCGAGGTCGGGCGTGACGCCTTCGAAGGCGCGTGCGCCATCAAACACGGTCGAGCCGAGCCAGAGCCCATGGGTGCGTGGCCCCATGATCGGGACATTGCCCTCGTGCCACTGGCCTTGGAAGAATGTCCATGTCCGCGAATGGCCGACGGGTTTGCTGTTGGGAATCATGACGGCCCTCCAGGTGGGCGACTAAAGTTACGGTCCATAGATCACCAATTCGGTATCCGACAAATCGGCAAGCCGGGGGGGCTGTCGACCCTTGAAGTATTTGCGGCCGATCGGTTCCCTGTAGAGGCCGACCAGGTTGTTCATGCGGCCGTTGGCGTCGAGAGCGACCGCGATCGTTCCCCGCCTGAGCAGGAAGCGGCCGATAGCGCCGGCGCAAGCGGCATAATCGGCGACGTCGCGACAGTAGATCAACTGCATCACCAGAGGCAGCGCGATCCGGTCTTTGATGCGTTTCGGCTGCAGGACGAAGGGGAAACCGCGATCGTCGGCCGCGTGGCACACGATGCCGAGGCAGCCGTAGGCTGCGTGCCGCGTCAAAATCGCGACGTCGGCTTCAGACAAGCCGTCGACCGCCTTCGCATCCCGCGGGACGATTTCGACGCGCATGCCCTTCGCCGGGCGCGACATTGCCGGGAAGGAGAAGAACAAGCCGCGGCAGTAGGCGTGGAAACCCTGGGCCTCGATGGTCCGCCAGGTCCAGTGCGCCGGGCTGATGTTGGTGTAAGTGACCTGCTTGTGGCGCTGCGCGACCTTGGTCAGCAGCGGCGCATAGTTGCGAAAGGCAGGTTCCACATACCAGCTGGAGACGTTGCAGCGGATCGAGGTCCCGCCGCCGTCGTCCCGCGCGGTGTAGATCAACTGCAGAGCGCCGACGGGCGTCCCCTCATTGTCGAGCACGTATCCGAAGCGCGGGAAACCTTCGGGCACCTCGCGCACGGACAGGCGTCGGAGCCCGTCCATCCAGTAGTCGCGCGAGCGGCGCGGAAAGCCGCGCGTCAGAAGATCGGCAATGGCATCAAGATCGGCTATTCCTATCTCGCGGCATCGGATCATGGTCTACACTCCGTCACGGAATCCGATCCCGCTTCTTCGTCAGCAAGTCGCCCCGCCCCGGCCAGCGTGGAGCTGACCGCGAGGCACGGACCGCGCCCGCTTCGGCGGGAACCGCAGTCCGAATCCGGCGTCGGTCGACACCTTCCATTGCGGCCAATGGTCTTGAGCGTCCGGCTCGCTGCGACGCCATGTACAGCAGCCAGTTGCGGTAGATGCGCTTGGCTGCCGGATGCCAGACGTTTCTCAGATCCTTCGCCAGTTGATCGGCCGGGAAATCGGCGAAAAACTCCGGACATCTGTCAGAAAGGGCCTTCCGCCGGTAGACCGTCAGGATCTCTTCCGCCTCCGAGTCGAAATAGCCCCTCGGTATCGTCGGGCAGACTTCGCTCTCTCCTCGGAGGAAACGACCCATGTCCCTTCGGTATTCACCCAGCAGGCTATGGGTGTCGTACTCCGGATGGCCCTGGAAATGGACGAACAGGCTCTTCTTCTGCTGCTTGACGAAGCAGTCGACGCCGGCGTCTGCCGACTTGGTGAGAACGGAATATCCGCAGCTCTCAAGAGGTCCCTCCTGCACCTCGTTCCACCGGGCGTGTGGTGTTCTGAAGGTTGCCGGAACGTCGTGCATCAAGGGAGAATCTCCCGTCTTCGTTTGAGCGAACACGCCGATGCATTTGGCAGGCAGCTTGTGTCGCTCCACGCCGTCCATGTGCAGGACGGCCCCATGGACGGCCAGACAGGAAAACACCGACGACACGGTATTCTCCCTGGCCCAGTCTGTGATTTCGACGAACGTGGTCCAATATGGTTCTTCCGTCAGGCTGGCGGCTCTCGGTTCGGCGCCGGTCACGATCACTCCGTCCAGGCTACGGTTCAGCAGATCGTCGGTGCCGCGGTAGTAACGACGCACGTAATCGCGCCCCCAGTCGGAACGGGGCGTCGTCTCCATCGTGTAGAAATGCAGCCGGACGAAGAGCCCTCCGGCCGCCGCGCCGAGCAGGTCGAACAACTGGCGCTCGGTGGACATCAAGGCGGAATCCGACATGTTGTTGATCAGACCGATATCGAGGCACCCCTCCCGGTTTCCCGGTGACGCTGCGCCGCTTCCGTTCCGCGCTCTCGAGAAGAGGTGGTGGTCGTACGAGTCTACGTCGATTAGGACAGGCATGGTTGACCTGCATTCAATCTGCGGCAAAGAGCGCCTGATCAAGGTCGGCGATGATGTCGTCGACGTGCTCGATACCGACGCTCAGCCTGATCATCTCGGGCCGCACGCCGGCCCTCTCCTGCTCTTCGGACGACATTTGGCGGTGCGTGGTCGACGCGGGGTGGCAGGCGAGCGATTTCGCGTCCCCAATGTTGACCAGCCGCTTGAACAGTTTCAGCGCGTCGTAGAACCGCTTGCCGGCCTCGAACCCTCCGGCCACGCCGAAGGTCAGCAGCGAACAAGCACGGCCGCCCAGATACTTCTGCGTCAACGCGTGATAGGGGCTATCGTGGAAGCCCGCGTAGTTGACCCATCCGACGCGGCGGTCGTCGCGCAGAAACCGCGCGACCTTCTCGGCATTCTCGACGTGCCGATCGATCCGCACCGCGACGGTCTCGATGCCCTGGAGCAGCAGGAAGGCGTTAAAGGGCGCCAGGATGGAGCCGGTGGTCCTCTGGGAGACGGCGCGGCAGCGCGCGATGTAGGCGGCGGCCCCGTAGCGCTCGGTGAAGACCAGCCCGTGGTACGATTTCTCCGGCTCGTTCATCATCGGAAAGCGCCGGCGATGCTCCGCCCATGGGAACCTGCCGCTATCGACGATGATTCCGCCGAGCGTGGTGCCGTGCCCGCCCATGAACTTCGTCAGCGACTCTACCACGATGTCCGCGCCGTATTCGATCGGTCTGAGCAGGATCGGGGTAGGCACCGTGTTGTCGACGATCAGCGGCACGCCGTGCCTGTTGGCGACCTCGGCTATCGCTTCGATGTCGCAAACGTTTCCGGCCGGATTTCCGACGCTCTCGCAGAACACCGCGCGCGTATCGTCGTCGATCAGTCTTTCCATGCTCGCCGGCCGGTCGTCTTCCGAGAACCGGACCGAGATGCCCTGCCTCGGCAGGATGTGCGCGAACAGCGTATGCGTGGTGCCGTAGAGCTGCGGGACCGAGACGATGTTGGTGCCCATCTCCGCGATGTTGACCACCGCATAGTTCACCGCGGCCTGGCCGCACGCCACGCTGAGCGCCTCGATGCCTCCTTCCATGGCGGCAACGCGCTTCTCCAGCACCGCGTTGGTCGGATTGCCGATCCGGGTGTAACGGAAGCCATCCACTTCAAGGTTGAAGAGCGCGGCTCCATGGTCGGCGCTGTCGAAGGCGTACGAGGCCGTCTGGTAGATCGGCACGGCGACGGCCTTGGTGGTCGGATCGCTGTCGAAACCGCCGTGGACGGCGATGGTCTCTCTTTTCATGGAGGTTGGCCCTTCGGCTCTTCGGTCGCGGGCTACTTCGGGATTTCGTTGGAGCATTGGAGTTCCTCGAATGCAGAAATCGTCTAGCGATCGTTCCGCGGGAAGCCGAGCAGGTCCCGCACCGTGGTCGGCCATCTGGCGACGTTGCTGCCGTGAGTGTGGAACATGGCGACGGCGAGACGGTCCATTCCGAAGGCCACGCAGGCGGTATGGGCCGGCTCCCCGGCCGCGTCCGCGATGCCCCAGGCGGTGCCGAAGTGATCGCGGTGGTAGTTGAAGCTCATGCATGCGGTCGGTTGCTCCTCGGAGCGCAGAGGCACCAGCAACTCGAATTTCAGCGACTGCTGCTTTTGGCTCACCGCCATCATCTGGCCGACCCGGCCGAAGAACGGATCGCTGGCGTAGTCGACCCTGCAGGCCAGCCCGAGATCGCGGGCGATCTCCTGAGCGAGCACCATCCAGCGCTCGCGGAACGCCGCAACGTGGTCGGGGCTGCCGATGCTGACGTATTCGCGCATCCTGAAGGACTGCAGCCGGTCGAGATGGCGCGAAGGCTCGCGACGGAAGCAATCAGCGGCAACGTCGAAGCACCAGCCCCCCGCCGGCACGGGACCGCGGCTCGCCGCGATCGGATAGACCGGATAGCAGGCGGCCGGCGACAGCACGAGATCGGCCGGTGAAAGTGACATGGTCCAGTCGCCGCCGGCATCGAAGCGGCTGACCGCCGCGTCGATCTCGCTTTCCGTGCCATGCAGGCCGCAGACGCAGCCGAGGAGGTTCGGAAAGCTCTTCAGATAACCCGACCGCTCAAGCTGCGCACGGTTCATGACGGGAGGGAAGCGCATGACCTCGGTGTCGGGTTCGCGATGCCGCGTGATCAGCGCCGCAAGCCGCTCCACGATGTCTTCATAGAGCGCGGTGCGACCATAGACCCCCGGAGAGCCCATCTCGTGGAACAGCACGTCCGAGAGATGGTCCAGCGGATCAGCCGGAGCCGGTGCGGGTTCCGCCGCTGCTGCAAATATGGCCACGTTCATATCAAGCCTCATTCCTTCGAGAGAAAATCATTCGTGCAGGGACGCCGGGACGGCGCTCATCAACGTGGAGGCACCCATGCTGGCAAGGATGCGGTCGTTGTTGATCATGATCGGAGCCGAAAGCACGTCGCGGAGGTGGCGGCCGATGCTGACGTCGGTGTCGTTGCGGTAGCCGGACAGGCCGCAAGCGCGCATCGCGTGCATGACGGCCGCGACCGCGAGCTCGGAGGCCTCCACCTTGAGAAGGTTGATCGAGGACTGGAAGTCGACGGACGAGAGCGCGCGCTCGTCCCCTTCACGGGCAGCAAAGGACTCGGTGTTCACGGCGATGATGGCGCGCAGTTTCGCCAGCGTCATCTTGGCGGCGGTGAAATGCGCCGCGCCGGGAGGCATATTGCCGCCGGACCCGCGGGCGGCCTTGCGAATGAAGAGCTGCGCCCGGTCCACCGCCGCGGCCGCGATTCCCGCCCAGACCGACGACCAGCACAGATGCGCGACGGGCGTCATCGTCTGCGCATGGATCCTTTCGTATGCCACAGGGAATATCTGTTCTGCGGAGCCCTTGAAGTTCAGCTTGAAGCCGGCGCTGCAGGTCCCACGCATGCCGAGCGTCTCCCATGCGAGAGTTTGCTCCAGCGTGTAGTCGTTCCGGGTGATAGCCAACATCACCTGATCGGATCCGGCGGCGTCGTCGGCGCGGCGGGCGATGGTGACGATGCCGTCCGCCTCGGCGCCGTAGGAAATCACCGTCGCGTCGCGCTCCAGCGAGATCTCGGCGCCCTCGCGCTCCACCGCAGCCGAGCTGAAGCGTATGTTTCCGCCGTTCTGGCCTTCCGTGGTCGAAGACGCCAAGAGCAGCTGTTCGGCCGCCACGCGGCGCATGAGTCTTTCGTGCCAGCCGCTGCCCGCGCCGTGACGGACGAGGCACGCGACCTTGGTCTGATGCATCGCGAAGATCATCCCGGCCGAGGCGCAGGCACGGCCGAGCGCATAACACATGTCGGTCACCTCGGACATCGACGCGCCGTCGCCGCCGAGCTCGATCGGGATCTGGACGCCCAGAAGCCGCTCCTTGCGCGCCGCGTCGATGGCCTTCCGCGGGAAGCGCGCCTCGCGGTCGACCGCTTCGACCTCCGTCGCCGCAGCCTCCGCGACGGCGGCCGCCCGCTGCCGGAACGAGGCGCGGTCGGCAGAGAATGATACTCGGCTGCTTTCCGGGGCGAAGTTGCGGAACTGGACTTCCTGCACGTTCATGGCCCAACGCCTCCCTTTGATGGTCGAACAACGCGAACCGCGTCAAAATGAATTCCGGCGAATTCGAGGGTGGCAATCTAACTGACCGCATTTGCGGAGTCGGCGGCGCAAAAGGGGGGCGTCGAAGGGCATGCGCGCGCGTGGGAGGTACCTCGGAAGTAGAGCTACTGACCTGACCTACCGTCGGGTATCGTCGCGTCGATTGTGATCGTGCCACGTCAAGCGATGGGTGAGGTTGAAATGCAATACTTTACCGCCAGCGTCCAAGACCGCGTTCTTTCCGTCGTCAGGAGTGTCCTCGTGCAGAACGCCATCATCGTGGATGTCCACCCGGAGTCGCGGCTGGTGGATATCGGGCTGGACTCGATGGATATGGTCGAGCTGATGCTCAAGGTCGAAGCCGAGTTCGATCTCACCCTTCCCCAACCCGAGATCACGCCCGAGAATTTCCAATCGGTGAAGACAATGGAGCTGATGATCCTCAACCAGCTCGGACCCGGACCGGGATAAAGCGACTTGAACAGACATGCGTCTTCGGAAAGCGAGCGAACCCGGATCGACAATGATCGCAAGGTCGCGCCCGGTCCGGTGCGCCGCGTCACTCCTTCCGCCGCAGCTTTACCGCTTCGGGAGCTGGTCGGCGCGGACATCGATCGAAATCATCTGCATGGTCAGATCATGAAAGCAGGCGTGATTCAGCGGGCGACCGGAAGAGGCGACCCGCGATGCAGACCCTCCGTCGCCAAAGCCTGGCTGAAGGCCATCGAACTGACCTCGCGGATCGAGGCCGAGCCGCAACGGCTATTCGCCGACGTCGTGGAAGAATGGGCGAAACGGCAGCCCGGACGCCCCGCATTGCTCTCGAACCGCCAATCCTTCACCTACGGGGAGCTCAGCGCCCGGATCAATCAATATGCGCGATGGGCGCGGGACCTGGGCGTCCGTACCGGCTGCACCGTCTGCCTGCTGATGCCGAACCGGCCGGACTACGTTGCCTGCTGGCTCGGCATCAGCAGCGTTGGCGGCACGGTGGCGCTGATCAACACCCGGCTGGTCGGCCAGTCCCTCGCCCATTGTATCGACGTTGCGTGTGCCGACCATGTTGTTCTCGCTGCCGATTGCGTGGATGCGTTCGAAACCGCACGTCCGCACCTGGATCGCGTGCCCCAAATCTGGAGGCTCGGTCCCAGCAGCGCTGGCGCCGATCTGGATGCGGCGCTCGCCGCCGCGGATCCGCGCCTGCTGTCCTCCGCCGAGCGCGGCGACGTCACGATCGATGGACGCGCCCTACTCATCTACACCTCGGGCACCACGGGGCTGCCGAAGGCGGTAAACGTCAGTCATCGCCGCATCCTCGGCTGGGGCGGATGGTTTGCCGGACTGACAGACGCTTCCGTCCACGACCGCCTTTACGATTGTCTTCCGCTCCATCATTCAGTGGGCGGTGTCGTCGCGCCTTGCAGCATGCTCCGCGCCGGCGGTTCAGTCGTAATCGCGGAGAAATTCTCCGCGGAAGACTTCTGGGACGACATCATGTATTTCGACTGCACCGTCTTCCAATATATCGGTGAACTCTGCCGTTACCTTCTGAACGCGCCAGCGTCCGGGCTAGAGGTCGTACACGGGCTGCGGCTGGCCGTTGGCAACGGATTGCGCGGCGACATTTGGGAGGCGTTCGCGAAGCGGTTCGCGATTCCGCAGATCCTCGAATTCTACGCCGCGACAGAAGGCAATTTTTCGCTATTCAACTTCGAAGAAAAACCCGGCGCGATCGGCCGTATCCCGCCACTGCTTGCGCATCGCTTTCCCGCCTCGATCATCAAGGTCGATGCCGACAGCGGCAGCCCGGTCCGCGGCGACGATGGGATCTGCATTGCCTGCGCCCCGGGTGAGGTCGGCGAGGCGGTCGGTCGCATCGGCACCGCCGACCGAGGCGGCGGCCCTTTCGAGGGCTACACGGACGCGGCCGAGACCGAGAAGAAGATCCTGCGCGACGTATTTGCCGAAGGCGATGCCTGGTTCCGGACCGGCGATCTGATGCTGCGCGACGAGCAGGGCTACTTCCATTTCGTCGACCGGATCGGCGAAACCTTCCGCTGGAAGGGCGAGAACGTCGCGACCAGCGAGGTGAACGACGCGATCAGGGGCTGCCCCGGCGTTCTCGACGCCTCGACCTACGGGGTCGCCGTCCCTGGCGCCGACGGCCGCGCTGGCATGGCGGCTTTGGTGGTGGACCAAGGTTTCGATTTCGGGATCTTTGCGGAACTGTTGTCGCGCCGGCTCCCGGTCTATGCGCTTCCGATCTTCGTCAGGTCATGCCGGGCGCTCGACGCCACCGAGACCTTCAAGCAGAAGAAGCAGCGGCTGATCCGCGAGGGATTCGATCCCTCGGTCGTGGGCGAGCCGCTGTTCCTGCGCGATCCGGTGACCGGCGACTATCGTCCGATCGACCGGGCCCTCTACGCGCGCATCGTGGAGGGCGGAATCAGATTCTAACATCGGCTCGAAAAGCCGCTTTCTTGAGAGATGAGGTGTCACATGTCGGTAAGGTCGAGGATTTTCTCGGCGATGCAGCAGATCGCCGAAGAGCAGAAGGTCACGCTTCCGCCGCTCCA
>Ga0307510_10012029_pt1 | contig 10257 bp, 8 predicted proteins | sample 12_EM_MG_FD_207224 | JGI IMG/M metagenome (GOLD analysis project Ga0307510, IMG submission 207224) | Populus trichocarpa ectomycorrhiza microbial communities from riparian zone in the Pacific Northwest, United States - 12_EM | ecosystem: Host-associated > Plants > Roots > Unclassified | place...
TATCCACCAGAAAGACTGGATCCAGGTCGCATAACAAATAATGGAAGCTGCCAAAAGCATATCCGCCCTGGTAAGCCTGCTTGGCTGTAGTAACCAAATCATAGCTTTGAGTATCTTTCAGAAAATAAGTCATCCGCCAGTAATTCCCAAAATCATCCTCGCAATAATATTTACCGTTTTTGCACTGAATCAATGCAAGAATCTCTTTCAGTGGCTTGCCGGTGGCTCTTGCTTTTCCTATCAAATGATTTATCACGTGCAACATATTATTCATCAGGCCGTCGATATTCTTAAAAACAAAATGGTTGATTTTTTGAAGCAGATAGGCTTCGTCATATCCGGATCCAGTTTTGAGCAGAAATGTGTCATTGATATGCCCCGAACCAAAAGGCTTAACATTATAATCTCCGGGAGGGACGTTAAAATTTGCAATAATGTCTTTAAAGTTATGAGTACTTACCTTGTTATGCATATCAATACCTTCATATTTATGTTGCTATCTAATCCAATAAAGAGCTGTTCCACGTGTCTTTAGAAATATATGGATACTCCTAAATTGTCACATTTAATTGACGTGTATGACTTATGCCCGGATAGGCTGCACCTGTTTCTTCAACTCCAAGCCAAGTCGGGAATGATGGAAAACTATTTGATCAAAGCAATAGGCGACAACTGAAACATAGCTGCTCCTTGAGTTTCCTGGCCCAATAACTTGCGCTTGCTTGAAGTAAAACTAATGAAAAAAGGAGCCCATTTGGAGAACACAGGGGAATAAATCAGCGAGAACGTTATCGAAAAATGAACATTATTTGTAACCGACTGAAATGCGGTTTAACAAAGAAATCCTTGCAAAACAGGAAGTATTTTGATGATATAGCCTTTGGAAAACGAGTAAGCAAAAATTGCCTTAAAACCCAAAAACAGGCTTAATTATTCTAAATAGGCTATTTTTATGGAAGTTCTTAACAAATATGCATAAAAAAAGCCACGCAATTTGCGTGACTTTTTTGCTCCTGAGGCTGGGCTCGAACCAGCGACCCTCTGATTAACAGTCAGATGCTCTAACCGGCTGAGCTACTCAGGAATCATTTTCCGGTTTGGAGTGTGCAAAAGTATGATTTCCGGCTTTAATTCACAATATTTGCCACAAAAAAAATAAAAAATCTTTTAAATGAGTTTAATAGTTATTGGTTCAATAGCCCTGGATGACATTGAAACCCCCTTTGGTAAGGCAGATAAAATTGTGGGCGGCGCAGCGCCATTTGCCTGTCTGGCAGCGTCTTACTTTTATGAAAAGGTGAAATTGGTAGCTATTATTGGCAAGAATTTTCCTAAGTCAGAGATCAACATTTGGCACGATCATCATATCAATACAGAGGGTCTTCAGATCGATGAAAAGCGCATGAATTTCTATTGGTCGGGTAAATATCATACCGATATGAACAGCCGCGACACTTTGGAGACCGGTTTAAATGTACTGGAAGACTTTGATCCGGTGATTCCAGAGTCGTACCAGGATTGTGACTATTTAATGCTGGCCAACCTGGCGCCTATAACCCAACAGACCGCTATTAAGCGTTTAAAGAAACGCCCGAAACTAATTGTGATGGACACCATGAATTTCTGGATGGACATTGCATTGAATGATTTGCTGGACACCATTAAGTTGATCGATGTGCTCACCATCAATGATGCCGAAGCACGTCAGCTATCAGGTGAATATTCATTGGCAAAAGCCGCAAACAAGATATTGACTATGGGCCCTAAGTACCTGATCATCAAAAAAGGCGAACATGGAGCCCTGTTATTTGGCGAAGGAAAGATATTTGCCGCTCCTGCCTTGCCGCTTGAGGATGTATTTGATCCAACAGGCGCGGGAGATACTTTCGCAGGTGGCTTTATTGGCTATATGGCCAAAGTAGGCACAGTGAATTTTAACAACATGAAAAATGCCATCATTTATGGTTCGGCTCTGGCTTCATTCTGCGTAGAAACTTTCGGAACAGAAAAATTGAAGAATTTAACCGAAGACGCTTTAGCAGATAGGATACAGCAGTTTGTCAGCCTGGCAAAATTTGAAATATTATAGGATGTCTGAAGTTGGATATCAGAAATCTGAAACATGATTCTGGCATCCGACCTCAGTCCTCTGGCTTCAAACCAATCTTCCTATCGGGTCAAAATGATCAAAGACCCATTCATCATGGGGTGCATCAGGCAATTCGCTCGTGAGGTCCTGCCCTGCCCAATGCTCGTAATGTTTGCCGTTTCGCCATAAGCGGCTCAGGCTAACATCATAAATCAACCCCTTATAGGCCACCCAAACTTCTGGCTTGTCCTGCCCGTTTCGCAGCGCTAATTGTGATCGTGTGTATACAGGCAGATCGTTCATAACGTTAATTTAGCTTTCAATACCGCTTTAAAAAACAATATCGACTTAGCAGCATCTGATATCCTTATTCTTTTTTGCAGGATAACATCCGCCGGTGTCTTGCTTATTTTTTTTAATAGCTTCCGGTAATAAGTATAGGCAATATACACGCCCAAACGTGCCCCTTTAGGTAATTTCCTTATCCCGTTAAAGCCCTCTTCCAGGTCTTTTTCAATATCAGCCTCAATTTGCCTCTTAACCCGGTCTGAAAAATTATCCAGGTCGGTATCCGGAAAATAAATCCTCCCACGCTCCTGGTAATCAGCGTTAATATCCCTTAGAAAATTAATTTTTTGAAGAGCTGCCCCCAATCTCCTGGCAGATGGCATTAATTGTGTGTACAATGCGTTATCATTTTTGCAGAAAACTCGCAGACACATCAGGCCAATTACCTCGGCAGACCCATAGATATAAGCTTTATATTCCCTCCCGTCAAATGTTTTTCTTTCGAGGTCCATCTCCATCGACTTTAAAAAATCATGGATCAGCTTATGATCGATCTCATATTCATTCACTACTAACTGGAATGACTGCAGAACAGGATTCAAACTTATTCTTTGTTCGATAGCCTTAAAGGTTTGTTCCTTAAAATCACCAATAAGCTGTTGCTGATCATAACCGTGAAAAGTATCTACAATTTCATCGGCATACCTTACAAACCCATAAATACCGTAAATGGGGTATCTGAGACTACGGTCGAATGCATTGATACCTTTGCTGAATGATGTGCTGTACTTGTTTGTTATTAATTTGCTGCATTCAAAGCAGGTATTATTGTACAGTTTCATTTGTATATCCGAGATTTGGTAAAATTACAAATTCAAACCAGTTTTCAGACCCCGTCAGGTCAATTACTTATTTTGAAAACAATTTATTAGTGGATAAGCAGAAGAAGATCATTGTAATTGGCGCAGGCTTTTCGGGTCTTGCAGCAGCAGCTTTAATGGCAAAACAAGGCTGCTACGTTACACTGTTAGAAAAAAACAGCCAGCCGGGTGGCCGGGCGCGCATTTGGGAAAAGGATGGCTTCCGGTTTGATATGGGGCCAAGCTGGTACTGGATGCCCGATGTTTTTGAAAATTATTTCGCCCTGTTTGGTAAAAAACCATCAGATTTTTATGAGCTGAAAAGGTTTGATCCCGGCTATCGTATTTACTTTGACAAAAATGATGCAATGGATATTCCCGCCGGAACGGATCAGCTTGAAATACTTTTTGAAAGCATCGAACCCGGAAGTTCAACCAATCTCGGTAAATTCCTGGAACAGGCTGCTATTAAATATCATATTGGCATGGGCGAATATGTATTTAAGCCTTCCCATTCAGTACTGGAATATGCCAGTCTGAGTTTGCTTAAAAAAGGCCTCAATCTGCAATTACTCACCAGCATGAGCAATCATGTGCGAAGATATTTTAAGCACCCTAAGCTGATTCAGCTATTAGAATTCCCTGTCTTATTTTTAGGCGCCACACCGCAAAATACACCCGCACTTTATAGTATGATGAACCATGCCGACCTGGTTTTAGGTACCTGGTACCCTATGGGTGGGATGAATGAAATTGTAAAAGCAATGGTAAAAATTGCAGAAGAGCAGGGCGTGCATCTACATTTAGATACAGAGGTAACTAAAATCAATATTGACAATGGCTACGTAAGGTCGGTTAGCACTAATAAGGGCGATTTTCCGGCTACTATGGTAATCGCCGGGGCCGATTATCAACACGTGGATCAGCACCTTATAGACAACCCATACCGTAGCTACGATAAAAAATATTGGGATAGCCGCACCTTATCTCCTTCCTGCCTGATCTGGTATATCGGCACAAATAAAAAGCTTACGGGGATACAGCACCACAATTTATTTTTTGATGAGGATTTTGGACAACACGCAAAAGATATTTACACTGATCCAAAATGGCCGGAAAAGCCGCTGTTCTATGTCTGCTGTTCGTCAAAGACGGACTCCGCAGTTGCTCCGAAAAATGGAGAAAATCTTTTTTTCCTGATGCCTGTAGCACCGGGCATTGAAGATGATGAGACCACACGTGAAAAATATTTTGACCTGATGCTCTCGCGTTTCGAAAGCATAACTGGGGAAGCTATCCGGGATGCTATTGTTGTAAAAAGAAGCTACGCATTGAATGATTTTAAAGCTGATTATAATTCTTTTAAAGGAAATGCTTATGGCCTTGCAAATACCTTAAAACAAACTGCTTTTTTAAAACCGGGTATGAAGTCAAAAAAAGTTAAGAATCTGTTTTATACTGGTCAACTTACCGTACCCGGGCCTGGTGTTCCCCCTGCTATTATTTCGGGACAGGTAGTCGCAAAAGAGGCATTAACTTATTTGGGGCTTACTATTTAAAGCCGCGGCCGCGGCGTACTGTCAAAACACTGTCACCACTTCTTGCTAAGCAACAGCTTATATTTGTAAATACCGCTGCAGCTTGTTCCTTGACATATTAGTTCTATACTTTCCTATTGAAATATTGTATGTGCTCCATAGGAGCAAAATGTTGGTAAACCAGAGAACCCGCCGTGGCGGGTTCTCTGGTAAAATATATGTGGAGTTGTCAAATGACAGATTAATCCTCGGCGTAAACCGGTTTTTTGATACCGTTATCATAAGCTTTCAGGTTTTTCTTCAGAAGCTTACGTGCTACGTGTATACGGGTTTTTACTGTGCCTATAGGAATATCCAGGTGATCGGCTATCTCATGATATTTATGTCCCTCAAAATACATGGTGAAGGGTACATAATAATCTTCAGGCAATCTGTCCAAAGCTTTTTTGATGTCATCCATCACAAATTTTGATTCGCCGCTGTTTTTTGTCGAACTGAAAACCAGGTTAGCAGAAGATATCTCTTCAGACTTGGTCACAAATGTGCTCATTTTAACAAAACGGCGATAATTGTTAATGAAAGTATTTTTCATGATGGTATATAACCATCCTTTCAAATTAGTTCCTTCTTTAAACTTATTGTAATAAGTTATGGCTTTCAACATTGTATCCTGAACAAGGTCGTTAGCATCATCTGCGTCGCGGGTGAAGTGAAGTGCATATGACCTCAGCGATGTCGCCTGACGCAGTACCATGGTGTTAAACTCGATTGTTGTCATTCTGTTAAAGTTTTGTACTCAGGATAAGACAAACATGATACCGCTTTCTAAACAGGCCAATATTAGCTTAGGATAAGGTCGCGAATTTTATACTTAAGTTAATTTGAGCAAAAGAAAAATAAAAGAATTAAACAACCTGATAAACAGTCATTTAATTGTAATAATCTAAGCTATTATGATACCAAGAGAAGCTTATTTAATTTAAGATATGAATTAAATTAAATTAATACGAAATAAATTTAATTAATAATATTCACTTCGCGTTCGAGCAAAACGCCAAATTTAGTGTACACACTGTCTATGATTTGCGACGAAAGACTGTACACTTCTGTACCCGTTGCCCCTCCGTGGTTGACTAAAACGAGCGATTGGTTCTTCCATGTTCCGGTATTTCCAACAACTTTTCCCTTCCATCCGCACTGTTCGATCAGCCATCCGGCAGCCAGTTTTATGAGACCGTCACCTGCAGGATAGTTCACCACTTCAGGAAATTTGGATTGCAATTGCTGAAACTGCTCTGCCCCAATCACGGGGTTTTTAAAGAAACTCCCTGCATTACCGATAGTTGATGGATCGGGCAATTTGGAAACCCGTATATGAGATACGACCTGCGAAACATCCTTAATGGTAGGCCGACTGATATTGCGATTGGTCAACTCCTGCTCTATCGCACCATATTTTAAATTGATGTTTGGAATAAGCGATAGCCGGAACTTTACCGATACAATAATGTATTTCTCTTTCAGCTCATTTTTAAATATACTGTCACGATAGCCAAAGCGACAATCTTCATTGGTAAAAGTTCTGAATTCGCCAGAGCCAATTTCAAATGCACGGCAGCTATACAATACATCCTTCAATTCGACCCCATAAGCGCCGATGTTTTGTATAGGAGATGCGCCAACTGAACCTGGTATCAAACTCAGGTTCTCAATACCTGCATATTCCCGCGCCACGCAAAAACTAACCAGGTCGTTCCAAACTTCACCGGCACCCGCTTCTACAAAAACTTCATTGTGATTGATACGGTGTTCAATACCACGGATATTCATCCGGATCACCAGGCCATCAAAATTCTTTACAAACAGCATATTGCTGCCCCCGCCGAGCACCAGGCGCTCCACTTGCAACCATTGCGGGTCCATAAACAGCTCTACCAACTCATCCTCGTGGTTGATCTCCACAAAATACTTTGCCGAAACATCAATACCGAAAGTGTTAAAATTTTTGAGGGATACGTTTTCTTGTATTTGGAGCATGATTTTGATTTCGGATGTCGGAGGGCGAATTTCGGAATTTAATTTGGGGTTTATCAGATATTATAGGCTTTTGTATGATTTCTTAAAAGGGCGTTGGCATGCGATAATCATCTCGATACGCGTAAATTATTGTTGTAGTTGACTTAAGAGTAAGAAGATTGCCCGTAATATCTGCTTTATAAACACCTTCAAAAACCTGCTTCAAAGAATCGGTTGTAAGTACGATGTCATCTCCTTCACGCCAATGCCCCTTCACACTCATGGTGTTTATACCTGGCAATACAACCTCATTGTTTTTATCAAATCTCATTTGATCGGCACAATCCGTATGACCGTCCATATCGGTAAATACTACAAAAGCATTTGTTTTTGGGCCGATGTGCATGTTTTTATAATAAATTTTATTCACACACCACGAGTTACTCACCAGTTGGTCGTATAAAGACGGTCTAACAATAAAATAAATCAGGGTTGTGAGAAAAGTGACAAAAAGAAGGGTTATAATAATGATTCGATGTGAAACACTCAGATTTTTCAGGAAAGGGATGGATAGTGTTTTTTTATCAGCCTCAGTTAAAAGATCAACCCTAATTGGTTCTTCTTTTATATAGTCCAGCTCTTCCAATATTTTTCTTGCCCGCTCAACATCGTCTTCAAGTACCTGTAGCTTAACCCCACCAACAGCATTTGAGTATAAATTGTACGATTGTACTGTCAATTCATCTTTGATAAAGCATTCAATATCCTCTGATTCAAGTTTGGTGCGAATTACCCAAAGCTGCTGAGGATAGCTAACTGTAAGAACTGTGATCCATTTACTCATTCAGATAATAAAAGTATCAAAATCCTGTGACAAAAAAAACGGCTTTCGCCGCTTTAAAATATTACAATCCGAAATCGTAATTCCGAAATCCGAAATCAAATATGTATCGGCCTGTTATCCGTTGCAGCCAAACAAGCTTCCCTGAAGGCTTCGGTATAGGTCGGGTGAGCATGGCTCATTCTTGAGATATCCTCTGCTGACGCACGGTATTCCATCGCCACAACAGCTTCTCCGATCATATCCGCAGCACGTGGACCGATCATGTGTACGCCTAATATTTCGTCGGTAGTGGCATCAGCCAGCACTTTTATAAAACCATCCAGGTCACCACTCGCCACTGCACGCCCATTCGCCCTGAACGGAAACGAACCTGATTTATATTTTACGTCTTTCTCTTTCAGTTGCTCTTCGGTTTGTCCAACAGCAGCAACCTCCGGCCAGGTATAAACTACACCTGGTATCAGATTATAATCAATATGCGGTTTTTGGCCAACTATACTTTCCGCTACAAAAGTACCTTCATCCTCCGCCTTGTGGGCCAGCATTGCCCCTTTGATCACATCGCCAATGGCATATACGCCTTTCACGCTGGTTTCTAAGTGTTCATCAACAGTTACTTTTCTGCCGCGCTCCTCAACCGTCAGCCCGATCTTATCCAAACCTAAATTATCGGTATAAGCGATACGGCCAACGGCTACCAGGCAGTAATCACCTTTCAGTTCTTTCTTTTCTCCGTTAGGCGCATCAAAAGTTACGGTTACTTCCTTGCCTTTTACTGAAGCCCCGGTTACTTTATGGCCGGTATAAAATTCCATGCCTTGTTTGGATAGCACCCTCTGCAGTTCTTTACCAAGCCCGCGGTCCATAGTCGGGATGATGGAATCCATGTACTCGATCACAGATACTTTAGCACCCAAACGTTTATAAACTGACCCCAGTTCCAGTCCAATCACTCCGCCGCCGATCAATATCAAATGTTTCGGAACTTCACTTAATGTTAAAGCCTCAGTAGAAGTAATAATGCGTTTTTTATCGATCTTGATAAAAGGCAGGCCCGATGGTTTTGAACCGGTTGCGATAATGATGTTCTTTCCGGTGATCTCTTGTTCGGTACCATCCGGTTTTTTGACGATGATGGTATTTTTATCTTTAAACGAACCGATACCCTGTATTCCGTCGATCTTATTTTTCTTGAACAAAAAGCTGATACCACTAGTGTTTTTGTTCACTACATCCACTTTGCGTTTCATCATCTGCTCCACATCAACCGAAAGATTATCCAGGTTGATGCCATGCGTTTTAAAAGCATGTGAGGCATTATAATAATGCTCGGACGAGTCTAACAAAGCTTTGGAAGGTATACACCCCACATTCAAACATGTGCCACCGTAAGTAGCATATTTTTCGATACAAGCTGTTTTTAGTCCAAGCTGGGCGCAGCGTATAGCAGCTACATAACCTCCGGGGCCCGAGCCGATAACGATAACATCATATTGCATAGTAGTGTAGTATTTGGTGCGGCAAATGTAAGTATTTTAGAGATTAGAGATAAGTTAATTAGAGATTAGTTGACTTAAGGATTATAAAATTTTCAACCGGTAATGGCCATGTACAATACCTTACCTGTTCTTAGGGGAGGAGGTTGGGGTACAACAATATTTTACCCTATACCACCCGCATTGTAACACTTATGTGCTAAAATCAACTTATTGCTGATATAGTTGCTAAATTTAACTCTCAGGGTTAAGTTCGCTTCATGAAAAAAATATTTGCGGTGCTGTTTGCTGTCGGCTTGTTCCACAATTACCTGCAGGCGCAGCTTTTGGTTGATAAAAACAAGTTTACCCATGCGGATTCCCTGCGCGGTACACTTACACCTTTGCGAACCTGCTACGACATCAATTTCTATCACCTCGATGTGAAATTTGATATTGATAATAAATTCATCAGCGGCAGTAACCTGTTTAAATTTACTGCCACGCGGGATTTCACCCGCCTTCAGTTCGACCTGTTTGATAATCTAAAAGTTGAAAAGGTAGTCTACAAAGGCCAGGATCTCCCTTATAAAAGAGAATTCAATGCAGTATTTGTCACGTTCCCGCAAACCATTAAAAAGGGCGGTAAGGGTGAATTTACAGTTTATTATTCCGGCAACCCAACGATCGCCAAAAATGCCCCCTGGGATGGCGGCGTAGTATACACACAGGATACGACAGGAAAGCCCTGGGTTGCCACCGCCTGCGAAGGCGTAGGCGCCAGTATCTGGTGGCCAAACAAGGATCACTTATCAGACGAAGTAGATAGCATGATGATCAGCATTAGCGTACCTACCGGGCTGAAAGATGTATCCAACGGCCGCCTGCGTAAAGTCACCGACCTGGGCGATGGTTACACCCGGTTCGACTGGTTCGTTTCCAACCCGATCAACAATTACGATGTCGCTGCTAACATTGCTGATTATACCGAATTCACTGATACCTACAATGGCGAAAAAGGCAAGCTAGACCTGGACTACTGGGTAGTGCCTTCCGATCTTGAAAAAGCAAAAAAACAATTTGAAGCCAATGTGAAACCGATGCTCAAATCATTTGAATATTGGTTTGGCCCTTACCCTTTTTATGA
>Ga0307510_10012030_pt1 | contig 10257 bp, 10 predicted proteins | sample 12_EM_MG_FD_207224 | JGI IMG/M metagenome (GOLD analysis project Ga0307510, IMG submission 207224) | Populus trichocarpa ectomycorrhiza microbial communities from riparian zone in the Pacific Northwest, United States - 12_EM | ecosystem: Host-associated > Plants > Roots > Unclassified | place...
CTTCAACATATATAATTTAAGCGTATCCCGCCGGTAGAAGCGGGCCGGGCTGTCCGTTCATACTACACAGGCATTAAGCACTGGGCCGGTATCCACTTCCATCCCTTACGCGGATTCTTTCTCCGCGCGTCATTGCGAGGGACGAAGCAATCTCTACTTAGGCAGGTCGGCAATGCAAGTTGTACACCTTTCTATTCGCTCTGTATAGCTTAGAGATTGCTTCGTCGCTCACTCCTCAATGACGCGTGGTGGTGGTTTTGTTCCGTCCGCTATTTTGTAACAGGCGAGGAGAACAGACCTCCCTCTCTCACCTGGCGCAGGTATGATGGGCTGGCCTAAGGCTTAAACGCTACTCGCGCCAGGTTGGAGACGGGAAAAACGTTTTGTGAATAAAGGCAATATTTTAATATTTTCGTAATCACACTCAGATTGAACACTTTACCAATTAAATCAATTCATTATGAAATTAAAACTAATTGTATTGTTTTTCCTTTTATCTGCTTGTTTTACTGCGCTTAGCCAGGAAAAGCAGAACATAGCTGTTGTTGAAAAAGGCTTAATTAAAGTATCCGTCATGTACCCTTATGCCGAAGGTAAAACCTTTAATATGGAGTATTATGAAAGTAAGCACATGCCTATGGTAGCAGCGTTTTTAGGATCAAATTTGATTAAATACACCATTGAAAAAGGGGTTGCCAGTGGTATTCCTAACCAACCACTGCCTTTTATGGCTATTGGCACATTTTATGTAAAAAGCCTTGGCGACTATCAAGCGGCTATCGGGCCGCATAGAGACGCTATTCGTGCGGATTTTTCCAACTATACCAATATCAGTCCCGTCATTTTGGTGAGTGAGGTGGTGAGGTAAATATGATCACGGTAGTTTCTTGTCCGTCCTTTCCTGCTGTTCGAAGTCTCTGGCTTCGAATTGATAAACAGGTAGTATGAGACTACCGACATAGTTATCGGAAGTTACAAACTTCGGACAGCGGGCGATGAGGTGTTTATAGAAATGCGATTTGGCAGATATCCGGACAATAATTATCTTGCGGAAACTTAAACTTATCATGAAAAAATCAACCAAAACCTTACTCTTTATGCACATTGTTTGTGCAGCCATACTTTTTACTACTTCAGTTCATGCCCAATTTTCAGGTGGCATTAGAGCTGGAGCAAATTTATCTACAGAGCAGTACCCCGGTTTTACTATGCAAAATGCAATATTGGGCTACGGAGGAGGGTTTGCCCGATACCAGGTAAGCCAGATTGCCTTCCAGTTAGAGGCTAATTATTCAGCCGAAGGCGGTAATTTGAAAGACGCGTTTAACGGCCATATAAATAAATACCGGGAAACGTACATTAATGTACCCCTGTTTATTCAAGGCCGATTTGCGTTGGGAGAGTATATCGAGTTCGGTGCGCAATATGGCTTCTTGCAATCGTCAACTTATAACTATAACAACACTGGCACAGTTAATACCAAAGGATATTATAAGAGTAATAATTTTTCGCTAGGCGGAGGCGCAGGTTACGAATTTCAAAAAGGAAGTGTGAAAGGTCTGGGCATAAATATTCGTTTTATGCAAGGCCTTACTGCCATCAGTTCATCGGGAACCGGAGATATTAAAACCAGCACGTTTAGCCTGGGCCTCAGCCAAAAGTTTTAAATTAAATTGTCCAGGCTAAGAGAATCCCGCCTGCTCAAAGCGTCTTTGGCTTGAACACAAATAATTTCAGCGTCCACGCTTAAGAATTATCGTCAGCGTGGACGCTGAAAACAGCTATTGTTCAAGTGTAGACACTTGAACAAGCGATTGCTTAATTGGATCGTATACCAGGTTATAACCATGTCTTTCCTGGCAATCTTCGCATCCGCAATCATCTTCGGGCACTACACAATGACAACCTAGTGCAGTGTAAACGTTTCCAATTTTTACCCACGTTACAGGTGGGTTCCAATTTGCAAATTTTGTACTTTCCATTTTTATAATTTATTTTAAGGCATCAATATATCATCTGACGGGCATCATAAAAGACTGGAAACTTAAATTACGATATGGAAAGTTGAAGACACCTTACCAGCACCTTACAATTCTTGCACCTGTAATAATTAAGGAATATATCAAGGATTTTGATGCCCAACCCGGAACAGCCTATGCCGGCATAAAAATGTGGGCAACAGATATGGATGAAGCGGTTGATATGGCAGAAAGCATTGGAGCGCAAACAGGCTTTGTGATTAACGGAAGAATAGAAATATATAAAACAGACCCGGTGCAGCCGCCCGGGGATGAACCTTATGCATATGACATAAATTTTAGTTATTATAAGGAATAGGGATTATTCCTAAAACAGATTTTCCCGATTAGCCTCCGCTAACGCACACGTACCGCCTGTATTAAATCATACGTCAAAGAACAATTCAAGTCGTTTTCACAAACAACAAGTAAAATCAAATTTACCGAATAGCGCCGGGTAATGTGGTGACAGTGTTTTGACACCATTCTGGTGGAGAAGTGGATAACTTTATAGTTAAAAACTGCAACAATTTGCCTGAAAGTTTGTATATTAGATAGTTAATCTTTTGATACTTACCACTATTTATCAACCTAATATTAAGAGTGAATGTTGAGACTTGGCTAGGATGGCTAACCAGGTTAGTAAGCATTATAGTTAAATTAATTAGGAGATAGCCGGGCGCGAGGCCTGGCTATTTTCATTTATGGCTTAGTATATTTTCCAGCGGGAATTAGTCATCGATTTCGTCGTATGCGTCACATTTTCTGAACACAATAAATTGTTTTATAGCCTGGAACTCCCCATTTAGCTTCCAACCTTTTGCATATTCAGAAATTAGATTTGATCCGGCATCCCATTGCTCATTATTAAAAAGACATTCTCCAATAATTGTTCCATCTGCCCTCTTAGAGATATAAATCTTCAGCCAGTTTATTTTATTGAGCGTTAACCGGCCGGGTATCTTTTCTTTTAATAGCCCGAATAAAGGTTCGTTTTGGGGGTACTCCCGCCATGTTCCCTGAAAACTTAAATTCCCCAATTTAGGATGCCATAATACTTCTTTACCGCCGGTAATTGCCTTGAAGTCTAAATGCTGGTTATGGCTATCAGAAAATCCCTCGACTATTGTTGAGAACGTAGAATTAATATAATTGTCTAATACAGATTTTACCTGATCCTGAAGTGAAAGACCTATCCCGACAACATTCTCTATAATGCCTTTTGGAAAATATTGTGGATGTGATGCTGCCACCATTAAATGTAATATGCTTGGATGACTACCGGGTTCGTCGATGACCATTGTTGCTATTTCTACTTGAGCGTTTACAATAAGCGCAAGGTATTGTGGATGCCTTTCAACCTGGTAACCCATTTCAGCAAGCCTAAGCCTTAAAGCATTAAGCAAATACAGATTCTTATCGACAGATCCTTCTCCATTTTGCTTTTCAGGCTGTTTGGTATCCGTAGCCTTCTTTTTGAAAAAGTCAAATAGTCCCATTTCGGCTGAATAATTTGATCGCCCTGATATTAGTTTTTATGTACCTCCAGTTCGCCGATAAGGTTATTGGCATGCCCCAGGACATCTATACACCACAGTACATACCTGATATCCACGCAAATGGTGCGCTTATACTGTTTGTCGAAAGCGATATCCCCGCTCATGGCCTCCCAGTTGCCGTCAAAAGCCAGGCCTATCAGTTCTCCATTACCATTAATAACCGGCGAACCTGAGTTACCACCGGTAATATCATCATTGGTTATAAAGTCGACCGGAATGGTGCCGTTTTCTGCATATTGCCCAAAATCTTTACGCTTATAGGCGTCAATCAATGAGGCCGGCAGGTCAAACTCGCTGTCGCCCGCTTTGTATTTTGCCATCACGCCATCAAGGTTGGTTTGCACGGGATATTGCTTGTTATCTTTTGAGGCGTAATCCTGTACGTTCCCGTAGCTGATACGCATGGTAGAGTTAGCGTCGGGGTACATCAGTTTATCCTGGTTTTTCTCCAACAGGGCTTGCTCATATAGTTTATCCAGGTTTGCCTTCTTTGCCTCGAAATCACTGATCTTGCTTCCAAAAACAAGTTTAGTGTATATCCGCGGATTAAGGTTAATTGCGTAAACCACAGCCGGGTCATTGCTCAGCGCATCCATGGATGGGTTTTGCATAAAAGCGGTTAATTTTTCGGGGGTTATCAAATTGCTATTGGCCCACAGGTAGTCGGCAAACTGTTTAAATGCTTCCGGGGCATTTCCGGGCGAATACTTACCTATAATATCTTCAATAAATCCGGGGTGCTGGTCTTTAGGCACGTCTGTATAATAAGCCGACATAAGCTGTACGAATATCTTTTTATCAGCAATTTCATTATACTCTTTTTTGTAGTCGTCATTTATTTTTTTCAGCTGTTTGGTAATACCGGCAACCGCTTCGGCATCGTTTTTCCTGGCGTCCAATGCCCTTAAACCATAATAGCTATTCAGGGTATTTATCACAAAGCCCGGGGCCAGCAAGCCCTCGTTAATATAAGTGCGGTGTATGGCATAAGGCTCAAAATCCGCATACAATTTCTGATAATCCTTCATTAAACCTGCGTATGCGGGTTTGTCGGCGGCCCATTTTGTAAATTCGGCCTCCTCCTGCTGTTTTTTATCATAAATGTTCAAACGTTTTAGCTGTTCTGTTTGCCCGATAAAGTATTTCCAGTAGTTTGCGATCTCCGCATATTTTGAGGAGAGGTTGAGTCTTATATCTACGTTTTTGCCCATTTCTTCTTTCCAGGCTTTCAACCTGATATCCCGCAGTTTTACGATCACCGGGTTTGTTTCTTCGGTTGCCAGCTTCACCCCGTTTGAGGTCAAAAACCTGTCGGTGTGGCCGGGGTAGCCGTAAATCATAGCAAAATCTCCATTTTTAACGCCTTTTATAGAGATGGGGAGGAATTTTTTAGGCGTATACGGAACATTATCGGCAGAGTAGTCTGCGGGCTGGCCATCTTTGTCCCCATATATTCTGAAGATGGAGAAATCGCCTGTATGGCGCGGCCATTCCCAGTTATCGGTATCGCCGCCAAATTTTCCGATAGACTGAGGCGGTGCGCCCACCAGCCTTATGTCGGTATATTTTTGGTATATGTACAGGAAATACTGGTTACCGCCAAAAAAAACACTCACAGCACCATCGTATTTGGTGCCCTTAGTGGCCTTCTCTACAATTTCCTTACTGATACGCTGCAATTTGCCTGCGCGATCTGCATCGCTGGAGCCATCCAGCGCGGATGCTACTTTTGACGTTACGTCCTCTATCCTTACTAAAAACTCAACGTATAAACCGGGTACAGGCTTTTCCTCGCCGTAATTTTTAGCATAGAAGCCATTATCGAGAATATCATTTTGTGGTGTTGAATTGGCCGATATGGCCTCATAGCCGCAATGGTGATTGGTAAAAACCAGGCCCTTGTCTGATACTACTTCGCCTGTGCAAAAGCCGCCCCCCAGCGAAACAATAGCATCTTTAATACTGGCTTTATTAATACTATACAGGTCTTCGGCCGTTAGTTTAAATCCCTGCTTCTTCATCTGGTCGTAGTTTTTGCCGATTAGCATAGGGATCCACATACCTTCATCGGCCTTTGCGAGGTCGGCAAAAAGGAAGGTCAGCATAAGCAATAAGATGGAGGTCTTGATCTTGTTCATTGTGATAAGGAAATTAATGTTATTACCAGGTTAATTACTTCCGCAAAATAATTATTTAAAAGCATTTTTAATTAATCGATTTAAAAATAGGGAAAAGGCGCTTTGGGTGCGCTTTTATTCCGCTTCCGGTTTTATTTTGCCCGCTTCGGTCAGCATTTCCTTTCCTCGTACCGGTGGAAGGGCCATTTTTGTGCTTACATATGCCGGCTTTTTTGACCGGGGTTATGGTAAAAGCCAAAATCTTCTTATGATTGAGATTTTTAAAACGAATGTTAAAAGTACAATGCAGGCTGAGGCCTTCCTCGCTCTGCTGCACCGTCAATTACCCTCCGCCGAGATCAACTTCGACCTTGAAGATTGCGACAACATTTTAAGGGTTAAAGACGAAAAATTTTGCTCATTAAACATCATTAAGATACTGGAAGACAATGGTTTTGAATGTGAGGTATTGGAATAAATAAAGCACCTTGTTCACAAAAACTGCCGGAAATAGCAGGTATCAAAAATGCAAACTACTGATTATCAAACGTTCATAAGTGTTCATGGGTGTTCATGTGATGTGAACGTGAACGGTAAATAAAAAAGCCCGATATTTCTATCGGGCTTTTTTGTGGGAGCTACTGGGTTCGAACCAGTGACCCTCTGCTTGTAAGGCAGATGCTCTGAACCAGCTGAGCTAAGCTCCCTTCGTTTTGGGACTGCAAATATAGGATGTCTGTTCAATTACTCAAAAAATAATTTACATTTTTATAAAATGCATTGATTAACAGTGCTATCCGTTTAAAATTGAGCGTTATTTCTGGTAAACAACTGATGATAAGTTTCCGAATATCAGGTATGGGGGTTAATAATATATTTAGACAATCTTCGTAAAATGTGTTATTTTTCGGCTTTACAAACCGTATAAGCTATCGTGAAAAAAAGACCATTACTGACCTATACAATCCTGCTTCTCCTGGCTGTTACCGCAGTTTATTCCAATTATTTTCATAACGGGTTCCATTTTGATGATATGCATTCTATAGTGGATAACCCGTCTATCCGCAGCATCAAAAATGTGCCGCAGTTTTTTAAGGATGGCACCACCAGCAGTGTACTGCCGCAAAACCAGGCCTACCGCCCGGTGGTGACCACCTCGCTGGCGGTGGATTATGCTTTAGGTAATGGTTACGACCTTTTCGCTTTTCATATTACTACGTTTCTGCTTTTCCTGGTACAGGGGCTACTGATGCTCGTTCTTTATAAAAAATTACTGAGTGTTTCCTCATCCAATCAATATGCAGGTTATGTTGCTTTGTTGGCTACCGCCTGGTATATGCTGCACCCGGCTACAGCCGAAACTATAAACTATATCATTGCACGTTCGGATGTGCAATCTACTGTTGCTGTGTTGGCTGCATTTGTACTTTATATCAAATCACCATTTTGCAGAAAAACGTTCCTTTATCTTATTCCTGTGGGGATCGGCACGCTTGCCAAACCGCCTTCAGTAATGTTCGCTCCCATATTTTTCTTCTATTTATTACTTTTTGAAGAGCAAATAGGGCTTACCGACATTTTCAAAAAAGCCCATTTTAAACAATTCTGGAATGCCATACTAAAAAGTATCCCAGCCTTTATTTTTTGTGGTGCGATGTATCTTCTTATCAGCAAGCTTACACCCAAAACATGGGAGCCCGGGGGTACCTCGCCAATCAGTTACCTGGTTACGCAGCCGTACGTAATCCTGCATTATTTCGAAACCTTCTTTTGGCCAACAGGTTTAAGCGCCGATTCGGATTGGGGTGTGCTGCCAGGTATGAAAGATGTTCGTTTTTTTGTCGGTTGCACCTTTATTTTAGTAATGATAGGCATAGCCATTTATACATCGAGGAAAACTGTGCTTCGTCCTATAAGCTTTGGTATCATATGGTTTTTTCTTGCCTTGTTACCTACGTCGAGCATTATTCCGCTGGGCGAAGTATTGAACGATCACAGAATGTATTTCCCCTTTGTTGGCTTGGCTATCAGTGTGAGCTGGATGATCGGGCTCATCGTATTCAGATTTATCGATGCCTCCAAGCCTTTAGCCACAAAGTATAAGGCTATGGTATTGGTGCCCGTATTCCTTGTTTTATGCACCTGTGCCTATGGCACCTGGAAACGAAACCAGGTTTGGTATGACGAGGAAAGCCTATGGCGCAACGTGACGCTGAAAAGCCCTAAAAACGGGCGCGGGATGATGAATTACGGCCTCATAAAATTAAATGAAGGTAAATATGCCGAAGCTGAAACATATCTTAACAAAGCACTAACCCTCACCCCTGCTTATTCCTTTGTCTATGTCAACCTTGGTGCACTAAAGGAGAAAACAGGCAACTATGCAGATGCCGAAGCTAATTTTTTAAAAGGGATTGAGCTTGGTGCTTCGTATGCAAGTCATTATTTTTTGTATGGGCAGTTTTTATATCATCGTGCCCGATTTATAGAAGCTGAGGTAGCGCTGCAAAAGGCTGTAGATTTATCAAGGTCATACATGCCCCCCCGTGAATTACTATTAAACACGTATATGCTGCTTGGCCAGTGGGATCAACTTAAAGCATTAGCTGAAAGTACGCTAAAAGTGACTCCGGGAGATACAGGTGCTTTGGAAGCACTGGAGCAAAGCGCTAAAAGAAAAACAAGAGCCGACCTTCAGGCAGATAAAACAAAACTGGCCCCTACAGCTCAAAACTACCTGGCACTGGGCCTTGCTTACTATAACGAAGGCAAATATGATCAATGTATACAGGCATCAAAAGAGGCTATAAAGTTAAAGCAAGCTTATCCGGATGCCTACAACAATATAGGGTGCGCTTACAATGCGATGGAACAGTTTGACAAATCGGTTGAGGCATTAAAAATGGCGTTGGCTATCAATCCTAAATACGAGCTGGCAAAAAATAATTTGCCTCTATCCCAGGCACACAGGTATATTTCCGCAGATGGAATAAGTGCCCATATTTATACTGCCGACGATTATGTAAACCAAAGCCTTACCTATTACAATCAAAGGCAATATGAGTTATGTATAGCCGCGTGTTTCAGTGCGCTGGTCATCAATCCGAATAACGATCTGGCTTATAATAACCTGTGCTCTGCTTACAACAGGCTCGGGAGGTGGGATGACGCCATAGCAACAGGAGAAAAAGGATTAAAGATCAATCCAAACAATCAATTGTTAAGGAACAACCTGGCGGAAGCAGTGCAAGGTAAAAAAAGTGAGAAGAAGTGATTTTGGCTTAGTGAAGCCCGTTATTTCTGCTTAAAAAAGAATGCCTTAATATCGGGTTCGGACGAAGTGATCACCGGCTTCATCATCGTAAGGGCTGTTGTCATGAACAAGGCTTTCATCTTATTCATACCCTTATCCGCCATGATCCTTTCCTTTACGCTTGAAAAATCCAGCGTATCCAATTTCAGCACATTAATGGCTGAGAATCCATGCTTATCCAACAGCAGCTTCATATTCTGCTCGTTAAAATAATTCATATGCGGACTATGGAAATTGAATTGCCACATCCGTGTTAATGAATTACTCAGTCCCAGGCTATGCATCCTTACCGCCATCTTATAGAAAAATCCCGTGCTCATCGGTAGATTAATGATCAGTATACCATCATCAGCCAGGTCTTTTTTCAGACTCTCTACTAAACTGTTGATATCCGGGATATGCTCAAACACATCATTAAAAATGATAAAATCATAGCCATTCTCCTTTTTAGGGCTCACATCCGGATAAAAACCGTAGATAACGTTCAGCTCATTTTCCTTGTGGTAATTTTCGTAAATATGCTCCGGTTCGATACCAATGCAGTCTATATTCTTTTTCCGACAGGTCTCCAGCCACCATCCGTTACCACTGCCTATCTCCAGTCCGTTTAGCTTGCTTTCACCTTTTAGCTCTAACAGCTCATGAATGATGGTATCAAAGTTTTTCAGGCGCAATTGCTTCAGGCCGATGTCGCGTGAGATCGACTCCAAATCAGATTCGAAGGAATGCTCAAACTGTGCATCTGAATTAAGCAAACCGCATTTATCGCATTTATATACGTTGAACCTGAGTTTGTGCTTTAACTTAAGCGGACCGCCGCAAACCGGGCATAGGGTATGATCCATTGATAGTTATTTATGATCGCTTACATATTTATCAAACTGCTCTTTGAGCAGCGATATTTCCTGGGCCAGTTTTTTGTTATTGTTATGCAGTTTAGATGCTACTACGCTCAAATGCAGCAGGTACACCAATATGGCAAAGATAAAGCCAGTAAATACCAGGTTTGCTGCTACGACGACGCCCGTCATTTTCCGTAAAAGCTCCAGGCCGTCTGTCCAAAACGAGAATAGCAATAAAAATACGGTGCATATTAGCCAAACAATGGCATACTCCTCACGCAGCTTGCCTTTAACAATGAGGCGCGAAATGTACAGAATGAACAAAATGTTCACGAGGATGGTAATGATCTGTATTCTTAACATAACAATCAGATTTTACGAATAAATGAAAAAAACATGGCCAGGCTT
>Ga0307510_10012031_pt1 | contig 10256 bp, 5 predicted proteins | sample 12_EM_MG_FD_207224 | JGI IMG/M metagenome (GOLD analysis project Ga0307510, IMG submission 207224) | Populus trichocarpa ectomycorrhiza microbial communities from riparian zone in the Pacific Northwest, United States - 12_EM | ecosystem: Host-associated > Plants > Roots > Unclassified | place...
AGGATGACTTCGCGTTCAATTTGAACCCCGGCGTGGGCGTGTACCTCGATGGCGTGTTTCTCGCACGCACGATCGGGGCCAATCAGAATCTCCTGGACGTCGATCGGATCGAGATTCTGAAGGGCCCGCAGGGCACTCTGTTCGGCGCCAACACCATTGGCGGCGCAATCAGCATCGTCACACACACTCCAGGGAATGACACCCGGTTCATCGCACAGGCAACAGGCGGCAGCCGCAACCGTCGCGATGTGTCGTTCACAGCGGACCTGCCAATCATCAAGGATGTGCTGCTCACCACCGTCAGCGTGGCATCGCAAAACCAGACGGGTTGGCAGAAAGTCATTCCGTACCCGACAACTTCCGCATTCGGCCAGGCGCCGTTTGTCGTCGATCCCCAGAATGCCTATCCGAAGTCGGGCTATCAGACTTCAGACAACTACGGCGGTACGGGTGTGACGAGCATGCGTGCCAAGGTGCTGTGGAATGCATCCGACAAGTTCAACGTGACGTTAACGGGAGACTGGTCGCATGAAGACCAGACTGCGTTGCCGTACACCGTCCTCGGCACTTACTCGGGCAACGTCAATCAATCTACCTTCTCGACCCTGTATAACCTCTGCATCAGTAACGGGCCCGACACCATTCTCGGCGCAATCTTCGGAGCCGGCGGACCTCCACCGCCGATCGTAGGAGTCGTGCCGGGGGTCCCCAACTTCGGACTGGCGTGCACCCGGCCGCGCGCGCAGGTTCCCGGTCTGTCCATTGGCGGTGCCCCGCTCATCGGCGCGGGGTACGTCGGTGGACCACCGGGACCCTACAATTACGCGAATGTCGCGGCGGGCCTTCCGTACTCCGGCACGAACCAGCCACGCATCTGGTGGGGCGACGCAGCGGTCAATACCGGCAACATCGATACAACCTACGCGAACGGGCCGGACTTCGCGCGCAACGATGTATTCGGCTTCTCCCTGACCGGCGTATACAACTTGTCAGACGCCCTCACGTTGAAATCGATCTCGGGCTATCGACAGATCAAGTGGAACATCGGCACTGACCTCGACGGTACACCGGAAACGATACAGGAGGTGACAGATGCCCAACATCAGTGGCAGGCCTCGCAGGAATTCCAACTGCTGGGTAAGGCGTTCGACAACAAGCTGAACTACGTGACCGGGCTCTACTACTTCAAAGAGGCCGGTTATGTGCACGACTACGTGCCTTTCGAAGGCATACTGTTCGTTTATGACCAGTCAAACGACGTGGAGAATACGAATTACGCGGCGTTCATCCACGCCGATTATGCCCTGACCGATCAGTGGGGATTTACGGCTGGCGGGCGCTACACGAGTGTCAAGGCAGACTTCCTGGGCGGACAGAGCGACCTGAACAACTTTCCCTTCATTGGCGCGGGCGGCTTGCCTTCCAGTGCCAACGCTGTCCTCAGGTACTTTCCCGCTACGCCGGACAGCCAGTCGTGGCACATCTTTGATCCCACGTTGGGCGTACAGTTCCACTTCAACAACGACGTCATGGCCTACGCAAGTTGGGGCAAAGGCTTCAAAGCCGGGGGCTGGACCACCCGACTGTCGGCGGTCATCTCCAGCCCGAAGGCTGCGGAATTTCAGCCGGAGTATTCCAAGACCTGGGAACTGGGCTTGAAGTCGCAATGGTTCGACCGTCGCGTGCGGGCCAACGCCGCCCTCTTCTACACTGACTACAACGGCATCCAACTGAATATTCAGCAGGGCATCTCGCCGGTGTATACCAACGCGGGCAATGCGAAGATCAAGGGTGCCGAGCTCGAACTACAATCCATCGTCGGCGGCGGTCTGCAGCTCAACGTGGCGGCATCGTACATTGATGCCTACTACACGTACGTGAATCCGAACGCCAACATTCCTCAATACGCTCTCCCGGACGGAAGCAATGTCTGTCCCGCCACGGCAATCGTTGGCGAGCCCCCTCATCCGGTCTGCGCAGTGAATCCCCCCGGAGTCACTCAGTTGGATGCGAAGCTCCCGAAGACGCCGAAATACAAGATCACCTTCGATCCGGAGTACAGTTATTCCCTGCCGAACGATGCGGCCATTCGCCTGCTGGCAGCCTTTACGTATACGGCAGAAATGTTCAACGACTCGCTGAACACGCCGGAGCTGCGACGGCCGCCGACGCGCTCCCTCGATGCTTCGATCCACTACGTCTCGCCCGGAAATCTCTATGATCTGGCCGTCGGCGGCACCAATCTCACCAACGACCGCTACGTCACCGCGGGCTCTCCCAACTATGGGGCAGGCGAAGTCGGCGGCTACTACAACCCGCCGCGCGAGTGGTACGCGAGCATCCGGGTCAATTTCCAGCCCTGAGGACAGTTATATGTCTGCTGTTGACACAACACACATGACGGCACCACCGTCGACCGCGTACCGGATCATCGACGTGCCCGATCCCTTCCGGAACCTGATCGCACGCCATGGTGTGCCGGGCACGTTTGTGGGCCCTTCCGAGCAGGAGAGCCCCTGGGTGCCCTTCGGGCCGGGTGCCGCGATTCGCCATCTCGCATTCGATGTGCGCAACAACCGTTTCAGCAATGTACTTTGGATCAAGTCACCGGGTGTTGTGGGTACGCACAAGCACCACGGCACCGTGGTGATGATCTGCCTCGAGGGCAGCGTGCGCTACCTGGAATACGACTGGGTGGCCGGTCCCGGCGATTTCATCTACGAGACACCCGGACTGGTGCATACACTCGTCACCGATCATGCGCAGGGTGTGAAGCTGTTCGGCTGGCTCGAGGGGCCGATCGACTTCTTCGATGAGCAGGGCCAGTTTGTCGAGCAGCTCGATGTCTGGTGGTTCATCAATCACTATGAAACCCACTGCCGCGCACACGACCTGCCGATCAACAAGCAGCTATACCTGTAATATGGTATGACTATCGAATGAAATCGGTGTTGGTGCGCCGCGCGGGCGGACCCGACGTACTCGAAGTGGTTGATATGCCCGTTCCAGAACCAGGGCCTGGCGAAGTGCGTGTCAGCGTTCGGGCCATCGGTGTAAACTACGCCGATGTCATGGGGCGGAAGGCCATCCACCGCAGCATTCGCCCGCCGCCCATTGTAATCGGCTGTGAGGCCTCCGGTGTCATCGATGCGTGCGGCTCGGGAGTTGATCCTGCGCGCCTCAATGAACGCGTAGGAGTTTATTCGCCCTTCGGCGGGGCCTATGCGGAAGCGCTCACCGTTCCGCAACAGTACGCCCTACCGTTGCCTGCAAAAATGCCGTTCGAAGAGGCTGCTGCATTCACTCATGTTTTTCTCACTGCACATGAGGCATTGAACGGCGTTGCTCCATTGCGTAAGGGCACGACCGTTCTGGTAACCGCCGCGGCAGGCGGATTAGGCGGTGCACTGATTCAACTGGTCCAGGCAGCAGAGGCGCAAATCATTGCCGCGGTGGGATCGGAAGCCAAGCGGCAGTTGCTGGCCACACGGGGGCTGGCTTCGGTCATTGACTACGGGAAGACCGACCTGACCTCGGCCGTCCTTGCCGCCACCGGCGGCCGAGGCGTTGATCTCGCCATAGAAACGGTCGGTGGCGACCTCTTCCAACAGGCGCAACGAGCCCTGGCACCGCTCGGGCGAATCGTCATCGCCGGCATGGCCGGGGGCAAGGAGGCTCCTGTGGATTTGGCTGCCTTGCTCGACCGGTCCGCCACCTGCACCACTTTGAATCTGAGTGTCGTGTTTGCCCACCGTCCCGATCGCATTCGCTCGGTGTGGTCGGACCTCACCCGCCTCTATGAAGCCGGGAAACTGCAGCCGCGGATCGGACATCGTTTCAAGTTGCAGGATGCAGCCGAGGCCCACCGCCTGTTGGAAAGCCGCGCGAGCACTGACAAGATACTGTTGTTGAGTTAGGCCGGGCGGCCCCCGCCAGGTCACCGCAACCTCGACAGCACCCCCAGCAATGCAGGTGGCAACGACGCGCCCAGCCGGGCGGCGCGCTCGGGGGACCAGCCCCGTGCGGGGTCCTGCCACCACGAGGTGTCTTTGAAGGGCTGCTCGAGCAGCACGGAGAGGCACTTGAACCGCTCAGCAATCCAATTCCACGCCATCCGCAGATCCGCTTGGGCCGGTGCACCGCCGGGATAGGGATGACCTGACTCGTACTCGGGGCTCGCGGCCGCCCACGACAACTCGAAGGCCCGAAACAGTCCAGCCAGCCGCTCGGAGCGCGATGGAATCTCCAGCGGGCCGCCCAGAAACACACAGCGCAATTCCTCGTCCCCATGCACGTCCAGGCAGAAATCCACGCCGGTGGATTCCATGCGAGTGCGCACGTGCACCACTTCCGGACTGCGCTCCAGGCTGGGCGACAACCACTCGCGATTGAGGTTGGCCCCTGCGGCATTGCAACGCGTGAGTCCAAGCGCTGCACCGTCGGGATTCATATTGGGAATGATATGAAACACCGCCTGTCGCAACAGCTCGCGGGCGACGGCATCCAGCGGGTCCACCAACCGCTCGAGCAGCCCCTCCATGAAATACCCGCCCATCATTTCGGAAGGGTGTTGCCTCGCGATCACCCAACAGACTCTCTTGTCAGGACTGGGCTCACCGATCGTCAGCAGAGTGAGCTCCGCGCCGCTGACAGTCTTTCCAACCGTCTCCACGCGTACGCCCGGCATCAGCGCACAGCGTGCAATCAGATCCAACTCCCTGTCGAGCGGATAGGGAGCCCATTTGGCGTAGTAGCAGACATCATGCTCAGGAGTGTGCCCGAAGACATAGCTGGCGCCCACGAGCCGGCCCGGGATCCGGAACCAGTGTTTTCGGTCATACGACACATGAGGGCCCGTATTCGTCCATTCATCCTCATAGTCGTCACGCCCAGCCAGGCGCTCTTTCGCATCGGTGCCTGCATTTATCAAACGGTAAACGCAAGCCTTACCGCGTACGCCCGTCGCGCGAAAGCAGTAGTACCCCACCGCCAGCGGGTCCAGACCGTCATCACGCCTGATACGCATCTGAATATCGGCCGGGTCCGAGCAGTCGACTACTTCGATGCTGCCATTGGGGAAGGCTCCAGTGACTGAGATGCCCATGAGTATCGTCCCGGTGACGTCAACTGTTGAGGTCGTACTTCATAATGCGGCCGTGGGGCCCCTCACGGTCACGCTCCAGAGCATAGACATCGCCCAGCGGCCCCTTGCGCAATCGAGTTACTTGCGCTATCGCGGCCGCATCCGCGGCATCGAACTCAATCGTGCCGATGCGGCCATTGTCGGCCAGATGACTGATGTTGGTCGCCCCAACAATGACCGCAGCCACTCCGGGAGTCGCCAGCATGGCCCGAGATGCCACCGTGGCGATATCGCAGCCGTGACGGTCCGCAATTGCGCGCAACACCTGCAACAGCTTCTGAAAGAGATCCCAGCCGCCGAAGTCATCGATAATGAGCTTGTACTTCGCCAGTGACCGGTTGGTCAGCGGCTGAGCGGGCTCGGGTTGACCCAACCATTTGTCGGACAGGAATCCACCGGCCACCGTGCCAAAGCACAGCAACGCGATTCCATGCCGGCGGCAGAGCTCGGCCATGCCGTGCGCAGGCCGGTCATCCAGCAGAGAGTATTGCACCTGGTGCGACAGGATGGGAATTCCCGCGCGCAGCAGCTCTTCCACGTGCGGAACATCGAAGTTCGTCACACCGATGTGCGAGATGACACCGGCGTCGCGCAGACGCTTCAGCTCCAGAGCCGCCTGCACATAGCCCGTCTTTTCATAGTCCCACCAGTGAAACTGTACGAGATCCAACTTCTCGGTGCGCAGGCGTTGCAGCGAGCGCCGAATGGTGTGCTCGACATAGTCGGCATTCACATTGTCCAGTGCCAACAGATCAGGGACAAACTTCGTGTGGACGCGAACATCCCGCGCCAGATCCGGGTAGCGAACCCGGAAGTCACCGATCATCGACTCGACGCCTGTGTAGATATCGGCGCAGTCGAATGTCGTGATGCCGGCCGCGACGAACGCTGCCATGTCGTGCGGCGCGGTCTCGGTGTCGACGGGGCCGTGATCCCCGGCGAGCTGCCAGCCGCCCTTGATCACCCGGGAGATCTCGTAGCCATCCGCCAGTTTCACGCGCGGAACGGTTTTCGGCTTACGGGCTGCGGCTGTCGCCTGCTCATCAACACAGCCGTCCACAATGACGACGCGATAGATTTCCCGCGCCGCCTCGGATGAAACATATCCCTCGAGCACATCCTCCAGAACGAGAGTCGGATTGCGCTCGCCCGGTGGCCCGAAACCCGCTCCGCCGGCTGTCGTATAAATCGCCCGATCCCCGGCGTTGACGTTGACACGGCTGGTTCCAACACGACGCTCACGTGGAGTATCGGGAAACAGGCGCATCGAGATCGCCTCGGGCTCCAGTCCCCCGGCCAATGCCCAGGGGCGAGTCTTCGTTTTCTTGACCACCGTGAGGAATTCGCCGCTCGAACGGAATCCAATCGTGCGGATCTCTCCCAACCCGCCGCGAAAGCGGCCAGCGCCGCCGCTATCGCAGCGCAGCTCCAATCCCTCCATCATCATTCCCGTACGCATTTCCATGACTTCGATGGGCGTGTTGCGCACCAGACTGCCGGAGATGTGATTCGTCGCATTCACACCGTCATGGGCGGCAGTCGCGCCCCAGCCAACGGCGTCGTTGTTGCTCACAGCGTAGAGGTTGCCGGACGGGTCGGTCCCCACCATCATGAATCCCGGTACATCGCCTCCTGAGGAAGCGGCCAGTCGGTCTTTCATGCCCTGCGCAAGCGCCTTGTACACCAACTCAATGGCCAAATGAGCCGTCCAGAGAGTAAAGGTGGCTGCCGGATGGACGGCGTGGAACAACGTACCGGGCTCGGCGGCCACGGTCAGCGGCCGGAAGTGACCGGCATTGCTCGGCTCCAGAGGGGTCGTGAGCGATTTCAACACCAGCTTGCACACCGTCTGCGTCAGTCCGAACGGCATGTTGATGGGGCCCCGGACGGCAGGCGACGAGCCGGCGAAATCGCAATGCATGCCTGAATCGTCAATGGTGACCGTGACTTTGATTGGCACCGGGTCGTCAGTGATGCCGTCGTCATCGACGAGATCTTCAGCCGACCAGGTACCGCGCGGAAGCTTGGCCAAGGCCTGCCGCGCGAGTGACTCACCGTGTCGCAGGATCTGTTGGGTGGCCGCCTTCAGACGCTCCGCGCCGAACTTGCGCTGGATTTCGATGAGCCGCTGTTCACCGGTGCGGGTCGCGGCGACCTGCGCCTCCAGGTCACCGATGACCAGGTCGGGCATGCGCGAGTTGAAACGGATCAGCTCGAAGATCTCGCGGTCGGGAACCCCGCGTTTGTATACCTTCAGACCCGGCAGAATCAGCCCTTCCTGTTGCAGGTCAGTGGAATCGAGTACGTAACCGGGATCCTTCGCGCCGAGGTCCATCCAGTGTGCGCGGATGCACGTGAAGGCAAACGGCTCTGCCGCGTCCGGCGCAAACACCGGGGCGAAGAGCGTGACGTCCATCGTGTGCGCAGAGCTCCAATAGGGATAGTTCATCAGCACGATGTCCCCGCGCGCAAAATTCTCTCGCCCGATGTATTCAACACCCTTGCGAATCGCGTAGTCGTTGGCACCCAGGAACAAGGCGAGCCCCGGTGCATCCGCGATCAATTCGAGATTGTCGTCGTACAGCGAAATTCCGAAGTCCAACACTTCATAGATGACCGGGTTGAATGCAGTCCGTACCAACGTGCGGCGCATCTCTTCCGCGGCGGAGAGCAGATAGCTGCGAATGACCTGCGTGGTTGCTGCATCCAGCATCAGTCGGGCCTCACGCGAATGATCAGGTTGCCATACTCATCGACCCCGACGGTTTGATCCGAATGGACAACGGTGGTCGACGTGCCTTCGTCGATGATTGCGGGGCCCTCGATACGATCGCCCGCCGAGACACTGGAGCGCTCATAGACCCCAAAGGATCGATACGTACGCTGCGCAAAGCAATAGGCCTGCCGAACCCGAACGGGAGACAGAGCCACGGCGCTGGTTCGTGCCGCAATCCGTCGCAGCGGCGGTTTCTCCAGGCGACCCGTTGCACGCACTCGAAGTGTCGAGACCTGGACCGTCGCGCTCAATGCATGTCCGTATCGCTCCTTGTGCAGTTTGTTGAAGCGGCCGACCGCGACTTCCGCCGTCATACCGGCCTCCACTGCCACGGCGATCGCATGTTCCTGACCGACATATCGACACTCGATCAATCGGTCGGTGACGCGATCCTCCGGTGCCGCACCCTGCTCCGCAAGCAGCGCGAGCGCCTTCCTCTCCAACTCAACGAAGCTCGCACTCACCTGTGACCAGATGCTTTCGTTCAGAACGCGGATGTCGGTCTGGGCAACCTCGAACACCAGATCCGACATCAACATGCCCCAGGCCGAGAAGGCGGCGGGCACGTTCGGGACGATCACCTCGACCGCACCGACTTCGCGAGCGATCATCGGCGCGATCATGGGCCCCGCACCACCGAAGGCCAACAGCGAAAATTCGCGCGGGTCTTTGCCACGCTCCACCGTGATCTCGCGAATCGCCCCCACGGTCTTCGCAATGAGCACATCGAAAATACCGGCCGCCGCCGTGCCGATATCCGTGTTGAGTGGCGCCGCAATCCGCCGCTGCACACCTTCACGGCTGGCTGCGATATCCAACGGCATCGCGCCCGACAGAAAGCGCTCCGCATCGATGTATCCCAGAACCAGCGCAGCATCGGTGGTCGTGGGCTCCGTACCGCCCTTGCGGTAAGCGAGCGGACCCGGCACCGCACCGGCGCTCTGTGGTCCCACCTGCAGCAAACCTTCCTGCACCCAGGCAATCGAACCGCCCCCTGCGCCAATGCACCGGATATCGAAAATGGGCATCAACACGGGGAAGTGTTCGAGTTTCGCTTCATACATGACCAACGGCTCGGCATTCTCGATGACCGCTGCATCCAGGCTGGTACCTCCGTAGTCGAGCGAGAGCAGACGCGAACACCGCAAGTCCTGCGCCAATCGGCTGGCGCCGACGATGCCGCCGGCGGGCCCCGACATAATGGTATAAAGAGGTACTCGCGCAGCAACCTCGGCTGACATGGCGCCGCCGCCCGAGCGCATCACCAGAAAGCGCCCCGCGAATCCGGCATCCGCAAGTGCATTGCGCAACTCGCCAAGATATTTGTCGAAGATCGGTCGGATGCAGGCATCGAGCACCGCCGTCGCCGTCCGTTCCACCTCGCGATATTCACGAGTAATCGAGCTCGAGACGGACACTGCAATGTGGGGGAAAGCCTCACGCACGATCTGCGCAGCCCGCTCTTCATGGTCCGGATTCCGGTAGGAATGCAGAAAGGCAATTGCAATTGCCTGCACGCCATCCGCTACGAGCCTGGCCGCCGCTTCACGTGTCGCATTCTCGTCGAGTGCCTCGACGACCCTACCTTGCGCATCGATACGGCCAGGCACGCCGATTCTGTGACGCCGCCGCACGAGCGGAACGGGTCGTTGGTACGCGAAATCGTACATATGCTCGCGAGGGACATCGGCACGCCCGATCTCGAAAAGATCCCGGAAGCCTGCGTTCGTCAGGATCCCCGTAACGGCGCCCTTTCGCTCGATGACAGCGTTCAGACCCAACGTCGTCCCGTGGACGATCAGCGCAGTTTCAGACAGGGGCGTTCCGAGGCGGCGAATCGCCTCCAGGACCCCTTCCGCAGGCCGCCCCGGAGTTGTCGGCGCCTTGCTCAAACGGACGGCGCCCGTGTTTTGATCAAACTCCACGGCGTCGACAAACGTGCCGCCGATGTCAACAGCAATTCTGAAGCGGTGCACAGAGCTCATTGACGATCAGAAGCGTACTTGCAGCTCGGCGCCTGACTGCCGCGGCTCGTTGAAGCTCCGCAGCGTGAGACCCGCGCCGAATGCGTTGGCACCTACGGCGGCCGGCGTTCGCTCATTGGTGATGTTACGGCTGTACACGGCCACAGACCAGGCGCTGTCCGCGCGCTCGAAGGCAATTCGTGCATTGAGGAAGTCTTTCGCTGGAGTGCGCAAATCATTGGCAAGATCCCAGTAGACATCACCGCGATGCTGATAGTCGAGACGGGCCGTCAGCCGCAGCCGGTCGGCAATCGAGTGCGAGGCCTCGGCAGCCAGGTTGCCCGTGAATCCGTAGACCTGCGGGGTTCGCTTG
>Ga0307510_10012032_pt1 | contig 10255 bp, 9 predicted proteins | sample 12_EM_MG_FD_207224 | JGI IMG/M metagenome (GOLD analysis project Ga0307510, IMG submission 207224) | Populus trichocarpa ectomycorrhiza microbial communities from riparian zone in the Pacific Northwest, United States - 12_EM | ecosystem: Host-associated > Plants > Roots > Unclassified | place...
TTTTTTTTTTTTTGGAAAGCGTTATATTCTCATAATGTAATCTAAAATAACTACACTATCGAGAATTGCCACATGGCGGGAGGCGAGACGTCAGCCCCATGGGCACGCTGGAGCCAGCCATCGGGCCAGGGGTGAGGGAAAATGCTTTTACACACATCCAGTCTGGGGCTTGGGACATGTGACTTGTGGTCAACGTGTCCCACTACCCACTAAAACCTCATGCAGGTTGATCCAGTTGTTTGGGAGGTCCCTTTCTTTGGATAGGATGTGTTCCCAGGTGTTCACCACTAGGTTTGTGAACCCTTTGCTATGTTTTATTTTGGTTGCTATGATTTTGTCATCAGTGAGTCTGATGTTTATCGTGCAAAGCCATCTGCTCCTGATTTCTTGGTCATTGTGCTCCTTTTCCTGGATCACTCTCTCACATTGCATCACCCATATCAAGTAGGCTGACTCAGAGAGGAGGATTTGGAGAAGGCAGGAGGCACCTTGAACGCATGGGCTGGTGTCTGGTATTGCTTGGTTGGCTGCAATTTATTTTTTCATTGGTGAGTCTTGTGTTTATTTCACGCAGAGCAGATTTCTGCTCTTCCTCCTGGATCACTGTCTTGCAGTGCAGTACCCATATCAAGTGGGCAGACTCATAGAGGGGGAGGAGGACTTGGAGGAGGCAGCAGGCAGTATGGCCTGAGGTGCATGGTTGATTTTATGGGTGGTGTCATTTTCTAAGTTTGGTGTCCAGGTTTTCTTCTTCCATGTGATGATGCCTGCTGCGACATTTTGTTGGCCTCAACAGGCCCTTTTGATTTGAAAATCTGCTTCCCAGACAGGTACCCTCCAGGGCCTCAGGTGGCCAGTGTCCCTCCACCATGGCTCATTTCATTCGTGCTCATGCTTTTGCGGTGATATCTCAAGCATGCCTTCGTGATGCTTCTCATGGCAGCTGATTGGGTTTGCATTTTGCCCTCATTTGTGTCCACTCGCATTTGCACTTCCATGGTGATGCCTACCCAATGGACCACTATATGTGTGCAGCACGGGGGCACATGTGACAAAGTGTGGCCCAGGCGCAATGACCACCAAGATGCCTTGTGCAAGTGTATATGTTACCTTGTACAGTACTTCTACATCTCTTGGGACAATGCCGCCCTCTATGCATGGGCCTCAAATTGAAAACAAATGGCCCCTCAACGACAGGATTGAGTGACATGTTTGGGCCAAGGTGCATAGTTATTTTGTTGATGGTGCCCCCTTCTAGTGTTGCTGGCTGTCACTGCCACAAAGTGAGGGCAACACTGATTCAGTGTTGGTTTGGATAAGCTGTCCTAACTTGGCGGTATGTCGCGTGAATAGCTTGTTGCCAAGTTGTAGTCGATATACGAGAAGTGGTTCCTGCACTAGAGTAACGTCCTAGTGCCCACTTGTAGTAAAATGAGAGAGTAGAAAAGGGGAGTTGAATTGACAGGAGATTCAACTTGCCGTCTTAGGGACAGCTGTGAATCTCTTTTTATACTACACATACAAGTACGACTAATCACAAAGTAGTAAGCCAGATACATGCTATGACTAAGATACTACTATGATCAATAAACGACTCCAACTAGATCAGTAAGCACAATAAGAGCATCAGTCATCCGATCACCAATCATCCAGGGCCGGTTCCCATGACTTATAAAGGCTGTGTCATATGAGTAATAACGATCACCTAAGGCCGGTTTCATCACCTCCCGCTCTAGCTAGTGCGACCACACGCCGACTTCTTCCATCCCCCTCGAGTGGCCAGTTGTTCGTTTCGTTGCCGAACGAATGGTGTCGCCAAGCACTCCATGTGCGCCAGCTGCTTGGGGGCGCGAGCCAACTCCAGTCGACCTTTGCATATCGTTTTTGTGATCCTGATGGCTCCGGCTTCAGCCTCGAGTTGTTCGAGCTCCGCGTTGATGCAGGACAGGTCGTCATCCAATTTGCGATAGTGTGTGATATCCACAGCGATGCCCCAGTCATCAAGTCGGTGGGCTGCTTTGGCGAAGTTAGCGTGAACAGCGGGGGTACCGACCAAAAGCTGGTGGAACCAGGCGGGAAGGGGGTCGATTGGCTCGGACGAGAAGACCGGTCTAGTGTAGATGGGGAGCAAGTAGGGCATGTCCAGAGGTCCTTGTTCTTGGCTGTATGCTTGGACGTACCTGTCATGAGCTGGGGTAACCCAGTAAGCTTTGGCATAGACTCCTTCTCCTTGCGGGATCTTGAGGTCGGGGTACATGGTATTGCGGACGTAGCCGTCAGGCGCTCGTTCATAGGTTTCAGCATACCCTTCAATGGTCGACTCGAGTCTTTTGACCTTGTCCTTGAAGGCCAGGATCACGAAGCGGTGGATTTCTTCGCGGTTCTTGACGGTCTGGACCAGACCGGTTGCGATCTCGCGGAGGGTGGTTGGGTTGATATCAACGTTGGAGGCGAATATGTTTTCCACTCCACAAGGGGAATAGCAGGACGGGGGTGACGTGGGGCGGCTTCCGGTTGGGGATTCAGCAGAGGCATTGACGGAGTAGTCAGACATGGCAGGGGAGGGGACATGGCCGATGTGGATGAAGGAGTAATGTTGGCCATCAACAGTGATAGGAGCAAAGGGGTTCGTGGCAAAAGTATGGGTGTTGGGGGGCTCCTTGAACTGTAACCACCACCAGGCCGGTTTTTCCCATGACATCGTGGCAAGGATTCAACAAAGGGTATACCACCCCCCCCACCGTGACACTGTTGTCAGAATAGACCACATTTTATAACAAACTCCTGCCCTGTGTGACCCCCCACAACAAATGTCTAACTACCCCACAGCCCCTACATCAACCAAACAACCAAGGCCATCTGACAGCCCACCAACCACTTCCTGCCGCTCATCATCATGATACCCAAGCCCACACTAGCATGCTCTCAACCAATGTTGTATTTCTATCCCAACCTGCCCAGACAAATCTACAATCCGGAAAGCGCTCAACAGCCAAATAGTAAGCACAAGAGACTGCGATCACCACCAGGAGCAGGAGCAAACTTCCCACGGTTGAAAACCGGCAAGGACAGGCAAAATCACGGACACCGCTGTCCCCAAAGACTATACACTGTAACACACACACCCATAGAATACATTCATAGCAATAAGAATAAACTGTCCAACATACAAATTGCAGTGGGGTACATCCCCGAAACTAGGTGTGACGCAACCAAATATCAAGCACAGAATAAACCAACATGTAACCCTTGAAGAGAGAACCGCGTGTCCTGCAATACAACAGATAACATGAGCCACATCCTAACACAATGTAGAGAACAGACAACTCACCTGATATGGACCCTCACAAAAGACCTATGGCCCCACAGATCCCTCCCCTGGCCAGAAATCCACCTGGGGACCATCCTTGGCTGTGGCTGTGTAAGTGCTCTGCCTGAGAACGAGCAAACAAACGAACAAAGAGACAGGAAAACAACGTACCAAGGCCCGACCCAGCTCCTACAAATACTCATCTCAGAGTCATCCAAGAACGACGCCTACACGAAAACAAAATCAGAAACCGGTGGCTCCGTAACACCAACGAGAGACTCACTGATGATAAGATAACCGCAACGAAAGTCAAGAGGGATAACAGGTTTACCAACCTTGTGGTAAATACCTGGGAGCCAATACTCGAGAAGGAAAGAGCCCTCCCACCAAACTGGATAAACCACCGTGAGGTTTTAGTGGGTAGGACTGCATAGCGTACCCGAGATCCGGGGAACGCGTGTTTTGAGCCCCACACTACCCCTAACCAGGGGTGTGCATAAACGCATTTTTCCCTCACACCGGACCTGAGGCCCGGCTATAGCGCGTCTAGTGGGGCTGACTAAGTCTCCTGCCACATGACACTTATTATTGGAATTTAGACTAGTTACAATAGATAAATAAACCAATAATAAAACGCTTTCAAAAGTATGGGTGTTTGAGAGCGTGGATGTGAGTGGGATGGATACGTTGTCCAGGTCGAAAGAGATGGAACTTGTGAGTGGTGAACGGAGGTGGACGGAGCAATGATGCTAAGAACGACGGGCAAGGTGGAATTGGTGGTGGGGTCCAGGAGTTTTCTTCCCAGCTGAGAGGTTCTTGGTCGCAAGCCAGGATGAAGGGAGATGGGGGTTTGCAGCGATAGTCGTCCGGCTTTTATACCCTCCAGCAGAGTTCCTTTATGGTATGCCTTGAGCAAGTCTGGTGCATGCGTATCTGCTGCGGATTCCCATGTGTCATCACTATCTGGATACCCTTTCCAATGGATCAGATATTGTAGGGTTCTATTGCGCCCGAAATACTGATGGTTACAAATCTGTTCCACTTCATATTGTTCTTTGTCATTAATTAGATCAGGTGGTGGTTGGGAGAAGTTAGGACCGTATGCGGTCGTTTCGCGATAGGGTGATAAGAGAGAAGCATGGAACGTGTTGTGAATTTTCCACGTCAGGGGCAGGGCAAGTTGGTATGCCACAGGAGAGATCTCTTTGATGATCTTGAAGGGTCCATATCTTTTAGGCGCTAGCTTGGTTGCTTGATAGGGGAGACGGAGGTTCTTCCCTTCTAACCATACTTGGTCTCTGGTGTGATATTGCGCCAGAGGGGTTCCTGATTTCTCAGTGATTTGATTCAGGGCCGCAGTTGCTTGCGCCCTCCTTTCTTCCATCAGACGGATCCTTTCTTCCGTTGTTTCATTGGAGGATAAGGTAGTTATAGCCGGGTTTAGTTTGAGATCGTACCCTAGAATTATTTGATTGGGCGATAGTCCGGTAGCTGAGTTTTTCCGGTTGTTATGCATGGCAGTGGCGAGGGCTAGCCATTGGGTCCAATCTTTTGGGGCTGCTGATGTTACTAAACGGAGGTACTGTTCTACCCATTGATTTTTCCTTTCTGACAGTCCATCGGTTTGAGGGTGAAACGCCGTTGATAGGTTCTGTTGGATGTCTAGCCTTTTTGTCAGAGCTTTACCGAAGTGTGATGTGAAATGGGGGTCTCAATCGCTGATGACTTTGGTAGGTAGTCCAAACCACCGGAATATGTGATCCATGTAGAGTTGTGCGATACCAGGTCCTGTGATGGTTGTGTCACATGCCAGGAATATGGCTGCACATGAGCATCCTTGGTCTACAATGGTGAGGATGGCGTCCTTCCCTTTTACTGGGGGTAATCCAGTGATTAGGTCCATTGCTATGCGTTGGAATGGTTGGGCATTGGTTTCAGTTGGGATGCGATATGATGGTATTTTGGTGTGGTGGGTAATGATTTTGTTTTGTTGGCAAATAGCACACCCTTTGACGTAGTTTGCAATCCATTCTTTCATCTTCGGCCATTGATAATGTTCCTGAGTTTTTCGAAGTGTTTCATCTCAGCCTGGGTGTCCGGCAGATGGGTGGTCGTGCATGAGATTCATGATTCCTCGTTTGACTACGTCAATAGGGGGTACGTTGATTTTTGTAGATTCAGTGGTTGTAGCGATCTTAAATTTTTGTTCTGGTAAGACTATGACTTGTTGGTTGTCTTCCTTTCCTTGATCTACTCCTGGCAGTTGTGAAAGGGCATCAGGAGGAATGTTAGTCTTTCCTGGGATGTAGAGGATGTCGAAATCATATTCTTGTAAATCCGCATGCCAGCGTGCAGTCCTTCAATTAAGGTTCTTGGGAGATTTCCAGTACTGGAGGTTTGTGTGGTCAGTCATAATGGTGAACAGCTCCTTAGTCCAACCCAGGTATGGTCGCCAGTGTGAGAGTGCTTTCATCACGGCTAGTAGCTCCCTCTCATAGATGTCATAGTTTCGTTCAGCTGGGATAAATGTGGCTGAGTAGTAAGCGATGGGGTGGAGTACAGGTTTTTGTTGTTTGGAGAGTGAGGATGTGGTTGGGATTTCTCCCTCCTGTGAGAGTACAGCTCCCACGCCGTATGCTGATGCATCGGTTTGGAGGTAGAACTTCTTTTCAAAGTTGGGTTGTTTTAGGACTGGTGCAGCACACATGCAGGATTTGAGGGTTTCGAAGGCTTTGAATTGTGGTTCATCCCAGTGCCATTTTTCGGATTTCTTTGTGAGGTCGAGTAATGGTTGTGCGATTTCTGAAAATCGCAGAATGAAGTATCGGTAATACCCGCATAGTCCAAGAAATGCACAGACATCGGTGGGGTTTAGTGGGATTGGGTAGTCGGCGACTCCCCGAAGTTTCTTTGGGTCCATACGGAGTTGTCCTTTTCCTATGATTACCCCAAGATATTCAATCTCTTCTTGTTTGAACACACATTTTTCGGGTTTTAAGTAGAGGTCATTGGCTTCTAGTTTGTCTAGTATTTCGTGAACACATTTCTGATGCCAAGCTAGATGTTGGTTGTGCGTTTTGTTGAGGTATTTCTTTGTGTGGATAGCGATATCATCCATGAAAACTGATGTGTCCCCTCTTGCCATGTCTGATCGGAATATTGTGTTCATCATCATTTGAAACGTGGCTGGGGAATTAGTAAGACTGAAGAACATGACCGTTGGTTCGAACAATCCTTCGGGCGTAAGGAATGCTGCTTTCCATTCATCTCCTGGTTTAATTCGGATATTGTTATACCCCCATCGAACATCAAATTTGGTAAATAGGGTACATCCAGCTAGTCGATCGATGACTGAGGGAATGAGGGGGGATACGTTGCGATTTCTTTTGGTCCATTTGTTAAGGGGCCTGTAGTCTTGAACTGGGCGTAACTTCCCATCTTTCTTTTTGACAAAGAAGAAGTTAGCTGCATATGGGCTCCAGGAAGGCCTAATTGTGTTTTGTGCAAGATGTTCTTGAACGAATTTGCTCGCTTCTTCTATTTCAGCTTGAGTTAGAGGTAGTAATTGTCTGGGGAGGGTAGTAGGCGCTCTGGGTAGGAGTTCTATTGCATGATCCCAGATTGTATGCTGAGGGAGGCGATGTGATTCATGTTTGCTAAACACCTTTTTATGTTGCATATATTCAGCCGGAATTGCAGGGTCTTCTTCTTTGGTTGCGGAATTTATGGTGACTCGTCCTATGAAATATTGGTCATGGTGCACTGGTCGAGGTGCATTTATAGTTCGGGGTAGGAATCGAGCTTTCTTCGCATTTGGGGCTTGAAGAATGATAGGAAGTTGTGATGAGTCAATCCATCCCCGTTTCCAGTCGATTTTTGGTTGTATGGCAGCGAACCAAGAGTATCCCAAGATTGCTTTGTGCTCTCCTAAATCTGACAGAAAGAAGCGCAGCTGACTTCTATTAGTTCCCGTTTGTACTTCAATATCTGTGTAGTGCTTGAGCATCCCTGCTTTGTTTTCTGTTCCGTCGACATTGAATAATTGGCAAGGTTTATCCAGGTTCATGATAGGGAGTTTCAACCATTTGGCATAGCTGAGATTCATGAAGTTTTCAGTGGCCCCAGAGTCTACTAGGGCTATTGCTTCGGCTCTTTTTGCAATTGAGTGTGTGTAAATTCGAACAGTCATAGATTTTCAAGCAGATATATACACATTGTCGTTGCTACTTTGCTTGATTAGTGCCGACCTAATCAAGCTGTGGGAAAATCCTCGCTGACTCCCATTTCTTCGGTGAGCTTCGCCTTCTCATCGAGAGACATGGCGTTAAGTTGTTGTTTGAGGTCATCAACACGGTTCGGGGTTTCAAACCCTTCGAAGTTGTTGTATTCTTCATTGAAATCGATGAGATTTGCATTGGTCCTTCCTTGGCGACGTTGAGGGCAGTTTCTAGCGAAGTGGCCAGTTTGACCGCATTCAAAACAGGTATTGTTGGTGGTTCCCCTTGGTGGCCCCGTGGTATTGTTTCGAGGTGCAGGACCGAAGTTGGTTGCATTCCCTTGCATACATCTTTGATTTCCCTGTCACCAGTTTGGAGTTCTAGTGCGTCCAAGATCCATTGGTACAGCAACGTTGTTCATCCACCAAGGTGCATTGGTAGAGTTATACTGGTTTGGGGGAGGTCCTTGGCGGAATCCTGGTCCATGTTGTTGGAGGAATCCTCCTTGGCTTCCTTGATTTCCCTGTCCTCCTTGGCTGAAGAATGTATGTGGTCTCTGGAAGTTGTTTGGACGTGGGAAGTTATTGAAGACTCCTTGGTTAAATCCTCCCGTTCCTCTGTTTGGGTTACATGCTCAGAGTATGTTGTTAATGAGGACTTTGGATCAAGTGGAATTAATGGCTTTCTCCTTGAGTTTGACATAAGTTTGTGGGGTTGGGGAAGTGAGGACTTCTTTGAGAATGTCGTCTGGTAAGCCCTTGGTGAACAGTTGGAATACTGCGCCACTATTGGCATCATATCCAGCGATGCGTGCTAGGTCTTCAAATCTAGTGATATAGTCGTCAATTTCCGGGAATTTCATGGTGCAGCGTTCTATTTCGCCTCTGGCTCTGTTTTCCCTTTGGCTATCTTGAAATTGTTGCAAGAACTTGTGGAGAAATTGATCCCATACGTCAGGGATATTGTCGAGAACTGGGTCGAGGGTATCCAACCAGGTTCCCATGTCGCGTGTCCATCCTGCGACTTGGGGTCCTTTCATGAGGGTGAGAGTAAGAGCGACTTTCTTTATTGGGGAGTTGTAGCCTGCTACATCTTGGTTGAGTCGAAGATATCCTTTTACTTCTTCGATAAAGTTGTCTGCAAGGAGGCAGTCACCAGAGAAGATTTGTGGTAGTCCTCCCATAGATTTGACATCAGCAGCTCTAGCGATGGGTTGCTGACTGCCTTGGGCGGGTGGTACAGGTGCGGGAGGCCCTGGTGCTCCAGGTGGATTTCCTCCCAGACCTCCAGATCCTCCTGAAGGGGGTCCTCCACCTGGTGGGCCAGATTGTCCTCCACCTGGCGTAGAGTACCGGCTGAGGCTGGCCTTGAGCTTGGAATTAACGCTTGCTGCAGTTCCAGTAGTAGTCATAGTTGTCGTATTTCCTGCTCCAGTAGTCCCACTTGCAGAGCTTTTTCCTTTAGAGCCTGATCCATCTCCTCCCTGAGTGATCGGTTGAGTATCTGTGGGCTGTTGGATCGTGATAGAGGAAGTAGCCATGGTTGATAGTTTTGGTGAAATGGGCGAAAGCTTTGTATGCCTCGGAAGAGAGATGGTGTTTCTTCTTGGGGTAAGTTCTTTAGGGATTTCAGTTTCCCTAATTTGTTTGTCGATGTGGAGTTGTCCAGCTTGTTTTGCTAACTTGTCGTCAGAGTCTTCTTCTGTTTCTGATTCGCTATCAGAGTTGTTACTTTCTTCTTTTGATTCTAGTTCTTGCTGGGATTCTTCGATGTCGAAGGTATGGATACTAGTTAATGAGTGTAGTAGCTTGGGCAGTCCTGTATTGGAATCGTGTGCGATTTGATGCCAAACTCCGTTGTATAGGCAGACTGGTATGGTGTGTCTGTTTACGACCTTGTCGTCGTTATCGCAAAATAGTTGGATGGGGTAGGTTCTCGTCCCAGTGGTGCTGGGAGGTTTGTATGCGATGCAGGTGTTTAACTTGGTTTCAAGTACTTGCTCCTTGGTTAAGAGCTCATCAAGTGCGCTACTAGCCGTCTTGAATGTAGAAAGTTGAATCTAATGTCACCGCCACAAAGTGAGGGCAACACTGATTCAGTGTTGGTTTGGATAAGCTGTCCTAACTTGGCGGTATGTCGCATGAATAGCTTGTTGCCAAGTTGTAGTCGATATACAAGAAGTGGTTCCCACACTAGAGTAACGTCCTAGTGCCCACTTGTAGTAAAATGAGAGAGTAGAAAAGGGGAGTTGAATTGACAGGAGATTCAACTTGCCGTCTTAGGGACAGCTGTGAATCTCTTTTTATACTACACATACAAGTACGACTAATCACAAAGTAGTAAGCCAGATACATGCTATGACTAAGATACTACTATGATCAATAAACGACTCCAACTAGATCAGTAAGCACAATAAGAGCATCAGTCATCCGATCACCAATCATCCAGGGCCGGTTCCCACAACTTATAAAGGCTGTGTCATATGAGTAATAACGATCACCTAAGGCTGGTTTCACTGGCAGCTAAGCCGGACCTTTTCGAAAATTGGCGATAACAAATTAAATAAAATAGCTAACATTATGAAAATAAAGATGTGAATGGATTAGGTCAAGAGCCAGGGGGTCACTTAAGACGACTTAGAGATCTGATGGGCCGTTCAGGCACAATTTGACCAGCTTGGTTTTCAGCTCGATTTGAGCTGAAAACAAGCCGGTCAAATTGTGCCTGA
>Ga0307510_10012033_pt1 | contig 10255 bp, 8 predicted proteins | sample 12_EM_MG_FD_207224 | JGI IMG/M metagenome (GOLD analysis project Ga0307510, IMG submission 207224) | Populus trichocarpa ectomycorrhiza microbial communities from riparian zone in the Pacific Northwest, United States - 12_EM | ecosystem: Host-associated > Plants > Roots > Unclassified | place...
CCCTTCTAACCCCCCGGGTTCGATCATCAAAGGCCTTCTTTGCAACACTGACAGCACCCCCCACGAACTCTAATTTCATGACAACAACAAAAAAAAAACAAATTGAAAATGTAAACCCGTAGAATCTATAGTGGGGGCCAATATTTGACCCAGTGGAGTTTCTTTCGGTGATGTTGCACCATAATGAGAAGGGTTGAGTTGATATCATTTTAGGCACGCGGTTAATTTTGTCAGCTCACCAAATTAAGTGAGACCGGTAAGAATCTAGTGTGCAGCACTCGTACCATAGGGGATTCGGTTTACAAGTAGCGGGTTAAGAAGTTTAACTTGGTGTTCTGTCATACATTCACCCAAAACATGGCCACATATTAATATAGGCTTTTCAGAAGCAGCGGTCTTCATCCTTGTTGTCTAATTCAAGTCTCTCCAATCCCACAGATCTTAGTAGCAAAACAAAGCTACGTTATCGGATTCACCTCTCTCACTACCGGCGCCCCAGCTTCTAGATTCCTCCATTTGTTAGGGTCATTCCTGTACATTACCGACTCGGCTATGATATCTTCAGTGTCCTGTTGCCCTAACCTGGGCTCTAATCACAGAAACCAGGCCAAGACCTGAAACTAATCAGATCATCGGAAATGGGACAGTCGCTCCACAGGCTAATGGCAATTTTCCAAGAGCCGCCGTTATCAGTGAAACGTTACAGATATCTCCTGTTTTTCACCACCGAGGGTATCGTGGATGGATGGTGGAGTTCATTCACAGCTGGGGAAAGGGGAAATGTGTTATGGGACCCTGTTTGTGCTTCCGTGCCAACCACTCACTCTCCCCCGAGCCTATCTGCGCGACGCTCCCTTTGCGCCTTGTGTACTCGAGTATCTGTAGCGATTGCCATACTCCTCTACTCGAGTAGGCTCTACCCTGCGGCATAGCACAAGTCTCATCCGCGACGGATGAGCGCCCAAGAGCGCCTCCAGCGGAAACGGCTATCATCGCTAGTAATGTATTCAAGCACATCAGGCCCTATGAGTCAATTTTTCGAAAACCCTACACATGCCCAAACCCAAAAAAGTAATAGCCGAGCTCTTTATGTTGTGGGCACAGACTGGAAAGCTCTTCCCCCTATGATACATTGCATCGGGTTCTGTGAAGATAGAGACCCTACCTGTTCATTTGTATTTACGACCCCCAAGCACGTCAACGTCGCTACATTCACAATACCGTAATCTACGGCATCTTTGTAACTACCGTGGAGTTCTGGGAACCCAGATTCCACTTCTACGGCTAACCAGCCCAACCATAAATTTGGAGAGTTCCTAAATGAGAAAACCTTTTCAATACCATGCATTCTTGCGCATACCTTTCCCATACCATTCTTGGCTGAGACATACCATCCAAAAGGTTTCACATAGCCACAAAAAGCAGACCCTTCATTCAGCATCAGCGGTTTCTTTATTATTTAAGTATCATAGGCCAAATAATTTTATTAAAAAATATAAAAAATATAAAAATAACCTAAAGCCTCTGGTTATTTTCCCCAATTTTTTCCATAATTTTCGAGCATGAACTGAGACCTGGGGTGAGGGTTTTAGTGATTTTCTTCAAATTCTTGGCATAAGTTACTACCCAAGCCCCACCACATTTAAGTGAGGACAGACCAGCCCATAGATATCCTGCCTAACTATGATATAAGAAAAATTAAAAATTAAAGAATCAATTAGGGTTATTTTCTCTTTTTTCGGTTTATTTTTTGCGTTTTTATTTGCCATTTTATGATGGGCCAAACAAAGGTAAGGTAATTCTTTGCGAAGGTTTCACTTTTTCAATGGCACATTTCCCGGCTCATGGTATCCGAAAGGTTTGTTGCAAAGTGCATGGTATTGAATAGGTTTACCCGTTCCTAAATATCCCTATAAATAGTCTCCTATTAGGCCATCTGGTGATTCAGGATCCAAGTCTCAGCGCTGTGCTAACCGGAGAAGCTAAATAGCTTCCCAACAGCACTCACACATGCCTTATCTAGAAAATGAACGGGGCTAGTACTATTAGTGTAGAGAAAAAAAAATCCGAATTTTACTTCATACGAAGTTCTAGAATTGACACCTATTGTCTGCAGGTGACAATTATTTCCTCTGTTGTTTCAGAATGCCATCATAGGTCGTCACTCGTTTAAGTTTGGGGTTCGTTTGGTAAGGTCCAGGAAGTTACCTTATGATGCTAAGCGCCAATTTTACACAGCATGCGTTACCACCCAATATCATGCATTTCAGTACTTGCCGTGAGCCCACTAGAAGCTATCATCTCAGGTGGTGGAAAAAACCTCTTCCTGATGTCAACAATGGCGTTTTGGGGGGGAGGGGTCACAACCTGCAGCAGTGGAGGAAGAACCAAAATTCGAGTTTGTAGATACTCTTTATCGCGAGCAACCTCCTGGACCCAACATTGCTGCTCTCTCGGGTGTAATCCTTCTTATATGTGATGGAATAATAATTCCCAGTAGTGGAGCACTGAATGTGAGCAGAGAGAGAGCGGAGGCAAAGGGAGCGCTCATATGTATGAAGGAACACCGAAGTGTGGACATCAGGAACGTTGTAGGGCATAAATGGATGTATAGGGAATACGCGGAGACATAGGGCTATCACATGTAGAAGCAGAGTTTCTGTCATACTTAAGGTGGACCCTAGCTAGCAACCTCCATAGAGAATACACACCAGAACCTCTCCACCCGGCAACACACGAGCACACGATTGATAGCACCTCCAACAATATGCTACCAAAGCCTCATAATTAAGTTCCCTGCTCAGCCATCCTCCAATCTCTGGAGGTTGGTCATAATCCAGTTCTTGGGAGGTGACTCAATTTATCAGCGCATCACGGAACATGAACTCCGGTAGTGAAATACACCATAACCGGGCATTGACTGTTGTGGTTCGAGATACCTTTTCCGGTATCGTGCCTTACCACTGTAATTTACTGTACGCTATCGGTTGATCATTGTACGGTAACATACCGTATTATTGAAACACTACCGTCCTCAGGCAAGGCAAGGTTTTGATACCTAGTTCGGGAGATCATATTTGCTCCTCACGCTCAACTTGAGCATGAGCGAAATGCTCAAGGGGGGAAGGGAGTTGTGCCATAGTAGATCCGGGGAGGATGGGATATCTCACCTAGTAAATCGATAGTTTGCACCAGCGTTTGCCCGCTTGAATTACTTTTTTCAAATTAGGTGGAATACCAGGCATGGAAAAATCTCTATTCACCTAGTTGCTATATGGATACCAATCACTTAAGCCCTTAGGACAAAAGCAGCAGAGAATACGGTATCAACTGTTGAACTCTGTTCAGGAATTCAACCTCGGGAGTGTATCCTTGTCAAATTGAGTGCGGGCCGATTAGAGGGGATATACTAGCGCGGGTGGCACTGCTCTCTAGAATGTCATGCCGTGAAGGCGAGTGCCATATGAGAGGATGCTGAAGGGTTTGGCTATGGAGCAAGTCTTTGAAGTCCATATAATGGATGTAGAATTTGAATTAATTTCACGGTTAAAAAACTCCTTACTCTATTGATATTCCTTGATGATCAAGGCCAAAAAGTGCGGATGGCTTCTTAATTCCATCCCTAGCTCACACTTGGAGGACGCTCCAAATATAATAAGCAAGGTCTTCATTAAAGACGTATCCATGGCGGGAACCGATCACCATCGTGCCTTACTTAACAGCTAGCCTATATCTTGCTTTTGCGCTGGCGGAGGGAATACCTGCGTTGTATATTTTTTCCATTATATCTAAACAACCGTCGCGTTTACACATCAAAGAGGAGGAATGGGAAACAATAGGTTGTAGTGAGGGTAGACGAACAACCAAGAAGAAACAATAAACAATAAACGCAAATATGATAGAAACTTCAAGCTATAGTGGTTTTATCTCAATACAATAGAAATAACTGACCTATAAAACCGGGCTCTAGACTATAAATAGAGGCTCAGAAGTCCTAGCTTAAATTCATGTGATGAACCCGGACAACAGGTTGGGCAGGTATGTGATCGATATTTGCACTCCCATTGAGTATGATCCCCCACCAAGAAAACAAAATAAGTCCTGTTACTGTGCCAGGCTCACTCCGGAAGGGGGAGGGTAACATCACAATTACCACATGGCAGCGCCTTAGGCCGGAGGAGAAGGTTGGGCGAGGGTGAAAAGGGGGGGAGGTAGTGGTAGCGATAAACACGTTTATGGAGCCATGGCAGTTATTACGGAGATGGTATATAGGCAATCAATAAGGTATTCAAGGTTACTAGGGCGGGCGGCGGCCCCTCGGGCTTAGGCTATTCTGTGGGTTGCAGGTGATGGAGAGTGTAGTAGAGCTATGGCTCCCAAGTGGCCTTTCTAGCAGCACCCCTGAGTGATGTTTTGCCGTCCAGATTTGCCTCGTTGGGGCCGGCCTTTTCCCGTTCAAGTAGCAATCTCACAACTCCCTCGTGCCCATTATGAGCGGCCGACGGGAGCGGTCTTTGCCCGTCCTTATCTGGTTTTTCGGGGGTAACGTCGTCCCGTCCAAGTAGCAATTTGACCACCGGCTCGTGCCCTCTCGCGGCAGCCTCTAAGAGTGGTGTGCGCCCAGACCGATCCGGCTTGTCGGGGTTCACGTCGTCCCGCCTAAGGAATAATTTCACGATTTCATCGTGCCCCTCCCTAGCAGCCCACCAGAGTGGTGTTTGGAGGTGGTGATCTGGCTTGTCGGGGTTGACGTCGTTCAGCCCAAGGAGTAATTCCACGATTTCCTTGTGCCCCTCCCTGGCAGCCCCCCATAGTGGTGTATGGCCGGCCCGATCTGGCTTGTCGGGATTAACGTCGTTCCGCCCAAGGAGTAGTTTCACTACTCCCTCGTTCCCCCCCCTAGAAGCCCACCAGAGTGGTGTACGGCCAAACCGATCTAGCTTGTCGGGGTCGAGATCGCTCCACTCAAGGAGCAGTTCTACCACTCCCTCGCGCCCGTTCCTAGCGGCCCACGAGAATGGCGTTTGGTCGTCACCACCACCTGGCTTGTTGGGGTTGACCTCTCCCTGATTAAGCAATAATTTCACGATTTCCTCATGCCCATTCCGAGCAGCCTCCGCGAGTGGTGTACGGCCGTCCAGATCTGGCTTGTCGGGGTCGACGTCGTTCCGCCCAAGCAGTAATTTCACCACCCCCTCGTGCCCAGACAAAGCTGCCCACCAGAGTGGTGCCCGGCCGTCACCACCCTGCCTGTCGGGGTTGACCTCGTTCCGCCCAAGGAGTAGTTTCACCACTCCCTCGTGCCCCTTCCTAGCAGCCTCCCAGAGTGGCGTACTGCCGGACCGATCTGGCTTGTCGGGGCTGACGTCGTCCCGCTTGAGGAATAATTTCACGATTTCCTCGTACCCCCGCATAGCAGCCTCCCAGAGTGGTATACGGCCGATGCGATCTGGCTTGTTGGGGTTGACGTCGTTCCGCCCGAGGAGTAATTTCACCACTCCCTCGCGACCACACAAAGCAGCGATCGAGAGTGGTGTTCGGTCGTCTCTATCTGGTTTGTCGGGGATGATGTCGTCCCGTCCGAGAAGTAATTTCACGGTTCCCTCGTGCCCACCGCAAGCAGCCATCCAGAGTGGTGTGCAGCTGTACTCACCTACCTTGTTAGGGTCGACGTCGTCCCGCCCCAGCAGCATTTTCACCACCTCCTCGTGCCCACGCCCAACTGCCCATGCGAGAGGAGTTTTACCCATAGTCTTTTTAGTTGATATCACAACCTTCCACCTCTATCAAATCAGCTACAATCCCAATAATCCTAAAGATAATGCGCAGTGTAAACCATTGAACAGAACAGGGAAAGCCCACCAATATCAATAGGGCAAATGTACGGTTTCTGTGCTTCGGGGTTTTTTTCGGTGGATTGTGGTTATCGGAGCGGTTTTGTGGAATCTGAAAAGTCACTTTTTGCGTGGATCCCCTAATGAAAGAAGAAGCGGTGTGCGTTGGGGGTCAAAAAGGGCACATGTTGGGGGGCGAAAAGGGAGCGCATTGGAGCTCAAGAGAGATACTAGCTGAGAGCTTTAATAACTTAAAAAGGTCTCCGTAATCGCCCAGTGAGCTGACCCAAAAATCTCAGGCTGAGAGTGGAAGTGCCGTAAAAACTTTTGCGATTCGCCGTCTCGGGAACCAGAGACAAAGTTTCCTGAGAAGGATTGGTGCTTTCCCGACGTGCTACGGTATCGCCTGGGTGCTTTGACCTTGTTTGATCTTCTCAACTCGCCAAACTAAACCTACCGGTGTCTTCGTCTAATGGCTCGGTTTGCAGGGATCCTCAGATGGAGAATCGCAAAAGGTTTTACGGTACTCGTGGATGATAGGGGATACAGTCACAACCGCGGGCATGGCGAAACTGGGCGGGCTGCGAACAGGGTTCCTTCATGGGCGAAAATGGATTTGTTAAGGTTAGGGTTACAAAAGATTCTTCGGAATTAATCCCTGTTCGCCACCGTCTAGTTTCGCAATGCCCCCGGTCGTGACACTAGCAGATCAACGAAACATAAGAAAATTCCTAATCCGCTTCAACAAGTCCTTGGAAATAGGCTGGCAATATCCCCATTGAAGGAATACAAGTACCCAGGAATAAGTTTTCGCACAGTTAATTTAGGTTAACCAGCGAAATAATCCCTGTCTTGTACGAAAACATCTCCCCGGGCACTTACACCGGTACTGTGGCCTTTGAGATTCGGGGGCCTATCCGACTGTTGGGCTGTGGCGCAGCTCAGGGGGGTTCAAGTGCGGCTCCACAAAAGAGCCACCCCAAGCTTGAATTTTCCAACCTGGTCCATTTATCTGAACCTGTCACATCATAATTATCACCCACTCCAACCCATTGCATTCTGCCTTTGTCCCCGGTGACCCATTGCGGATTCTTTCAGGATCGCATTGATATTAAGTGAGGTCGGTAAGAATCTAGTGTGCAGTACTCATACCATATCTGTCAGTGGATACTTGAGATACTGTATAGTACTGTACTGTACAGTAGCTGACAGAATGTCGTTGCCCCTGCCCTCACCTCCGGAATCTCCAGATACCCTCTTCCAGACCACCATCCATAGTATCTGGGCTGTGTCCCCATCTAACCTCGTATGGAGATATCTGGGGATACCAGTGTCCTTGGGGGGATGCAGATTGTTATCACTCTTCTCGGGTGACCCTTCCCGATTTCGTCCCCAACGCGCTGTCTCCTTGTCACGCATATTCATGTACCTAGAAGACCCTAGGGGATTTGGTTTAGCGAATTAAGAAGTTTAACTCAGTGTTCTGTCATACATTCACCTAAAACATCGCTACATATTAATATCGGTATTGGCTTTCAGAAGGATCGGTCTGCATCCTTGTTGCCCAACGTGAGTCTTGCCAATCCCACGGACCTTAGTGGCAAAACAAAGCTACGGTATCGGATTCGCCTCCCTCACTGCCGGCGCACCAGCTTGCAGATTCCTCCATTGGTACTCGAGTAGGTGGCATTTCCGCACATTACCGGCTAGGCTATCTGCAGTGTCCTGCTGCCCGAACCTGGGTTCTAGTGATGGTAACCAGGCCAAGATCTGAGATCACCGGCCATGGTACAGTTGCTCCACAGGCTAATGGCAATTTTCCAAGAGCCGCCATTATCAGTGAAACCATAGAAATATCTCTTGTTTTTCACCACCGAGGGTATCGTGGACAGTGGGTGGTGGAGTTCATTCACAGCTGGGGAAAGGGGAAATGTGTTATGGGACCTTGTTTGTACTTCCGTGCCGTCCACTCGCTCTCCCCTGAGCCTATCCGCACAACACTCCCTTAGCGCTTTGTGTATCTGTAGCAATTGCCACATTCCTCTAGGTTCTATCCTATGGCACAGCACAAGTCTCATCCGCGGCGGACGAGCATCCTAGAGCACCTCCGGCGGAACCAGTTATCATATCATAGCTAGTGATATATGGTATTCAAGCACATCAAGCGCTATGAGTAAATTTGTCGGAAACCCTACATATGCCGAAACCCAAGCAGTAATAGCCGAGCTCTTCATGCTGTCGGCACAGACTGGAAAGTTTCTCCCTCTACCTTACACTAGGTTCTGTGAAAATAGAGATCCTACTTTTTGATGACCGCCAGGCACATCAACGTCGCTACATTCACCATAATCTACCTCATCTTTGTAACCACCGCGAAGTTAGCCAAACCCAGATTCCATTTCTACGGCTAACTAGCCCAACTGATAATTTGGAGAGTTCCTAAATATCCTGATGAATAGTCTCCTATTGGGCCTTTGGTGATTTAGGATCTGTGCCAACTGGGGAAGCAAGATTGATTCCCAACAATACTCACACATGCCTTATCTAGAGAATAAACGGGGTTAGTACTATCAGTACAGCACATAGGGGAAAAAATCGAATTCTACTTTAGTTTGTTCATACGAAATTCTAGAATTGACAGCTATTCTCTGCAAGTAGGTAGGTGACCATTATTTCCTCTGTTGCTTCAGAATGCCATCATAGGTAGTCACCCGTTCAAATTTGGGGTTCGCTTAGTAAGGTCTAGGAAGTGACCCTATGATAAGATACTACGCGCCAATTTTACACAGCAAGCGTTACCACCCAATATCGTGCATTTCAGTACTTGCCGTGAGCCCACTAGAAGCTATCATCTCAGGTGGTGGAAAAAAACCCCTTTTGATGTCAACGATGGCGTTTTGGGGGGGGAGGGTCACATAACATGCAGCAGTGGAGGAGGAACCCAAATTCGAGTTTATAGATACTCCTTATCGCGAGCAACCTCCTGGACCCCACATTGCTGCTCTCTCGGGTGTAATCCTTCTTATATGTGATGGAATAATAATTCCCAGTAGTGGAGCACTGTATGTGAGCAGAGAGAGCGGAGCAAAGGGAGCGCTCACATGTATGAAGGAACACCGAAGTGTGGACATCAGGAACGTTCTAGGGGATGAACGGATGTATAGGGCATATGGGGAGACATGGGGCTATCATATGTACGAGCAGAGTTTCACTACTTAAGGTGAACCGTGACTGGCAACCTCCATAGAGAATACACGCCACAACCTCTCCACCTGTCAACACACGAGCACACGATTGATAGCACCTCCAACAATATGCTACCAAAGTCTCAAGTTCACTGCGCAACTATACTTTAATCTCTGGAGGTTGGTCATAATCCAGTTCTTGGGAGGTGACTCGATTTATCAGCGCAGCACGCAACATGAACTCCGGTAGTGAAAGACACCACAGCCCGGCATCGACTATTGTGGTTCGAGATACCTTTTCCGGTATCATGCCTTACCGCTGTAATGCGCATCGGTTGGTCATTGTATCATAGATAACATACTGTGTTATTGAAACACTACCGTCCTAAGGCAAAGAAAGGTATCATACCTAGTTCGGGAGAGCATATTTGCTCCTCACGCTCAACTTGGGCATGAGCGAAATACTCAAGGGGGGAAGGGAGTTGTAGTACGATAGGCAAAAGGAGATCCAGGGAGGATGGGATATCTCACCTCGTGAATCGATAGTGTGCACCAGCGTTACCCGCTTCAATTACTTTTCTCAAATCAGGCAAATCAGGTGGAATACCAGGCATGGAAAAATCTCAATTCACCTAGTTGCTATATGGATACCAATCGCTTAAGCCATGCACAAAAGCAGCAGAGAATACGGTATCAACTGTTGAACTCTGTTCAGAAATTCAACCTCGGGAGTGTATCCTGATCAAATTGAGTGCGGGCTGATTAGAGGGGGTATACCAGCGCGGGCAGCACAGCTCTCCGGAATGCCATGCCATGTAGGCGAGTGCCATCTGAGAGGATGCTGAAGGGTCTGGCTATAGAACAAGTCTTTGGAGTCCATATAGTGGATGTAGAATTTGAGTTAATTCCACGGCTAAGAAACTCCTTGCGCTATTGATATTCCTTGATCAAGGCTAAAAGGTACAGATGGATTTCTAACTTCATCTTTGAGCTCACTGTTGGAGGATGTTCCAAATATAATAGGCAAGATCTTCATTAAAGACGCATCCATGGTGGGAACTGATCACCATCGCGGCTGAACAGCTAGCTCATATGTCGCTTTCCGTGGGCAGAGGGAGCGCTTGCACTGTATATTCTTGTCTTTATATCTAAACAACCGTCGCGTTCACACACCAGAGAGGAAGCATGAGAAACAAGAGGTGGTAGGGAGGGTAAATAAACAACCAAAAAAACAAA